>SDBT01002252.1_pt1 | contig 34375 bp, 56 predicted proteins | sample 2277101 | NCBI WGS metagenome assembly SDBT01 (sample SAMN10404973, study PRJNA504765) | marine sediment metagenome | isolation source: marine sediment core GS10_PC15, 103 cmbsf | place: Arctic Ocean: Southern Knipovich Ridge | collected 2010
CTTATACTCCGTGACTGGGTTTACATAAGGTCTATAGTGCGCCCCCAGGGGGGTTGTTATTTACCTCAGGTTGGCGAGAGTTAGCGTGAGCACCCCTCAGCAGCGCACAACAAAAACAAAAGGAGTTCTCTGGGGGAATAAAGGGCGGACCGGGGTGTGTTTCAGCGGGGTTCTGTAGCGTTGTAGCTAGATTCTGGGGGTTTTACTTGACAAGTGATAGGACGGGTGGTATAGTGGGGGTAGTTGACTGGTAGGGTGGAGAAATCAATGGTCCAGGCGTGAAAAAGTGATATATTGTCAGGATAATCACATAACGCAATAATTAGGGGACTTCAGGGAAGAACTTATGGGAAAAGAAGAGATAAACACAGCAATAACAAATTGGGGGTTAGATTGCAGGTTCCCCCCATATAGGGACTGCACTGACGGTAATTTTGAGTGCGAAAGAGGATTTAACAAGGGGGACAGGCTGCGTCTTGATTTGAACGGGATGAAGTACACGGTTAAGGTATACATAAGCGAACTCAGGGGTAACGTGTGGACGACCTATTTCGACATAAGTGATGATGACTAAAGAAGTAATAGATTTAAGTAAGTTGTATGAGCCACATCCCATGCAGGCGCTGGCTCACTCCGCCGTTGAGAGATACATCCTCTATGGAGGCGCGTTCGGAGGAGGGAAAACCATCTGGCTGGTAAATGAAGCCATACAGCTTTCCTTAGACTATCCCGGCAACAGGGGGTATCTGGCGAGGCATGAACTTCCGGCTTTCAAGCGATCCGTCCTGCCCGAACTTGAACACTTCGTCCCCGAATCTATTTTAGGGCAGCACCACCAGACAGAGAACTATTTTAAGTTCAAGAACGGCTCCTATATCTATTACGGCGGTCTTGGCGATGATCGTGCAGGTTTACAACGCCTATCCTCCATGACGTTAGGGTGGTTCGGTATCGACCAGGCGGAAGAAACCACCGAGACCCATTTCAATATGTTAGCCGCCAGAAACCGTATCCAGTTACCCGGTATCAGGTATAAGGGGCTATTAACCTGCAACCCCGCCCCCGGATGGGTTAAGCAGAAGTTCGTAGAGCAGAAACTTGAAGACCATATCTTCATCCAGTCTTTACCGAAGGACAACCCGTATTTACCCGGTGATTACGAGAGCGGACTAAGGAAGATTTATCCCGAAGAATGGGTCAAGAGTATGCTTGAGGGAGACTGGAACGCCCTGGAGGGCGGGAACTTCCTTTTCAGATACAGCGATTTAAGGAAAGCAGTAAACAGGGAGGTATAGAATGACTTGCATTGTAGGGTTAATAGAAGATGGCACAGTTTATATGGGCGGTGACAGCGCGGGGGTAGCAGGGTATGGATTGACGGTAAGGGCTGATGAAAAGGTATTTGTAAAGGGTGATTTCGTTATGGGGTTTACTAGCTCCTTCAGAATGGGACAACTTCTCCGGTATAGCCTTAAACCACCGAAATATCATCCCGATGTTGACACAAGCGAATACATGGTTGTCGATTTTGTTAATGCTGCCAGGGAGTGCCTTAAAACTGGCGGGTATGCACAAAAGGATAAGGAAGTGGAAGTAGGCGGTACGTTTTTAGTTGGGTTCAATGGTAAATTATTCAAGGTAGAATCGGACTATCAAGTTGGTATCCCGATGCAGTTTTTTGATGCTTGTGGCTGTGGGGATGATATAGCATTGGGGGCTATGTTCTCCAATGCTCATTTATCACCAGAGGATAGAATATTGCAAGCGTTGGAGGCGGCGGAACAATTTAGCGCGGGTGTCCGTCGTCCGTTTATAGTGAAACACACTTGAAGGGGTCTGGAATAAGGTTGATCATGGTAGATATTGTAAATGATAAATGGTGTGGGATTGATATCGCACGCGAGGGTGACGATTCAAGCGTCTTTACCGTAAGGGAAGGCTCTAAGGTTATTTATACAGACAGTTGGGCTAAAACCGACCTCATGGAGACCTGCGGTCTGATCCTCACCAAGATAGAGAGGTACAACCTAGACCCTAAGCAGGTCAACCTGGATGCTGTGGGGGTTGGTGCTGGTGTATACGACAGGCTGAGAGAGCAGAAGTTTATGGTAAACGCTATTATCGCCGGTGGGGAGCCTCAGGACAAAGACCACTACGTTAATATCAGGGCTGAGATGTACGATAACTTAAGAAAGAGGTTTGAGGCTGGCACTATAAGCATCCCCGATGATATGGGCCTGATAGCCCAGCTCTCTTCCATACGGTTCAAGTTTGCCTCCGATAAGAAACTGCAGATTATCTCTAAAGAAGACATGAAACGCCAGTACAGGTTGAAAAGCCCCGATCAAGCCGACTCGCTTGCGCTGTGTTTCTACATACCCAGGATATATACACCGGGGATAAGGTGGTTATGATGAAACCATATTATCAAGATGAATGGGTAACTATCTATCATGGGGATTGTAGAGAGATATTGCCCGAATTGGCCCGGGCCGACCTCGCTTGGACTGACCCGCCCTATAATGTTGGCAAGGATTATGGCTCTTGGAATGATGCCATGCCAGATGATGAATATCTGTCGTTTTGCAGTTATTGGATAGGAGAATTAAAAAGACTAACCGATGAATTGGTCATTTATTTACCGAGGAAATATGCCTTGCAGTATTGGAATATGCTTGGGGCTGACTTCCACCAGATAATACTTCCGTGGACCCCCGAAGGTGCAATCAGGAATAGCTTTATAAATCAGTTCGCTTCTTGACTCACCAACGCCAAGCCGAAGCAACGGACAAAAGACGTGTGGTACAAGGTGCAGATGCGAGGTATGGGTTATTTCTTCAAGGAGAATGATTATGGACACCCAGGCTATACAAGCGAAGATGTTACCGATAGAGTAATAATGGCTTTCACGTTAAGCGGGCAGATAATACTTGACCCCTTCCTCGGCTCCGGGACAACCGCTTATTGTGCTAAGAAGCTCAACCGCAAGTGCATAGGCATAGAGATAGAGGAGAAGTATTGCGAAATTGCAGCTAAAAGATGCAGCCAGTCTGTAATGAGGCTTGGCATATGATATACCCCTACTGGAAACTAAAGGCCAAGATACTACGCATCCCCATCTGTAGAAAGTGTGGGTGTGTGCTCGATGAAGAGTATAAGCAAAGAAAAAGGGGGAAGCTGTGTAAGGAATGTTCACCATACAAGGGATAACCGCCCGAAGGCGGTTAATCTCCTCCATTTATTTGATTAGCACCTGCACCCATTGGCGTCAAAGTCAGGGTTATTTAGTTTACAATCCTCTTCAAATTGGCAATCTTCGCAGTCAGTCTTCTTTGCATCCCTGAATAACATTTCAATTATCTCTTGTTCCTTCATTTGTTGTCTCCTTACCCCGTATACTACTATTATACACTATTTACAGTAGTTTGTCAAGGGGTTTGCTTTACATAATACCACTATTTTACAAAAGTCAATAGTTTCGGCGTGCTATACTCATAGTGTGGGGTAGTATAACCTGCCCCATGCCTCTGACCATTCAATTAATTCATCGTGGTATTGGAGCGTGGATGTCTGTATTTACAAAGCTATTTCGAACCAAACAACCCCGATTTGATTATAGAGCGGGGTATTTTAATGCCTCCGGCGGCGTACCTCCAGACAGAAACACAGAGGGATTCCTGCGTGCTTACGGTGAGATAGGCTGGTTATATGCGGTTGTCTTTCGTATAGCTTTAGGGTGTTCCGAGGTCAAGTGGACGCTGCATGATACGGCCAACAGGGAGAAACCGAGGCAGATATTTGAACACCCGCTATTGAAGCTATTAAACCTTGTCAACCCATTCCAGACCTCTAACGAGTTTATAGCCTTGGATACGATCTACCAGGAGCTTATCGGTGAATCGTTCTGGATACTCAACTATAATAAACTGGGCGAGCCGGCTGAAATCTGGATACCCTCCCCCCACAAGATGTCGGTAGTACCCTCTAAAGAGAACTTCATCAAGGGTTATGTCTACGGGAGCGGTGCCGAAGCTATCCCGTTCAATGTAAACGAGGTAATACACTTCAAGTATCCCAACCCGTTAAACGCTTACAGGGGGCTTGGACCCGCACAGTCAATCGCCGTTGACTTAGATGCCGAGTTGTATTCAGGTCTGTGGAACCGGCAGTTTTTCTATAACTCAGCCAGACCAGACGGTATAATCCAGTTTGATTATAATCTATCTGACGAGCAGTTCGCCAAGCTCACTACACAGTGGAACTCCAAATACAAGGGAACATCAAAAGCCCACCAGATAGCCTTACTAGAAGGTGGCGGTAAGTATATTCAGGTACAGAACTCTGTAAAAGACATGGACTTCCCGCTATTAAAGAAGGGCAACCGTGACGTTATCTTAGGGGTCTATGGTATGCCACAGTCGGTCATGGGTATATCGGAGAACGTAAACAAGGCCAACGCGGAAGCTGGGGATTACACTTTCGCAAGGTGGATAGTTAAACCGAGACTGGACTGGAAGACAGCCAAGCTACAGGAGCAGTTGATACCCAAATTCAGGAACTCGCAGAAACTTAAGCTGGGGTTTGAGGAAGTCGTACCAAAGACGGCAGAGCAGAGAAGGGAAGATGCTGCTGCTGGTATCAGTGGTGGTTACTGGACTGTGAATGAAGCCCGCATTGCTACTGGTAAAGACGCTATTCCTAATGGTGATGTCCTCTTAGTCCCCTTGAACCTCATACCTACCGATATTAGCCAGCCAATGAATCCTCCACCCACAAGAGAAGAACCCGAAGAAATAGTTGAGGAATCCTTTAAAGGATTAACTGAAGACCACAAATCAAACCTATACAACGCCTACGCCCAGAAGACAGCACGTCAAGAGGAAATGTTTACAAGGGTATTCGACTCTGTATTTGATGAGCAGAAGGATATAGTGATAGCGGAACTTAACAGGGTTGGACACTTGCCTGACAACTTGGACGATGTAAAGACAGCCAAGAAGTTTGAACCTGCTATCGAGTTAGTGTATCACTCAGGATTTGAGGATGCTGTATAAACATATCGCTATTCTTAATATACGCCTCCCCAGTATCTATAAGGCGTTGAGCGAAATCAGGGGGGACTAAGTACCCACCAGTTTTAGCCTCATCAGTATAAATATTAACTAATTCCATATTCTAGCCTCAGGAACAGGTGGCCGGTATAATTCTAAAAACTTGGGGGTTCAGGCGCGCAGTTAGTACAATAATCAATATACTCGCCAACAGCATCTGGGTAATATGAATAGCGAGAATCGTATCGCAATATGCGCCCACACTTTTTGCAAGTTACAAAAGCATCCTCTTTATAGTCTTTAATATAATTATCCATATTCTAGCCTCTTTGAGGATGCAGTTTGACGGACACGTGTTTCATTGTGTAAATTAATCATTTCAGGGGTATTGTGGATAGCCGCCCATCCCCTACATATATCCGCTCCACACTGGCAAGGTAGTGTTATGAAGTGTTTTTGGTAAAACTCAGGAGTGATTTTTGACCTCTTAATGTAACCCTTTTCAAATTGTATCTTATTCATATTCTAACTATAGCATAAAAGGATAAAGATGTCAAGTAAACAATTAGATGATGCCGCCCGTGTATGGATAGCCGAACGGTCACTCTTGTTAGCCACGTCTATCAATGCGACTACACTGGGAGCGTTGAGGGCTGAGCTGACAGCAGGGTTTGAGGCCGGTGAGTCTATACAGCAACTAACCAAACGTATAGGCGGTTACTTTGACGAGACTAAACAGTGGAAGGCTAAACAGATAGCCAGAACCGAGACTATAGCGGCATCCAACGAAGGTGCCTTGAACAGATACGCAAAGGAAGGTATACAAAAATCAGAGTTCTATCCTTCCCCCGATGCCTGCCCTGAGTGTGTTGCTTTGATAGGGGAATATCCGACAAGCGAAAGTCACGGCGTTATCCCTGTCCACCCCTCGTGCAGGTGCGTATGGTTACCCGTTGTGTAGAAAAAACTAAGTGTGCTAATTGCGCCGAAGAACTAATTAGAGATTCCTTTAGGGTTAGGAAAGGTAATTGCTATTGTAATGGCAAATGCCAAATGGAATACGAATATCGTACTGGTGCGAGAGATAGGTACACTACCACAGAAGCAGCACATAAGGCCATGCACGCTTTAATAGACAAAGGGGAATGGTCACTACAGCAACCCGAAGTTCACTTGAAAGCAAATAGGATATTGGGATATAAAAATTACGGTAGAACTTGGCTAGAAGAAAGAATGGGATGGGCACTAACTCAACTGGGGATTAAATTTGAAAGCCAATACCCGATTAAGCATGGGGTTGATATTCTAAATAGACCGAGATACTACTTCCCTGATTTTGCAATATTAGAAGAATCATTATTAATAGAGTGTGATGGTTCTTATTGGCACAATGAAAATAAAGATAAGGTTAGGCAAGATAGGTTAGAGGAACTTGGCTGGGATGTTATCAGGTTCACGGACTCTGAGATAAATGACAATCTAATGGGTTGTGCTGATAAAGTAAAGTCTGGCTTCCAGTGGTCTAGGAGGTAATATGGTTGAAACTGTATATAAGATTATAGAGGATTGCGAAGTTAAGAAGGTAGGTGACCGCCAGTACGAGTTTACCGCTTCCACCTCTGACATTGACAGGGACGGGGAGGTTATCAGTGCCGATGGGTGGGACTTAAAGAACTTCAAGAAGAATCCGGTTATAATGTTTGCCCACGATTACCGCTCCCTTCCTGTTGGCAAAGCCCCCCGCGTGTGGGTGTCCAGCACTAACGGAGTAAAGAGATTAAAGAACACCATCCAGTTCCCGCCCGAAGGGACTTATGAGTTTGCCGATATCGTGGAAAGGCTGGTAGACACTGGCTATCTTTCTACTGAATCGGTTGGCTTTATCCCTAAAGAGTGGCAGGACGGGGACGGGGAGAAAGCACCACGCAGGACTTACACCAAACAGGAGCTATTAGAGATTTCAATAGTACCTGTACCATCCAACCCCAATGCTTTAAGGAACGCGGTTAATGACGGGGTTATCACCACCAAGCAGCTTGAAACCCTCAGCCCTCCTGAAACAGATGAACCAAAGAAACCCAAAGAGATAAGTCAGGAAGAAATAAAGGATGAGATTGATTACCTTGCAACCCTGATAGATGAAGTGGGGTTAAACGATAGTGCCATAGAATCACTTAAAGAATTAATGAAGCGTTTGCCTGGTGACGACATACCAGTTGAAGATAAAACTCACGTAGTAGACGTACAAACCCTATACATAAACCTTGATGACCAAACAATAAAAGAAATTGTCAGGCAAGGGGAACAGGAAATTACCTATCAGGAAATACAAGAGGCTATCAAGAGGATAGCGAATAAAACGGAGGTTAAGTAATATGTTGACAGATGAAATGAAGAAAGAACTCGAAGACGATATACAGAAGATTGTAGACGAGCGGGTTGAGGAAAAGTTGGCAAGCGAGGAAATCGTCAAGCGGTTTACCCCTGCTGAAACTATCGAAGTCACCAAAGACGCCGGAGACCAGCCCTGGCCTAGTCTGGGCGCGCAGTTGATGGCGGTTAAGGACGCGGGCATTTCAATGGGTCAGAATATGGACGCACGCCTGAAGGCTCCCACTGGTTTGAGCGAGGGTATCCCCGCAGACGGCGGGTTCCTTGTGCAGACCGACTTCGCTACTACGCTGCTTGAGAAGACATTTGCATCCAGCGGTATTCTGAACCGTGTTTTCAGGATGCCCATTTCAGGTAACGCTAACGCCATCAAGATTCCGGCGGTTGCCGACAACTCGCGTGCTGACGGTTCACGCTCCGGTGGTATCCAGGCTTACTGGATGAATGAAGCGGGAACCAAGACCCCTTCATACGCAAGCTTTGCACAGGTTGCGCTTGAGCTGAAGAAACTCGTTGGCTACACGACCTGCACGGATGAACTATTGCAGGATACATCAGCCCTTGAGTCATGGATTATGAGGGCGTTCGCCTCTGAGTTTGATTTCAAACTTGCCGATGCCATAATCAACGGTGACGGTGCCGGCAAACCTTTAGGTGTCCTCAATGCCCCCTGCCTTATAACGATAACGGCAGAGACGGGACAGGGCGCAGCCACCATCGTAGCAGAGAACATTGACAAGATGTGGATGTCCCGCTTCGGCCCAAACTCCGCTAGCTACGTATGGTTATACAACCAGAACATAGAGCAACAGTTATCAGAAATGAACTACGGTGTGGGTGCCACTGGCGGAAGCCTTGTCTATATGCCTCCAGGCGGAATCTCAGGCGCACCGTACGCCACGCTGAAGGGCCGGCCGATGATTCCTATTGAGCAGGCGGCTACGCTCGGAACGGCTGGGGATATAATCCTTGCCGACCTTTCCCAGTACATAATGGTTGACAAAGGCTCGATGCAGTCGGCCAGTTCAATCCATGTGAACTTCGCCACCGACCAGACTGCTTTCAGATTCGTATACAGGACTGACGGCCAGCCGCTATGGTCCAGTTACCTGACCCCATACAAGGGCAGCACTTCTTACCAGTCACCGTTTGTTGTTCTTAGCTCGACACGAACCTAAATTGAACATATAGGGGGGGGGCAGGGTGAAAGCCCTGCTCACTCCCCCTATGTTATAAACTAGTAATTCGGAGGTAATTAAATGGGCATAATGAATGTCGCACAAGAGATACACATCGTTCCTGTAGCCACAGAGGCTCAAATCACATCTACCACTGTTCAGCCTCATATCAACATGAAGTTATATGAGAAAGTTGAATTTATCTATCATATGACCGCAGTTGGGGCTAATGACTTCACACTGACGGTTACCCAGTCAGCGGTAACGGCTGGTACAACTTCTACGGCTATCGCAGCGCGGTATCGCTATACGGCTGTGGCTGGGACTGATACTATGGAGGATGTCGCAACTTTGGCATCTACCGGTCTAGCTATTACTACATCTGAAAGCACCTTGACGTTAATTGTTGATGTAGACTCGTCAGATATGACTACCGCGAGTAAGCCCTACGTTGGGTTAACTTTCACTGATGCTGCTAGTGGAGATATTACTGGTACGTTAATAGCTCTCTGTTGGCCTAAATACCCGAAGGAAACTAACGCAGGTGCGTTAACTTAAGGAGGTAACTAATGGCTAAAAATGTAGCCCAAGAATTTCATATTGTCCCCGTAGTTTTCGAGGCTAACAAGGCAACGGGTGTTGTGGCTGACTTTATCAACATGAAGGCAATCCATAAAGTAGAGTTTATAATCAGCTTTGGCACTATGGGAACGGAGGATTACGAAGTCCAAGTCATAGCGTCAGCCGCGCAGGGTGGCGGTACGGGTAGTGACCTCGCGTTCAGTTACAGGAAAACTGCCGCTGCGGGAACCGATACGATGGGCGACCTGACTGCGGTAGCGGCTGGTAGTACCTTAACGGCGGCTTACCTTACTGACAGCACCATGCTGTTCATCATAGACGTTAACTCGGCTGAGTTGACGGCTGACAAACCTTATGTCGGTATTGAGTTAACTAGGGGGTCCAGTGCCACGGCTCAAATCCAGATTATCGCACTATGCTGGCCGAGGTATCCGATGGAAACCAACGCTGGAGCGTTAACCTAGAGGTAAGATGACAGTACAGAAACGAGACAAGAAAACCAAGACAAGGCGGGCGGTTAAGGCCGCCCCCTTACCCAAAGCACAGGATATGCCCGTAGTTGACACTATGGTTAAAAACGATGACATCTGCAAGTGGTGTGGGCGCAGGATGCTTGATGCCAGATGCCAGTGCGGGTATGTAAGACCGATCAATAAAGGATAGCGGAACGTAAGACCGCTAGTCCACTTCTATAAATAATCAGGAGGTAAAGACAATGACTAATCTTAAACATGCCATAGCACTCAGAGACGTGGGGCTTGGTATAAGGGTTGTGGAGAAGGGGATTACCGTAGCAGCGAGTTCCTCTGTAACCGTATTCACCATCGCTGGCGGCAGGGTCTTAATGACTGGTATATTCGGTGAAGTGATCACGGCTATAGGCGCGAGTATTAACGCAAAATTCACGGCTTATCCTACCCTCACAACGGCTGGTGATACTGACCTGTGTGGAACAGCAGACATAAACACTTGCGACGTGGGAGACCACCTATCAATCACTGGTAAACCTGCGGATGCTCTATTGGTCGCTCACAAAGGTAGCGTCGAGTGCATGGATTACAAGGGGGTTGTTCTTCAAGAAGGGACACTCGCCTTTGCCTATGATGCGAACTCTACGGGTGAAATAGACTTTGAAATGTATTATATCCCGATTGATGATGGGGCTTATGTCACCTCAGTAGACGATCCCACTCCAAAGAACCTCCGCAGGGGGCAGGCTCTACGCAAACTCCTATTGGGGGAGAAGGTAGAGAAGACAGCAGCCGCATTACCCAGTGGGACTAGCGGTACTTTGTTCACCGTTGCTGGGGGTAGGATATTGATGACGGGTGTAGTTGGTGAGTGTACCGTAGCCGTTGATGGCACTAATGCCGTAAAATTAACAGCTAACCCAACCCTGGCTACCGCTGCCGATACGGATTTATGCACTGCAGTTGACCTTACTGCTTCTGATATAGGTGACCTGGTATCCATCACGGGCGCGCCCGGTGACGCACTTCTGGTCGCCCATAAGGGGGCGGTGCAGATGATTGAGAACAAAGGTATACTCTTGCAGGAAGGCACCCTTGACGTTCATGATACCCAAACTACTGCTGGCACATTCAAGTGGACAATATTCTACGTTGCCCTTGATGTTGGAGCTTACGCGGTAACAACTTAATGAAATAACCACCCAAAGATGGAGGTGTTAATATGGGAATAGGTAATAAGATAAGGCATCAAACACTGGACAGCTATGTAGATGGTGGCAGCCTAGTATTCTTTGATGATGTAATGGGGATAGCCACCGGGAAGATATTTAGCCTTACTAATACAGGGCTTGTTGTAGGTAATGCAACATATCCTAAAACCCTAAAAGTTACGGGGGCTACAACTATCGTGGGGGCTACTGTGATAACGGGTGCTACTACAATCACTGGCATTGTAACCATAACTGGTAACGCCTCGGTAGTTCAGGGTAATGTTATCTACTTGGACGGTCAGGACGGGGGTGAGTATCTATTCTCAGATACCGAACACTACTCTATGCTCAACGGTACTACGGGTGTCAACCTGGCTGTTGGCGGTACGGACAAGATGGCAGTCACCGCGAATACGACTACATTCAGCAATGACATAGCGGTTACTGCCGGTGAGTTTGTAGTTGGCGCGCCCACCAAGATACTGATAACCGAAAAGACTACCGATACTAAATATCTGGCAGTAGCTGAGTCGGGTGTAATCGAAGCATCAACGGATAACATCTACTTGTATCTTCCCACGTATGTGAGTAATTCGGGGTTGACGTATCTTATTAAAACCACGGATACATTCTCGAGTGGAGTAGCTGTATACGGTTACGATGCTGCAGAAGAGATAGACGGGGCAAACTCCAAGACAAGTGGCGCGCAATACGATATGCTGAACATTATAGCGCATAGCCAGGGGTGGCACGTTATCAACTATGTAGGAACCTGGACATAATAAACAAGGGAGGATGATGAAACTCAAGAATCAGGAAATATGGATGGCATACCCCAATCTTCTGAAGCTATCCCAGTTTAAGTTCCCGGTTAAAACAGGATTACAGATTGGATACCTTGTCAGCAAGTTAGACGCCCCGTACAAAGTCATAGAACAGGAGAGGCGGAAGTTGGTTAACCTCTACGGTAAGGTTGTCAAGGGCACAGACCAGACCAATGTTGACTTGAAATCTCCTGAAGCGGGGGACTTCTCCAGAGAGTTCGGTGAGCTACTAATGCAAGAATGGCCCGATGAGTTCGAGTTTGAAAGGATAAAGTTACCCGAAAAGGTAGATGTGAAATGTGAGGGTTGTGAACGAGTGTTGGAGTTCCCGTTTCTAGTTGACCCGCAAACGCTCATGCCCCTACAAGAGACATTCCTTGAGGCGACCGGATGACAGACGAGAAAACCATTTACCTGACACCCCCCATGCAGATATTCATACTGCGTAGTATTAAAGCTCCATTGCTAGAGGGTGTTCAAACAATAACCTCGCCTACGGCTAGTAAACTTGATAAACTAAGGGCACTCCGCAAGATACACACAGCCGTGTCCAATATGGGCAAGCTCCCCGAACCGACAAAGGAAAACACATGGCATCCCAACTCGCGCAAGTTAATAGAAATCAGGGATAGGTTTTTCAAACACTGTTTCTTGGATGCAATAAGGCTGGGCTTTACCCGTTCAATCATCAATTTCGTTATTATCCTGTATGACTTCGACCCGCCCTGGAGATGGATGTTTGATTCGGTTAAGGTCTGGGCATTTGAAATGGAATGGGAACCAAGAGGATATGGGTCTGCAAAAGGCCCTGAATTTGGTTGGTGGAGAGAATGACGGAAGGTGGAATAATATTAACCCGAAAAAGAGAGGTGTAATATGACAGCGAATTTGATTCATAACACAAAGAAGTACGTGGGGACATCCTTTGACACTAAACCGACAACAGTAGGTTTCGGTTCTACATTCTGGGAGTACGATACCAGAGTTCTGTATATCACCTATGACGGCACTAACTGGGTGGTCAAGGATTCCGCAACATGGATGTTTGGTGAACCTGTATTAAGGGCTTCCGGTAATGGCTGGGCTAGATGGACGTCTGCCAACGCACTGAGCCAAACACAGAAAGGCGGTGGGTGGGCAGCGGAACTATATGGCGGATTGCAAACCGGCGCGGCAAGCTGGGCAGCCTGTTTTATCCCTACTGGGGAACGCCCCTTGATTCAATTCAATTCTGCTCAGTGGTCATGGTATCAGACCGCTAACGAGGCTTATGGTGTTAATATCGTTGTCTGGGTACACGACCCCACTGACTTCGATAAGAGGGCTGAGATTACGCAATCTGGCTCTGCCACGAGTCTCGATAAATTGGCTGGGCAAAACTCACATGAGTTCCCCGGGACGGCGGCTGAGTTCTTCTTCTACGGGGAGGGTGCTGGCGGGTCAGCCTTAAATGCTGGCACTCTTTACACATGGGCGCAGTTCCAAGCAGATGTCCCATTCTCAACATGGGTTATTTACAGGATTTCCCTTGAGTTCGGCTGGTATTCTGCTGGGACATTTGAGTCTGCTTTCTTAGAAGAAGTCAAGTTGGGCAACACCTATCTTCAGTTGAAGCCTCCGGCGGGTTATGTCCAGCCTGCCGTAACAACCTACACTACGGGGACATCTGCGGCACTGGCAACCCTATCGCCTGGTGCGGATTTTGAACTAACCTCAGTGCGGATTTATCTCGCTAGTGCATTAGCCAGTGCTGAGACATTAACTGTTACGGCTGATATAAACTTAGGGGCGGTTTATGACGCCACTCTGTTTACCTTAGATTTGGGGACTCCCGACATTCGTAGTTTGGTTATCCCGTTTGGCGAAGGCTATACATTCACGGCTTTGGATGATATTGTCGTAGCCTTAAGTGCCAATACCGGCACCGATACCTGGAGTTGTTCAACGCTACATAGGCTGGTATAGATATGAGAACACCAATAATAGACGGGCGAAGTATTGAGCAGTTCATTCCGCTTAATTTGCGGGATATGTTCTACAGGCATCCGTTGCCTCAATACAAATACGCCCTCCATGACGGTCTAGACCCTTATGGCTTTACGACCGATGGGCTTGTCCTGTATTTGCCACTATGGGCATTGAGGGATAGTTCATTCGAGTCTGTAGATGCTTATAAGCATACCTGTGATATTACTGGTGCATTATGGACTCCACAGGGCAGAACTTTTGACGGTAATGACGACCGTATAACCTGCCCCAAGACATTCCTTAACAGCGTATCAGAGTTCACTATCATGTGGTGGGACTACTACGCCTCAAAGAACGATGTTATGAACATCGTTTTTGACAGGGTGGATGTCTCCAATCAAATCCAAGTTTACCACCACACCAATAACGGCGGGGATATGTACGTAGTTGTGGAGAACGGAACAGACAACGGAAATGGGATTATAGCTGCCGCCGATGTACCTGAAGGGTCGTGGAATCACTGGACATTCAGATTTAACGGGGCTGCGGCATCTAATGTTGATAAGGTCAGGGTTTACATTAACGGTACATGGGTTCCGTTTGACAGCATCACAGACAACTTCCCTTCAACTACAGCCAACATGAGTGCTGTGGACTTTATCATAGGTCATAGTACCGCAACACTTCTTGGTACTATCGGCGAGTTCTGGGTGTATGACCGCGTCTTATCGAGCGCAGAAAGGATTTACGCTTTTAATGCTACGAAGTGGAGGTATCGATAATGGTGACAACTAGTGGGGCTATCGACTGGCATATAGAATGGAGACAATTATCTGATGACGGGACTGTGGTAGTGGTTTAATGGGATACGAACAGTTAAAGAACATGGCTGAATTTAACAGGGAGCAGGAAATAATCGGCAGGGAAGAAGCCTTGAACCCCACCGTATGCCCCTGGGACGAATGGCCGCTTAGCATTAACTCTAGGGATGAGAGATCATGCCCTATCTGTGAAATGGTTTGGAGCGGAGGGATTTGGAGAGGTAGGAATTGGAGAAGGATGGTTTGGAGATGATATGGTAGCCATATCCTACTTACGTGGCAACTTGTGTGAATATATCAATGATAAGTGGGTTTATTTAAGTGATAAAGCACCGATAGATAATGTAAGGGCTTGTACTAACTGCGGCAAACCCCCAACTCCAGAAGGGCATGATGCTTGTTTGGGATATATTGAGGGCGCAGCATGGGCTTGTTGTGGGCATGGGATTAAAGAGTCTTATATTATTTGGGGGAAAGATGAAAGTTTGCAAAGATTGCCAGAAGGTAAACTCTAATGATGTCAAGGCCTGTGTTTGCGGCTGCGATGAATTTAAGGAAATCACGATACCGGATGCTAGTTAAAGAACTGATAGATAAACTCAGGAATCTGGTGTTGAGGTTTGCGCTGCCCAAAGAACAATACTATATACAGTGCGGGGAATTCCACTCTGTATTCCACCCTATCATGAAACCATTACTGAGCAGAACGGAGATGTATGGCGAGAGTAACGAGAACGATAACAGCGAGTAACCAGTTCACTGACCCTGTTAAGTTAAGGGGTTATTTCAATCTATCTATATCGGGGTCATGGGAAGGTACGGTAACAGTCCAGAGGTCTTTTGACTTAGGGGACACTTGGCATGACGTGGACACCTTCACATCCAACACAGAGGAATACGGACTAGAGCCTGAACATAGTAACGTAGTTTTGTATAGGATAGGTGCAAAGGACACCGCCTTGTCATGGCTAAATCATTAGGAAGATGCCTACATCCTTTTGAGATTGTTCACCACAAAAATCATATTAGGGGTGATAACCGAATAGCTAATTTACAGTTAATCTCAGATGATAGACATAAGCAATTAACTATTATGGAAGAAAGAATCAAGTTTCTGGAATCAAGGGTTACCACCTTAGAAGTTGAAAATATCTTATTGAAATCAAAATCATTCTCTCTTGAGTTGGAGGATAGGTAGATGGGTTTTTCTTGCTACGCAACGATAGCTGATATAAAAGGCGTAATGGGTATATCCGCCACAACGGACGATACCGTTATCCGCAAGATAGCCGAGTCCGCTTCACGCTCTATAGACCAGTATTGTAACAGGCACTTCTATATTGAATCCGCTACCAAATACTTTGACGGGGCAGGACGTACCCTGTGGCTCCCTGATATGCTGTCAAACTCTACATTCAAGACCGATGATACAGGTGACGGCACCTATGAGAACGTATTAGAAGGAACGTGGGTAGCCTCAACCGCTTACATCGTGGGGCAATTCACCAAACCTACAACCGAGAATAGGCACTCCTACAAATGCACCGCAGCAGGAACTACCGATTCATCCGAGCCAACATTCGGGACAACCAACGGAGGCACGACCACAGACGGTACGGTAACATGGACCTGCGGTTCTACTAATTACAATATGTACGGCGGCGGGCTGGAGGACTCTTATAATAAACTCCCCAAGACAAGGGTAGAGATTAACCCTAACGGTGAGTACGGTTCATTTGCCAACGGGGTAGATATAGGGGTAGAGATTACAGGAGCGTGGGGTTATGGGGATGGTATCTCAACTACACCCTACTATTCTTCAGGGAAAGTTTTAGACGGGACACTTACAACGAGCGCGACTGCGGTAGCTGTAGATGCAATCGCACCATTTTCGCCAGGGCAGACTATTCTAGTTGAATCCGAGCAGATGTATGTGGAATCAATAGCAACTACCGTGCTGACCGTTGTACGGGCTGTTAACGGCACTACGGGGGCAACCCACGCATCGGCTTTAGCTGTTTCTATCTATCAGTACCCATCTGATATAGGGCAAGTGTGTATAGATTTAAGCGTAGCACTTTATCAGACAAGGGATAAGAAGGGCATACAGGAAGAAGAGATAGGCGATTACAGGTATGTATTAGCCCGTGATATGTCGGTCTACTCAATGACCAATAAGATACTGGAGGACTCAATCAGAAGTTACCGGAGGTTAAGGTTCTAATGCTAGCAAGATGCCCTTATTGTAGTTCTATTTGGGTATGTTGGAATTGGGTGCAGTGCAACATAGAAACCGCCGTAGAATTAAATCCTAGCATCCCCAGAGTTGAACTAGAGAAAACATTAATTGGCCATGAATGCTGGAATTGCGGTGATGATTGGGGTGGCAGTTGCTGGTGTACCCCCAATTTGGTTACTAACGGAATGCCTTATTGGATTTTAAGATACATTCATGGATTGCCAGATATTTTAAGTTACCCTTGGCATAGACTATTACATCTACAAGATTATACAAATATTAAGTTTCGGTGGTTCTAATGATAACAGCAGGTCTTTTTAATGAGACATTCTACCCCCAGACCCTAACCGAAGCCGCCGATGGTATGGGAGGGACTACCCAAACGTGGGCAGATGGCACAGCGTTCAGGGGCAGATTATCCAGCCTGCCCATCAATGAACGTATGACCGCCGATAAGACCACCGTATTTGCTTCTCATAAACTATTTAGTGGCAACCAGACCATAAACGAAAAGGCACGCATAAGGAACTCGGATAGCTCCAGATACTTTGAGATAAAGGGGGTAGTGAATCCGTCCAACTCAAACCACCACTTAGAGATTCTCGTATTGGAGATTGACTAGGTGGCTGTATGCTGGATATGCAAGAAGCGAGAATGTAACAAGTGGTCAAGCATTTGTGATGAGTGCATGGAGATGTGGTTAAAATACTATGAGGTACACAAGCATCTATGAGCAGTATAATCGTTAAATCACACCGGCAGGAAGTAGAGGGGAAGATTACCCAAGACCTGCAATCGGCTCTTGAAAAGGTTGGTGCTATTGTAGAGAGGCAGGCAAAGATAAACACCACCGAACCTCCGTCACCGCAAAGGAGAACAGGCAGACTGGCAAGTTCTATTATCCATGTAGTTGAGGAAGGGCAGGTTGAAATAGGGACTAATGTGGAATACGGCAAGTACCTTGAACTTGGTACATCGAGGATGCCCCCGTACCCCTGGCTGTTCCCCGCTGTTGAGCTAAAGAAACCTGAGATTATAGCTACTTTGAAGGGTGACATACTATGATAAACGCTGTAAATGCCGGCTTCTTTAATATGCTCAAGACGTGGCCCACTGAATGGGCTGCCGGTGTGGTGCGTGCTGTGGGTGATATTATAAAACCCACGTCCTACAATTCCCATACCTATGTCTGCACTACCGCAGGCACAAGCCATGCAGACACCGAGCCTACATGGACAACCACTAACGGCAATACCACCACAGACGGTACGGCGGTCTTTACCTGCTACGATATGAAAACCTATAACGTCAAAGCCCCCCAGGGTTCTACCCTCCCTTATGTGACGTTCGGGTTTAACACCAATGTTCCTCAAGGGGTGTTCGGCAACCTTGAATCGTGGGAGGATATAACCTTCTGGGTAAATGTATTCAGCGAGACCTCCGTAAACCATGTAACTGTACTAACCGATTTGGTACTGGCTGTTATGGATGACGCCAGTTTAACGGTATCAGGATACACGGGTATGAAGTGCGCGAGGGAATTCATAGGGGCAATCATGTGGGATATCATGTGGGATATAGACACGGAGATATTCCAGTGTCCCTTAAGATACCGTGTCTGGATAGATAAGAGTTAGGAGCCAGGGATTTGCACCCTAGAGGTTTCTAAGTCGGCAACCCCGGCGAGGTGTACATCCTCAATGTTGCCCTAGCGTCTACCTATTCCGCCACTCCTAACACTTATAGGATAACACAGATAAAAGGGTTTGTCAAGTCTTTTTAGACTATTTTTAATATTTATTTGGAGGATGGATGCTAGACCAGGTTATACAGGAGTTGGCACGGTTCCTGAATATCACACTTGAGGAGGCAAGGCAAAGAGTAGAACAATATAACGCGGGGGTGGCGGCAGAGAGGTGGCGCGAGACGCAACCAGACGGGCGACAGGGGGTTGAAGCCTTCTATAAGGATACAGAGTATTACTTATACGAATTGATACCCTGGAACTACGCGAGCGATTCATTTAACAAGCGGGTATCACCGCTGTTCTTCTACCACAACAAGAAGATACTGGAACTGGGTGCAGGGATAGGGTCGCTTGATATCGCTCTGACGTATGCGGGGAATCAGGTTACTTACTGTGATATATCGGATAGGCTCACGGCTTTTGCCAACCAAAGGTTTCAGGACAGGGGATTCAGCATACCACAGGTTAAAGACCTTACCGGGTTACATGATTTCGACATGGTGGTGGCGATAGATTTCTTTGAACACATACACCCCGATGCATTACCCGGACTACTCAAAGAAATATCAAGTGTGTTAAAAGACGATGGGTTCCTGTATCACCGCAGCACATGGGGAAGGCAGGAAACCTACCCGATGCACTTTGACCATTCTTCTTGCTTTAACAAACTAGCCAAAGACGCGGGGTTGAGTCTAAGGGAGAACGGGGATTTAGTCAAGGGAAGCCAGACCGAAGGGGTCCAGATAGGCATACCCGTCTTGGGGGATTTACCCGATGAGGTATTCTATTCATTCCTTGAGATGAAGAAACCGAGGGGAACAAGGCTCACCAAAGTCAAGGGGGTATCCGCCGACATAGCCCGCAACGAAATAATAAACAAGATTGAGAAGGACTGGATATTCTTCATGGACTCCGACCAGACCTTCCACCCCGAGTCATTGATGAGGCTGTTGTCGTGGGACCTGCCCATAGTATCGGGGTTGTATTTCAAGACACCCGGTAAACCGGTGCCGCATTGTTACAGGTTCTCCCATACCGATGAGAGCGAGTCCCAGGCATACGCGCCACTGACCGAAGAGGTCTTTGATTTCGTTAATAGATACCAGGATGAGGTAACACAGGGGCAACCAGCCATAGTCCTGCCTGCCCATAAAGGGGACTTGCTTGAATGTGACGGGGTTGGCGGAGGGTGTCTGCTGATACACCGGAGGGTGTTTGAGGCGATAGAACCGCCCTACTTTAAGTACACAGACGGCACAGCCGGGGGTGAGGACTTCTACTTCTGCCGAAAGGTACAAGAGGCAGGGTTCAAGATATTCGTAGACCCCGGCGTTATATGCGGGCACAAGCAGAAGGATATGGTAGGAACAAGGCACTTCCTGTCGTGGATATCAAAGGGTGAATATGAATACCCCTGGGAATGACCTGCTTGTTATACAACTGGAAACCACCAATGTCTGTAACGCCCATTGTGTATTCTGCCCCCATTATAAGTTTGATAAGTTCGGCACGATGGCCGATGCACTCTATAAAAAGATCGTAGACAACGCCAGCAAGCTATCTATCAAGCGTTTTATACCGATGCTGACCGGGGAGCCGTTCTGCGACCCCTGGTTTATTGACAGGTTGAAGTACGCAAGGGAAAAACTGGACTGTACCATTGACGTTTTCACCAACGGTAGTTTACTGACCAGGGGGATAATAGACCAGCTTAAAGGGATAGAGAACCTTAATCTAAGCGTTTCCTTGAATGGCGTGACCCCTGAGACACGGTTAAAGTTAATGGGGCTGGATGATTTCATGGAGGTTGTCGAGTCCATCAAGTACATGAAGGAAGCGGGACTATCCCACAGGGCTACGATGGTAGCCTACCCCGATATTAACGCAGAGGAAATAGACTCTTTCCTGAAGACAGGTAATAAGTTAATCCCCTACCAGTCATGGTGCAACGAGCAATACGAACACACGCGGATGCTTTACTCGTACTGCCCCAGGAGAAGCACCTACATGACGGTTAGATATAACGGGGATGTCGTACTGTGTTGTTTCGACCCGTTCGGCAAGGTGGTATTCGGTAACCTTAACGGCCAGACCATAGAGGAGGTCTGGGATTCAGATGAACACAGGGAAGCGCAGGAGACACAGGATTACAATATATGCAGAAATTGCACAGAACCATAAGGAGGTAACGATATGGTACAGATCAGCGGTAAAGCAGGGGAGGTAAGGGTATCAGCTGCAACGATTGCGGGTATCAAGAGCTGGACAGTGGACTATGTTCAGGATGCCCTTGATACTACGGACTTCGGGGACTTAGGTATTAAATCGTATATCGCAGGGTTGAGCGGATGGTCGGGGAGTTTCGAGGGGTTCAAGGATGGAGTCCCAACGGGCATAGGCTCTATCGTAGCGTTGATTCTTATGGAAAGCCAGACTTCAAACCAGACTTACACAGGGTCGGCACTTATAACCGGGAGTCACCCATCGGCAGCTATTGACGGGGTGGTCAATATCTCCTACGACTTCCAGGGGACAGCCGCGTTAACAGTCGCAACCGCGTAACTTAAAACAAGGGGGTAGTAATATGGCACAAGTAGCAGGTAAAACAGGTTCGGTCTATACGACCACCACAGGAACGGCGGGGTCGGTGGCCGTTGTCAACGGCGTTAAGTCATGGACTTTAGATTACGTACAGGACGCTCTGGACTCTACCGACTTCGGTGATTCAGGGGTACGGGCGTTTATCGCAGGGCTGTCAGGGTGGTCCGGTTCGTTTGAAGGGTACAAAGACGCCTCACCGATAGCGATGGGGTTTCGCACCGTTATGGAGTTCAGGGAAAGCACCAACACAACGCAGAAGTGGACTGGTTCAGGGTTCATTACAGGTATACACCCATCGGCGGCTACTGATGATGTGGTTGGTATCTCCTATGACTTCCAGGGGACGGGAGCCTTGACAGTACCGACAGCGTAAGATGCAACACGGTGAGATAGGTACTATAAACAAAGATGGCAAGCAGGTTGGTGGATTCCGGGACTGGACGTTGGATGTCATAGTCGAGGAGATTACCACCGGCATCCACCGGGACTATATCTCGCAGAAAGTCAAGGCGCACGCCAAGAGGTTCTGGCTGCTTGAGCCTATCGGCACCGATAAGTATATGTGCATCTTTTACCAGCACTTGGGGGATGATATCATACCGCTATTCCAGAATGAGTTGAAAGTCAATATCCCCAATGGTATCGAGATAGATAAATACGTAGACACTCAACTGGAGATGGAGGGGTGAATACAGAAGCCATAGTTTACATAGCCAGAAAACTGAATTGGACTTTGGCTGAAATTGGACAGTTGTCACCTTCACAGTTTACGGAGGTGTTGCAGGAGCTTCAGTATCAGGAATCGGTTGATGAATGGCGCAGGATGCACTCTGTCGCATCAATCATGGCGGCGATATACAACACCATCCCGCGCAAGAGGGGGACGCCGGGGCACAAGGATACTGATTTTCTAAGTACCCCCAAGCCCGAACGGTATCAACCGAAGCAAACAAAGACACTAGACGATATAGCAGAAGCAAAAGGAATTAAATTACCGAAGGAGAATGATGGTTAAACAAAATATCCTGGCAGAGGAAAAACCCAAGACACTTACACTGGCAGACGGCAAGGAGTACGGGATACCCGCATTGAACCTGACTGTACTGGCTAACATGGAACAGACGATGGGGTTCGGGCTGGGCAGGTTGCAGGAGAAGATGCTGGACGAGACAGCTTCAACTTTAAGGTTAGTAATCTACGCGCTCCTGAAGGAAGCCGACCCTGACCTTGAACTTAACGAAGTGGGTAAACTTGTAACCCTTGACGTAATGAAAGACGTATCCGATGTACTGAGCAAGGTGCTATCTATCGCTATGTAGGAGGTACGCTATGGTAGAAATAACAGACCACGACATGATAGTGGAAATGCATACCGTTATCTTTAAGAACGGGCTATTAGGGCAAGTAAAACGCAATAGCAGGGCGATAAACAAGCTATGGATAGCGGTTGTCCTGATTGCTTCCAGTGTTGGAGGCGGGGCTTACGGGATTGTGGAGTTGCTACGAGGGGTATAAATGGCTGAAGTATTAACCGAACTAATAAAAAGGGGGCGGGAAATAGGTAGGTTTAAAAGCCCTAGCCGATCTTATATTTTCCATGTATGCCCCATCTGCGATAAGCAACGCTGGGTTGCTCTAATTATGGGGAATGCCGAGTCAGATAGGTGCAACCAATGTAAATGGGATGGGCGCAAGGGGGAAAATCACCCTAGATGGGTAAAGAATAACTACCAATCTTTCCAGGGGTATATTCAAACCAGACTGCATAAGGATGATTTCTTTTATTCCATGACTGACCGCAAGGGGTGGGTGTTTGAACATAGATTAGTTATAGCTAAATCACTGGGTAGGTGCTTGCATTTATGGGAAATAGTGCATCACATAAATCATATTAAAAATGACAATAGGCTAGAAAATTTACAATTGATTTCCGATGATAGGCATAAACAACTCACTATTTTAGAAGTGAAAATTGATAGATTAATTACCAGGCAAGACGAGCTTATGGCAGAGATTAAATTACTCCGTTGGGAAAATAAACAACTCAAGGAAGGTATCACTCAATGAGTGAGGTGCTGACAGAACTTGTAGCTAAAATTACGACTGACGCTACAGGACTTAAAAGCGGCTTAGCTACCGCCGATAGGTCCATTGGTTCATTTGTAACTAAAAACGTGGCAGGACTCCGTAGTCTTGGCGTGGCGTTCGCTGCTATAGGCACGGCGATAGTAGGCGGTCTGGGGGCATCCGCAAAAGCAGCCGTTGATTTTGAGACAGCTTTCACTGGTGTCAGGAAGACGGTTGATGCGACAGACGAACAGTTTGCCGTTCTAAGTAAGGGCATACGCGACCTCACAAAAGAACTGCCATTGACCCATGCTGAGATAGCCGGTATCGCTGAAGCTGCCGGTCAGTTGGGTATTGAAACAGAGAGCATACTGGACTTCTCTAAGGTCATGGCGCAGTTGGGTATGACTACCAATCTGGCGGCGAAGGATGCCGCTACCGCGCTTGCAAGGTTTGCTAATATCACCCAGATGTCCCAGGATAACTTTGAGAATCTTGGTGCAGTCATTGTTGACTTAGGCAATAACTTCGCTACCACAGAAGCCGAAATAGTCGGAATGGCTATGAGACTGGCTGGTTCTGGTAGTACCGTAGGTATGTCGGAGGCACAGATACTGGCCTTGTCTGCCGCCCTGTCATCTGTAGGTATTCGGGCTGAAAGGGGTGGCACGGCTTTCTCAAGGGTCATGCTGGAAATGAACTCTGCTATCGCGGCAGGTGGCGATGAACTTGAAAAGTGGGCTGGTATAGCCGGGGTAGCAACCGCAGAATTTAAGCGTAGATTTAAAGATGACGCCGCTGGCGCGGTAATGGATTTCATCGGTGGTATAGGGCGGCTAAAAGAAAGCGGTGCTGATGTGTCGGGTGTGTTAGATACTATAGGACTTGGGGGGATCAGGGTTACAGACGCTTTACTGCGTGCTGCCGGGGCTGAGGACTTATTCACAAATGCGTTATTAACGGCAGACAGAGCATGGGCAGAAAATAACGCGCTGACTGAAGAAGCGAGAAAGAGGATGGAGACTACAGCTTCCAAGATGGGGATACTTAAAAACACGATGGTTGATATGGGTATAACTATCGGTGAATTTATCGTACCCATATTAAAGGAATTGGTAGAGAAACTCATGCCTATTATTGATAATATCCAGGCGTGGATAAATGAAAACCCCACACTGGCAAAGACACTCACTATAGCGGGAGCCGCGATAGGTATACTGTCATTGGCGTTAGGCGGGTTCCTTCTGGTTTTACCCGGTATTATATCTATGATGGGCGTCTTTGGTATAACTCTTAGCGCAGCCATATGGCCGGTGACATTAGTGGTAGCAGCCATTGCCGCTCTAATAGCCATTGGAGTCCTATTGTGGAAGAACTGGGATAAAATGTCGCTAGTTGTAAAAATCGCCATCGCAACTATGACTGGGGGCATCGGCTTACTTTTAATTGCTGGTATAGCACTGGTGAAGAACTGGGACAGCATCATGGAAGCTGTTGGAATGGTCGGGGATGCCATCGCCGGTGTCTGGGAAGGTGTATGGGAAGGCACTAAGAAAGTCTGGGGTAATATAGTCGGGTTTATCGAGGACTCTATAAACAATATCATCGTCCTTGCGAACAAGGTTATCAACACTATAAATAAGATACCGTTTATCAATGTCGGTAATATCAGCACTGTTGATTTCGGTCCTAAGATGCACAGCGGGGGGGTTGTCCCGGGTAGCCCCGGGCAAGCGGTGCCGATACTGGCTCAAGCAGGGGAGATTATTACGCCTGCCGGTGCCGGGGGCGGTGGTGGCGTAACCCAGATAATAAACATTGGAGGTAGTATCATATCCGAACGGGAGGTAGGGGAAATCGCACAGCGCGGGCTGTTGCACATTGAACGGCTGAATTATTCTACGGGGATAACATAAAAGGGGGAAAAATGGGGATAACTATAATAGTAACACAGAAGTGTGACATCTGCGGAAAAGAAGAAGTTATAGCATCCGAGGCTGATGCACGGAAAGTAATAGTAGAAGATGAGACTCTGGTGCTATGCGAAAAACACTATATTGAGTCGGACAAGCTAAAGAAACTTATTGCCAATAATGGTTCGATGAAGAATATAATAATAAAAGTATGGAAGAGACGGGACATGATTGAAGCTGCTGAAATGTTCCTGTCTTGGGAGTAAAATATGGCGTGGCTTGGGACGTGGGCAAACAGGGTAGAGATAACCCTAGACAATACAAATATAGACAGTGACCTTACTAACTTCCCTGTCCTGGTTAAACTTGGGCATTGTGTGGGGCAAAGCGACCAGGACTTAGGCTGTGTCTTTGACGAACTCACCACCAGCAGTCTCAAGATTGCAGCTACAGACGAAGACGGCACTACACAGTTATACATAGATGTGGAAAAGTGGGATAACACCGTACCCGAAGCGTTCCTGTGGGTAAGCTCCAGCACATTTGTTTTACATTCGGACAGGGCAACCAGGATATTCCTGTATTATGACAGCGCACAAGATGATAACACCACCTACGTAGGCGCGTCAGGTGGGACTCCGGCACAAAGCGTATGGGATAGCAGCTATGTTTTAGTAGACCATATGCAGGACGCAGGGGATACCAGCAGCACGTTTGATTCTACCAGCAATGATAATGACGGTACTAAAGACGGAGCTGCCGAACCGATTGAGGCTACAGGGAAAATAGGCGATGCACAGGATTATGATGGGGCTAACGATGCCCTGACCTATAGCGATGCCGCCTCCATACAGAACGTCTTTGATAGTGGAGGCGCGCTTGAGGCTATCGTGTATGCCGGCAGTGACGGGGAGGGGAGCGCAGGGCGCATCGGTGATAAGGTTGCATGGTATCTCGCTACGACCAATGAGGCAGCAGACAAGGTTAAACTCACTTTCTGGTATGACTTTGACGGTGCTGCTAATGGGACGTGGGCTACTACCGCAACAGAGGTTGACATCAACACCTATGCCCATATCGTAGTTACATATGACAATAGTGCAGTAGGCAACAACCCCGTCATCTATGTGAACGGTGATGTGGTTGCGCTCACTGAAAGCACCACGCCGATAGGGACAAGGGTAGCAGACGCAGGCTCCGACCTTGATGTTGGTAATGACGCCGCAACGGGGGCTACCTTTGATGGTATCATAGACGAGTTCCGCTTGTCCGATGCCACAAGGTCAGCGGCATGGGCAAAGGCTGCGTACTATACCAGCTTCGATAACCTGGCAACGTACGATCTAGGAGGCGACTGGCTATCAGGGTGGAAGCAGCGCGTAGCCGTAACCATAGACAGCAGCAAGGTTGATTCTAACCTGACCCACTTCCCTGTTATGATACGCTTATCTGGAAAGTGCGGCGCGTCTGAACAGGACTTAACCCGTGTCTTCGATGAAGTCGGGGTAGAAGACCAGAAGATTGCGGTTACCGATAGTACAGGTGTCCAGCAGTTATACGTTGAGGTAGAGAAGTGGGATAACACCAATAAGGAGGCAATCCTGTGGGTGTCACGGTCTGACTGGGTTGTTAGTTCCAGTGAAGACACTGCTATCTATCTATACTATGATGCTGACAAGGATGATAATACCTATTTCGTTGACGTGCAGAACAGCACTCCCGCTGAACGAGTGTGGGACTCCTACTTCAAGCTGGTCCAGCATATGCAGGACGGAGCCTCTAACGCTGCTACCTATGATAGCACCAGCAATGACAATGATGGTGCAAAGACCGGGGCTAACGAACCCGTCGAGGCTGTGGGCAAAATCGGTGACGCCGAGGACTTTGACGGTACAGATGATAAAATCGACTGCGGAGATGATACTTCACTCGATATAACAGCAGCGATTACGGTAGAGGCTATCATCAAGGCAGACACCCTCGGGGCAGCCTACCGGGCTATAATCACCCGCGATAACGGCAGTCTCCAGAACTATACCTTCATGGTCAACAACGATGAGAGGCTACGGTTTCGTATATACGATACTGGGACTCCCTACAACGCCTATGAGTCGGCGGTACTGGTGACTGATACATACTACCATGTAGCCGGAACTTATGACGGCACCACCCTCAATGTCTACAAGAACGGCACAGTTGGCGATACCCCAGTAGCCCATGCCGGTTCTATTGACAATGATAACGTCAGCCAGGCGATAGGACTCCGCGCGAGCGATAACTGGCCGGTTGACGGTATTATTGATGAAGTCCGTATCTCTAGTATCGATCGTGGTGCTGCATGGATTAAAGCTACTTATAACGCCTGCTGGGATACGCTGGTGTCTTTCTCAACCGAGACAGACACATGGAAGTCTGGCTGGGATAACCGTATCAAGATAACGGTAGACTCATCCAAGATAGACGCATCGCTTGAGTGGTTCCCAGTCAAACTTGTATTGTCTTCCAGTTGCGGGATATCATCGGAAGATATGACACGTGTCTTTGACGAGATCGGGGTAGAAGACCAGAAGATTGCGGTTACAGGGGCTGATGGCGTTACCGAACTCTACGTCGATATCGAGCGATGGGACTCCACTAATGAAGTAGGTGCCCTGTGGGTGGCTCGAGACGGGTTCCACCTCAGTTCCCTTATCGACACGGTTCTCTACCTGTATTATGATTCCGCTCATGCAGACAACACCACCTATGTGGACGTGTCCGGGACTGCTGTAGCGCAGAACGTCTGGGATGCCAATGCTATCTTTACCAGCCACATGAAGGACGGGGCGGATAATCAGCACTTAGTAGATAGCACCAGTAATGACCTTGACTTCGTGAAGGGTGCTGCCGGGGAACCTACTGAAGAAGAGGACGCTACCGGATACAGGCAGGACCTTGACGGTGGCGATTACTTTATCCTGGACGACAACACCCTTGATATCAGGCAGGACTTTACCTTTGACTTCCTGTTTGAGCTTGACGCCTTTGCCGCCCATAAGGCTCTCTATAACAGGGGTGCTACACAGGAGGGCATCTACATTTATATCGACGGCACCGGTCCAGACAAGGGGGAGTTGTTAGTCCTTACTTATAAGGCAACAGCTGGGATACTAACAGACTCCACTGATGGCCTGATTGCTGAAAGTACCAAGACAGCTATATCCGTTGTCCGTAGCGGTGCTACCATTACGATTTACAAGAACGGCGCAGACGTTACTGAAAACCAAGGCACCCACGTAAACCCTGGTGCTTCTGCGGGAGTAGTCGCCTACATGGCCGCCTTCAATACTACCACCTATCGGATAGACGGCCGTATGTGGGAAACTAGAATAGCCGACGTGGCCCGCTCTGCTGCTTGGACTAAAGCATTGTATAACACCCTGTTTGACACGCTCGTTACTTACTCCATCGAAGGGGAGTCGCTACCCGTTGTCCTTATTGATGTCGCATGGACTACAGGTGCTATGGCGGATACCCCCGACTGGTACGATGCCACGATACCCGGTGGACACGCTAACCAGGGCTGTATGTCCTATCACTTCAGGAAAGGGCGGCAGCACCAGTTGGCGAGGATGCAGACGGGGCAGGCTGACCTGGTGTTAAAGAACTTTTCCGGCTACTTCTGGCCTGATAAGGTACAGAGTCCCTGGTATCCCTATTCCATTGCCGGTAAGAAGATACGCATACGATGTATCTATAACGGCACGCTCTATCCTCGCTTTGTGGGTTTCATAGATGAGTGGCGTCCGGGATGGCTGAGTAACCCCGGTGAAAACGCGATTATGACAGTCATCGCTACCGATGGCATGGAAAGCGTATCAAGGGCTGTACTTAACAATGCAGGTGAAGCCCAGGAACTTTCAGGTACGCGAATCGGTAACGTACTCGATGAAGTTAGCTGGCCTGCCGCAGACCGCGACATCGCAACCGGCGTAGATTTAGTTATAGCTACCGGCGCACAGGCTAACATCAACGCCATGTCTCACATTGACCTGGTTAATGCTTCCGAGCTGGGGTTCATGTTTGTGGCTTCCAATGGTGATATGACATGGAGCAGCCGGGCAACACGCCCGACCTCCCATGCAACACCCGTAGCGTTTTTCGGTGACGATGAAGGGGAAATGGGGTATGTAAGTTTTAACTCAGTGATTGACCGTGACCTCCTGTATAACGAGGTGCGCATGACCCGTTCCGGCGGTGACGAACAAACGTCAGAAGACACCACCAGCCAGGGCGTCTACGGCAAACGCACTTATGTCAAGACGGGTTTACTAAGCGTGCTGGACATAGATGTGGAGGTACTGTGCGCTTATCTTGTCGGGCGGTACAAGAACGCCAACACATTACGGCTGGAGTCTCTGACGTTATTCCCGCTCGGCGATGCCTCCAACCTCTTCCCCAAAGCGTTCGGGTACGATATTAACACCCGTATAAACTGCCGCCTTAATGAGGCTAACCTGGACAAAGACTTCTATATCGAGGGTGTTGATGAAAGGTCGGGGGGAGACGGCGCATGGAGTACCCTGTGGCAACTCTCCGACTCTGAACAGCAGGAGTTCACCCCTGGGAACGTAGAGGAAACACTGGCTCCTACGGGGGCGGGCGATGACACTGAAACCGATACGCTGGTCGGGGCGGCTTCACGATGGCAGGCTAACCTTACAAGTGACGGTGACACCTCATACGCAGCGTGTACTAATAACCCCGGAGGCGGTGAGACCGACCTGTTCGCTATGGCTGATTCATCCTACGGGAAGGGAACTATCAACAGCGTCAAGCTTACCGTCAGCTTCAAGGGGCTAGGTGGCGTCGGTGTCCAAGCGGCTACTCCCAAGATTAAAACTGGCGGGTCAGAGTTCGGAACGGGCATTACGCCTACAGTCGGTTCGTACAATACTTATGAGCAGACGTGGACTACCAACCCTGATACCAGTGTGGCATGGACATGGGCTAACATAGCGGCGTTACAGGCAGGGTATCTGATGAATCCCAACACCGCTTTCGGTGATAGCTGTAGGTGTTCCTACGTTAAACTGACCGTGAACCTTACCCCGACGTGGTAGACTGTGCTTTCCTGAAATAGAACTGGAGTATAAGCATCTCCCCTGCTATGGTCACGCCGATCACTTCTCCCGGCAATGTTATAAACCCTCTCCCCTGGCATACCCATATAGCAGGTATTACTATTACCCCAAGTAGAATTGACAGTAAATCACGATGGTTCTTTAACATAACTACCCTCCCATAAACCTTATTTGGCTTCCTTGCCATGTTTCCAGATCAACCCGTATCTTATTGCTTTGAGGTTCCACGAAATAAAAGAAGCCCTGGCTGTCTATAAACCCGTTTAAAGCGTGCAGGTTAGTCCACACCACAAAGAACGGGATAGATGACCAGGGCTTTACTGTTATATTACCCTTTAATCTCCACGAATAGTCATCACAATCGAATGCGTCCGCTTCGTACTTCTCTTTTCTGGTGGTATCCCATTCAAGGAACCTGATAATATCAACTACCGTACAGGTCTTATAATAGAAATCGGGTAGATATAGAGGGGCATCGGGAAACTTATCTATCAGGATGGAACTAACCTCGTATACATCCATATCCCCTGTGTACTCAAGGTCTGGAATTGTGTTGGGATTGGTACACGCGCCAAGTGCCTTACCTATCGCACACGCTATTTCACCTATCATCTATTCCTCCTCTACGCAGTAATCATCCACCAATCTCTGTAGCTTACAAAAGGCGTCCTCTATAGCTGTTGGTATGAGGTGGTGGGAGTTGGTATAGAAAGCAAGCAGGGCTAGGTCTATATCGTTTCTAACGGAGTATAGCCCTTCCTCAAGGTCGTTGTTCATCTCTGTTGGTTCAACTATTGCCATTATTTTCCTCCTCGACTAATTTCCGCATAGCCCGTAACGATTCATCAATCCACTTGTCTGCCTTCATATAAGGGCATTCGCCATCATCCCAGTCTACCTTACATCTCTGGCAATCGAAGAGCTTATTAGTTACAGGGCAATTTGGTCTTTTCATCTTAGTAATATAGTACGCTGAATCTGTAGGGCGTGCTGCCCGGGTCGCCGTAATAATATCTGTCCATCACGGGGACAGACCACTTGACCCCATAAGACTTGTTACGCCTGCCACAGTACCTGCATATTCCTGTTATTGTTTTACCGTCCATGTTGTAGTTCTCTATTTCATCATCAGGATAATCAAACACGTGAGTACACATCTTTCTCCTCCAATGATTTTGCATTACCCATAATAGCGAGTCCCAGTTCCTTAGCTATCTTCAGCTCCTCTCCGGAACCCTCAGAGTTCTGCCACCCTTCTACCAGGTAGATCGCATCGCAACGCCGCAGCAGTTCGATACACCCTTCAAGCCACACCCCATCGGGACATTCATTCTGGTAATTCTGCGTCATGGCGTGGGGGCATAGTGCAATATAACCAGCCTTCCACAACATTAACGCGGCATCCTCAGCCTTGCGGACATTCTGCATTATCCCCCACTGTGTATCAGCCCTGAACGGCCCTGCTACATACACGACCTTGATATTGCCAGCCGTGTCATACATCCCCCATTCCTTAGGCCATACTATTGTCATTTCGGGTAACACTTCTACGGGCATTATTATTCCTCGTTCAATTTGGTTATTCTAGGGTATAACATTACTTACCTCCCGCCCCGGCTCGCTTGGCATCCCTTCTTTTTCTTATCGCTTCAAGGTTAATCTGCTTATCGAGATCGCCCCTGACAACATCCCAGGTTTCCTCTGTGATTTCCAGTAGGGTTTCAACCACCCCGGATATGTCGTCCCTGTATCCATACATATTAAATACACTTCTCAGTATATCCCCAAACTCCGCGCGTGTATGGAATTTTAGCTTACTATATGCCTCTGCGCTAATCATGTGCTTAGCCACGTGTCTTCCCTCCACTCCCATACACGCGCCCACCGTACATAAATTTCCGGTTGATTATCGGCATCTGCTCTACCCAAAACCTGCCATGCTTAAACGAGACTACCGAGAAGCCCTGCTGCCAGTTGGGGTGAATAACCCAATCGGGGTTAAGGTCACACAGGCAGAAGTTTTCCCACCAACCATAGACACCAGAGCGATTGCGTTTATAGTAACTCCCCCCCCTGTGGGTGTGTCCGTGCATACCCGACCCCCCGTGCTTATCACTCATGCCCCTTGCTGTCCAGCCGGAATGCGCCCTTATAATCTCGGCATGAGTCACCAGGAAGTTGCCATTGATTAAAACACCCTCATCCGCCCCTATGAGTTCCACCCCGCTCTCCCTAAGTTTCATCAGGCTCTCAACCTGGAGGCAGTCTAAATCCGATAGTTCTGGAGCCTTAGACCATAAGTACCTACGAAGTCTATCCCAATGGTTGCCTGGCTCCACTATTATGCGGGCATTGGGACACAACTCCCTTTCCCGCCTGAACATTGCCGCCGTCATGGTACACTCGGTCTGGATAGTACCGCCCTTCCCCCTGTTGGGATTACGGTCAAACTTGGATAATTGATAAAAGTCGCTTAAATCGCCGGGGTGCAGGATTAAATCTGGTTGCAGCTCACCCATAAACAATTCAAGTTCACGAACCGCCCGTTGGTCCTGAAAGGGGATATGGTAGTCCTGGCTCACCACCGCCACCCCCGTAAACTTAATGTCCATCTATCCCCCATTCCTTTAACTTGGCTTGCCAGTATAGTTGTGGTATCACAATGTCGCCCTTTCTTAATATCAATGAACCATCCTCTTGAAAAACGTCAGTGGTGATTTTACCCTCGTTAGCACAATCCACCACTTCCTTGATACCTGCCTGTCTCATGCGTGCAAGATTCCCTGCATTAGCAGCATTGACCATCACTACTCCCTTTTCCAGACCTGCCTTGAAGGACATCTCGGCTTGGGCTTCTACAATATTACTAACCATAAGAGCAACAGACCTTATGTCTCTCTCTTCGTAAAACGGCATAGAATGTAATGACTTTGTAAAGTATGTAGCCAATTCTTCTACTTTCATCACTGTATCTTTAGCTTCCATCACTTACCTCCTCATCTAGTGGGACATACTCGTAGTGCATTGTGCAAACTGCATCTGAGTCATTAAAGTCGCCACACCCTACTGCAATTCTAATAGCAAGGTTATTATCAAAGAGGGCTTTACGATGCTGTGCCAGAGCTACCATATCGCCTAAAGTGGAGTAGCCAATATTTACTTTACTCTTTTCTCTTAGCCTGCCGAATCTCCCGTATATCCCAGCCTTCTCGACACTTGTTAATTTTGTCTTCTCTATTAGTTCTTCAACTTGTGTGTTCATTTAGCCTCCCTTTAACTGCTCTATAGACTTGGTTAGTTCGTCCCTCTCATCACTATAGATTCTCATTTGTTCCGTAGCAGACTTAAGGTTTTCGCTGTATCCCTCCAAATCTTCCTGCTCACCTTCCATTAAATGATTAATTAAGTCCAACCTTGTCTGTAATAATTTCCATGCGTACTCGTTCATCTACCCTCCTCCCTCTTAATGTAACGGGCTTCAAATTCTGAATATTGAACGTGGTTGCTTATCCTGCAATAAGTATCATCCTCATGTATATCAAGCATGGTGGCAATCTCCCCTGCTATCCGCTCTCGTTCAGAGGCTATGGCTTCCCTTGCATCATCAGGTGAGACAGCAACGGCCAGTCTCATATCTAGCTTGTGCATTTCCCCTTTCAGCCGTTCAATCTCAGCATCCTTCTCGGCAACACTTCTTTCCAGCACCTTTAACTCAGGCTCTAGGATGGAACGGGCAGGAATCATTGTCGGGTATTGTCCTGGTATTCCCCACTCAGCTATAAAGTCGGATATTATCTTCGCCACCACCTCCACCCTATCCTGTTGGGCAGGGATTAGAGCGAGGATTTGGTCAGTTAAGCATGAATTACAGCCTGTGTATTTAGTACACCGCTCTGTACCACACCTTTGGCTAGACTTCATATCAAGGATATACCGTATGTTGGAGCTTAGCTCACCCTTACTCAAGTCGGTCTGTTCAGGGTGACGATGGTAGCCTGCGTCAATAGCTGCTCCCGCCAAACAATTATTGCAATCTAATCTGCTACATTCTTCGTTGTCTATACTATTGCAACGAGCCTGTAGTATCTCTGCCAGTTCTTCCTTATTGTCCATTATAACCCCCATTCCTTTAACCTGGCTTGCCACTCATTTTTCACGATATGAATATGGCTGATGTTGGCAGGGTGGT
>SDBT01002253.1_pt1 | contig 34371 bp, 34 predicted proteins | sample 2277101 | NCBI WGS metagenome assembly SDBT01 (sample SAMN10404973, study PRJNA504765) | marine sediment metagenome | isolation source: marine sediment core GS10_PC15, 103 cmbsf | place: Arctic Ocean: Southern Knipovich Ridge | collected 2010
GCAAAGGTAACGGTTCCTGCATTACCTGAGACAGAACCTGTAGCTGTACCAATGTTTGGAGTTGTAAATACTGGAGATTCAGCAAAAACTAAAGCTCCAGAACCTGTTTCATTTGAAATAACATCTTTAAGTTGTAAAGAAGTAGTAGCAGCAAATTGAGATAATGAATTAGCTACTAAAGCATCACCACCTCCACCAATTGTTGTCCAAGCTAAAGCTCCACCTCCATCAGTTTGTAAAAACTGATTTGGTGTTCCATCGTCTACTGGAAGAGTTAAGGTGTAGGGCGAAGAGGTTACACCAGATTGTATAGAAATAGTATTACTATTTGTAGAATTTTTTAAATTTATAATTCCTGTAACAGATGAAGCTGTTCCTAAAGTAAGTCCACCTGCATTTACTGCACCAGCTAAATTAAGTGCGCCGGAATTCAAAACTGGAACTTGACTACCAGTTGGGGTTTGGGATGGAGTAAAACCACCTACTGTTTTTGAATTAATTGCATAACCAGCAGATACTACTCTCTGACGAGGACTTAAGTTTTCAAATGAAGTCACGCTTGTACATGACCCACCTGAAGAATCTGCAACTTCAATATTTAAATAAATTTCATCAGCACTATTAAAATTAAAATCAAGAGCATCTCCACCAATTACTGTATCTCCAATATCAACATTTAAAACTCCATTCTTCACATTAACAGTCATCTTAGAAGGAGCACTAGACGGCCAAAGCTTTGTTCCAGTATCTATTACTGAATTATCGTAAAATGAAAATTTAAAACAATAATTCGTCCCACTAGCACCTCCTAATAAATCCCCAGATAAATCAAGTAACCGTCCTTGGTGATGTAATAAGGTTGGTACACCAGCAACAGCAAAAACAGTGTTAGAAATTAAAAAAAATAAAGAAAAAACCATCACAAATACAAAAGTGATTCTTTTTCTAAAAAAAGAAAATGGTAGTGTTTTTTGTTGGTTAAATTTCATTCTAAAATAAAAGACAAACCCCTCACTACCTATAAATTATAAAGCAAAAATGCAATATAAACAACCAAAAAACAGTCTTTTTGTGAAAAAAACATTATAAAAAAAAGCGATTTTTAATATTAAACCAGTTTTTTTAACTCTGGCTCGTACTTTTTCATCACCTCTAAAGATGCAGTTTGTTGGTCTATTCCAGCATCCATTTTAGCTTTCGTTTCCATTGCAATCTTTTTAAAAAGTTCTGGATTTTTTTCCATCATTTTTACAAACATATCTATTTGTGCTTCTGGCACACCTTGCTTACGAAGCATTTTTTTAAGCATAAAACTTTGAAACATAAAGCTACTATAACATAAATTGTTTTTTATTCATCTATAAGCTCGAAGTCGTCTCCTGTTATAGTTGAACTTCTTTTCCGACGAATGAAGAAAACGGCTCCAGAGGAAACTCCTAAAAATAAAACAAAAGCAAAGGTTGGAATTAGAGAGGTTTTGTTATTGTTCGCATTTGTGCTTAATATTGGCGAAGCCTCAAGTCCGTTAATTGACGTTTGCTCCGTATTTTCCAGCGGTTGAACCGCTGAAACTGGAGGATATGTGTTTATGGATGCTGACTTGGTTATCTTTTTTGTTGGCGGTATATAAACAGTAGAAGCTGAATAATCATAAATTACTTCTCTCTGTAGTGTCATTAATTTTAAGGTATTTTTATCTTCTATAGAAAAATTAATGAGATGGGAAGAAATAATCATTGTTTTCTTTGACCTTAAAATTGTATTTTTGGGCAAAACAAAGCTTGTTCTATTACTTAAAAGAATCCAGTTAGAAATATCAGCATCATAATTTGTATTATTAGTAAGTTCTATAAAAAAATCTTTTTTATCTCCAACTCTTGATATCACAATGTCTGGTGAAATAACTTTAATCACAACATTATTAATAGCCTCAGGATTTTCAGAATAATAATTCATATAATATTCCAAATTCACATCATATTCACCAGGATAAAAATAAGTATGCGTAAATTTTTCTACTTCATTTACTCTCATCTCTTTAAAATCTCCGTCTCCAAAATTCCAAAAATATTTTCCATATAGTAATGTCTCACCATAGTGTCCGATTGTATTTACTTTAAATTCTATTGGCACACCAACAAAAGCAAACTTTTTAGTTAAAATTTGCGTTGTAGTTTTTTGTTCTTTTTTAGAAGAGGGTAAGTAAATATTTTCTTCAGTACTATTTGAAGGAGTTAATGCTTCGTCGAGTAAATTAGACGAAGCTTCATTTATCGCATTAGGAGTAGGTAGTCCTACAGACCAAGAGCCAGTTACAGTCTTATAAATACTTTGACCATTTAGGGGATTGGGTGGACAGGAACTATTACAGTCACTGGAATCTCCCCATCCTACTTTATCAATTATTACCCCATCAGGATTTTTTATTTGAATTGTATTTGACTCAGTTACAGTAAGAGTACTCAAAACAATATCAGAGCCACTCAGTGCTACTCTAGAAATTAAAAAATATTCCTGAGCACCAATTATTTTTCCTTCAAAATTTGGATTAGAAACTAAAGAACTAAAACTGCTCCCTGTGGCAGTCTTACGCTGTATATACCAGCCAGATAAATCAACTGATGAATCTCCTGTATTATAAAGTTCTATAAATCTTTCTTCTGTGGGATATGGCTGTATTTCATTTATAAATACACTAGCAAGAACCAAATTAGGAAATAAAAAGATAATACTAAATAACAAAAGAATTTTTTTATACATAATATATTGGTGAAGTTTTTTTATGATATAATAATAACACTTGTCCCGTTAGAAAATCAACGGACTTGTAATTAAGTACAATTTATTATTTTAATTTTTTAATGGGATGAAAAATAATCACGAATTTATAGCAATTGGGGACATCATTACAGACCTCTTTATTCGCCTTAAAGATGCTAGCGTGCATTGTAATGTTAACAACGAAAATTGTGAAATATGTATGCCCTTTGGAGCCAAAATTCCTTATGAAGAAGTATATCTGACAACTGCAGCCGGTAATGTTGGTAATGCTAGTTACTCTGCAGCCAAATTTGACTTAGACTCAGCTGTTGTAGGAAGTGTAGGTGATGATAGAAATGGAGAGGAATGTATAGAAACCTTAAAAGAAAGAAAAGTAAGTACAGACTTTGTTAGTATACAAAAGGGTACTAAAACTAATTACTCTTATGTCCTGTGGTTTCAAGATGAAAGAACAATTCTTAGAAAACATGAAGATTTTTCATATACCCTTCCTGACATCGGTAATCCAAAATTAGTTTATTTCAGTTCTATAAGTGCTAATGCTTATCCTTTTCATAATGAGGTAGTAGAGTATATGGAAAAACATCCAGACATTATGTTTGTTTTTCAACCAGGGTCTAATGAAATAAAACTTGGCACAGAAAAACTTAAGAGGATATATGGGCGAACAAATATATTCTTTTGTAATGTTGAAGAGGCAAAAGAAATACTTAATGCAGATAAATTAGAAACTACAGAACTTCTTAAATCCATGCATGACCTAGGTCCAAAAATTGTAGTTATTACAGATGGAAAAAAGGGCGCTTATGCATTCGATGGTCAAGACATGTGGAAACAAATGCCCTACCCTGACCCTAAGCCACCATTAGAACGTACCGGAGCTGGAGATGCTTTCTCATCTACAACTGCAATTTCTCTCCTACTCGGCAATGACTTACCTACTGCACTTGCATGGGGAGCAGTAAATTCAATGTCTGTGGTTCAGCATGTCGGAGGACAAAAAGGTCTCCTAAACAAAAAAGAGCTAGAAGAATATCTTAAAAATGCACCAGCAAATTTTAAAGCTAAGAAAATATAAAATAATAAATTTTTAGACTTTTCTAGCTAAAACTTTTTTTACTGCTTCTTTAATAGAATTTTTTCCCATATCATAATGTTCTATGAGTTCGTCAGGTGTACCACTTTGTCCAAATAAATCTTTTATACCAACAAACTCAATAGGTGCAGGATAATTTTGTGCAAGAACTTCCGCCACAGCTGAACCCATTCCCCCAGCAATTTGATGTTCTTCTACAGTTACTAATGCTTTAGTTTCTTTTACTAATTCTAAAATAGCTTTTACATCCATGGGCTTAATAGATGCAACATTCATAACTTTGGTTTTTATACCTTCTTCTTCTAATTCTTTCGCTGTTAATAAAGCACGATGCATTAGTCCACCAGTTACAATTATTCCAACCTGTGCAAGTCCCACATCTGGTAACCAATAAGTCTCACTTTTTCCTAATTCAAAAGGAGTTTCGTCTGTCGTAATAACTGGAGTCTTGTCTCGAACTAAACGTAAGTATGCTGGTCTTTTACTTTTAGCTAATGCCAGTGTTGCTTTTTGGGCTTCTATTGCATCACATGGAGATATAACATCCATATTTGGAATTACACGCATTAATGCAATATCTTCTAATGCTTGATGAGTACCACCATCTGCTCCCACAGAAACACCAGAATGTGAACCCACAATAACAACTTTTCTGTCATTATAAGCAATTGTTGTTCTAATTTGTTCCCAATTTCTTCCGGGAGAAAACATTGCATAAGAAGAACAAAAAGGAATTTTTCCATTTGTTGCCATACCAGAAGCCACAGTAACTAAATTTTGTTCTGCCACCCCAACTTGAATAAATCTTTCTGGAAACTGGTCAGCAAATAAATTCATTTGTGTGCTCTCGGTTAAATCTGCACAAAGAGCTACAATATTTTTATCTTTTTCTCCTGCTTTAAGTAATCCCTTGCCAAAACCTTTACGAATTGATATTTGCTCAATATCATTATTAAAAATTTTTGAATTTAATTTTAATTTTGGATTTAACATAAATTTATTATTTTATATTCTCTTGCAATTCTAAAATAGCCTTTTCAGCTTCTTCTTCATTTGGTGTTTTTCCATGCCATTTATAATTTCTCTCCATAAAAGAAACACCTTTGCCTGGAACAGTATGTGCAATTATAACTGTTGGCTTTTCTTCCATTATTTGTGCTTCTTTAAAAGCTTCATTTAAAGAATGAAAATCATGTCCAACTGTTTCTATTACATGCCAATTAAAAGATTTCCATTTATCAGATAATGGCTCAAGTGGCATTACTTCTTCAGTTACTCCTTCAATTTGAATATTATTACGGTCAACAATAACAATTAAGTTTTTTAATCTATATTTTCCGGCAAGCATTATTCCCTCCCAAGAATTTCCTTCGTCAAGTTCACCGTCAGATATAAGACAGTAAATAAATTTTGATGTGTGTACTCCTTTATCAATCCTGTCTGCCAATGCCATACCAACTGCCTGCGAAAGACCAGAACCAAGTGGTCCAGATGAAGTTTCAAGATGTGGTAAATATTCTCTATGTGGATGACCTTGAAGTCTAGTACCCAATTTTCGTAAAGTTTGTAATTCTTCTGTTAGAAAATATCCAGCATGTGCCATTGTCGCATAAAGTGCTGGACAAATATGGCCATTAGATAATACTAATTTATCACGTTCTTCCCATAATGGATTCTTGGGGTCATGTTTTAATGTGTGAAAATATAAAAGTGTAAAAATATCTGCCATACCTAAAGCTCCAGCACTATGTCCAGACCCAGCCTCTGAAAGCATTTCAATAATAGAAATACGAATATCATTAGCCATTTTTTTTAAGTTTTCTATTTTTTCTTCAGTAAGCATATTATAAATTTTTAAAACTTTCTATTGTTCCAATTATATCATCAGTATTAAAAATCGCTGAGCCAGAAATCAATCTATCTGCTCCAGCATTTTTTAATTGTAACCCTGTTTCTAAGTTTACTCCTCCATCAACAGAAATAATAAGCTCTGGAAATTTTTCTTTAAAAATCTTTATATTATTAAGAACTCCTTCGTAAAAAGGTTCACCCTGATAACCCACTTTAGCTATACCCATAAACTGAACAAAATCTATATTATTTACAATTGAAAAAAGTTTTTCTATTGGAGTATTGGGATTTATGGCAACACCTATTTGCATTACTTCTTTTATATAAGGATCAATAGCTTCAAGAAAATTTTTAAAATCTTCTAAATCTTTCATTGCTTCAATATGAAAAACTATTCTTTTAGCACCAAGTTTTGTATAAACATCAAAATTTTCCACAGCATCAGAGACCATTAAATCAAGCTCAAAATCAACATCTTCCCAAAATGGCATACCCTCTTCTTCATTTAAAATTTTTGTAAAATGACTATCAATTAATGGGGACGAAAAGGGCCAAGTGCGTGATGGAACAAAAACTCCATCACAAATATCTATTTGCACAAATGAAACTACTTCCTTTACTAGAGAAATTTTATTTTTTAAATCTTCGTAATTTTTTGGTAATATTGCTGGAATTACTTCAATCATAACTAATTTAATTTTTTTATTCTTCTTATGTGCCTTTCTTCATTTTCAAATTTTGTAGATAAGAAAAGTTCAGTAGCAAATTTTACTTCATCTTCTGACAAGAATCGTGTACCTAGGGATAAAATATTTGCATTATTGTGTATGCGAGAAAGTTTTATAATTTCAAAAGAATCTACACTTGTTGTGCCTTTAATATCAATTGCTTCTTTAGGAAGAGCTTGCCCATAAAATACAGCAGACCTAATACCAGATACTCTATTTGCACACATTGCTTCACCTTGACCAGAGCCACCTAGAATAATTCCAAAACTTCCACTATCTTTTGCAACAGTCTCGGCTAAAGGTTTAATAAAATCTGGATAATCATCATCAGCATTATATTCAAAAGCGCCCTTGTCTATTACTTCATAACCAAGCTCAAGTTCAGTTAAATATATCTTTAACTTTTCTTTTAATTCATATCCTTTATGATCTGAACCAATATATATCTTCATCCCGTTAGAGGCAGGTCGCGTTCGCTTTAAACTTTGACACTGCAATTTCAATTAAATTAATAATAATTTCTTATCCTTTATTCCCGTCTGCGACCGCGGCCTCTAACGGGATTCATAAAATTATTATAGCATTTTAAAAACAACATAGTATACTCTAAATATGCTTAAATTTTATAAATACCACGGTGCAGGAAATGACTTTATTATAATAGACGACCGCAAAAAGAACTTTAATCTAAAAGATATAGAAAATATTGAGTTCTTGTGTCATCGAAGATTTGGTATCGGTGCAGATGGTATTCTTTTAATTAGAGAACATAAAAATTATGATTTTGAAATGATATATATAAATAACGATGGAAGCATGGGCTCAATGTGTGGAAATGGAGGTAGGTGTATTGTACATTTTGCACATAATATTTTAAAAATTATAAAAAATCCAAAAAAAGTAAAATTTTTAGCAATAGATGGAGAACATGAAGCAGAAATTTTAAAAGATCATCAGGTAAAACTTAAAATGCAAGATATAAATAATATAGGATTACAAGATGGTTTAACTTTTCTACACTCTGGTACTACTCCACACCATATTCAATATGTAGAAAATATAGAAAGTTTTCCTGTATGTATTGAAGCACGGAAAATTAGAGATAAAAATAATAATCCAAAAGGTGTAAATATAAATTATGTAGAATGTAAAAACAATATATTTAATGTTCGCACCTATGAAAGAGGAATAGAAGATGAAACACTAGCTTGTGGTACGGGAGCTACATCAGTTGCTATTGGATCACATCATTTGGGAATATTAAAAGAAAATATCTGTCATATTAAACAAAAAGGTGGTGATCTTATAGTAGAATTTGAAAAAGAAAAGAAGGGAAAATATACAAATATCTACCTTACTGGCCCAGCTATATGTGTATTTGAGGGAAAAATTACTTAAAATAAAATTATGTTATACTGTTCAAATGATTTCTAAAAAAAATGTATTTAAAGGAGAAAAAGCTATATTCAATTATCTTGTACCGGGTGCAACAGGTCCAACACCAGTAATAGAATTACCAGGTCATTTAAATCCATATTTAAAAGATGGTGTTCATATCTATATAAAACTTGTACAAAGTATTCCACTAGCTAATATCAAATCCCTACCTTCCTGGTATATGCTTAATGCAATATCAAAAAATGAACGAAAAAAAACAAAGCATCTTGTAGAATATTCTTCGGGTAACACCGTTCTCTCACTAGCTATTTTAGCGCATCATTTTGATATTCCTAATATACATGCAATTATCACTCCTGATGTACCTAAAAATAAAAAAAATCTCTTACGACTTCTGGGGGTAAATCTTATTATTTCTGATGGTCCAGCTTCACCAGATGTTCATGGAAAAATAGGTGGTATTTGGGACGCCACCCAGATGGGTAAAAGAAAAGGCTGGAAAAACCTTGGTCAATTTACTAATAAAGAAAGCCTTAAAGCATCTAGTGAAATAATTGGTAAAGAACTGTGGAAACAATTTGGTAAAAAAATTAATATTTTATGTACAAGTTTAGGTAGTGGTGGCACAGTCTTAGGTAGTGGCTCTTATCTTAAAAAGAAAATTCCTAATTTATATGTAATAGCTACATCAATAAAAAGAGGTAGTTCAATTCCAGGACCTCGTGGAGAAGATGCAGTAAAACACCTTGGTTTTCCATGGGAAAAAGTAACAGATTTAGAGCTTCCTATTAAAACAAAAATAGCATTTAAACTGAGTTTGAAACTTATTAGAGAAGGAATTTTTGTTGGACCATCAACAGGAATGCAACTTGCGGGAATTTTAGAAGTTCTCAAGAAAATGAAAAAGAAGAAAAAACTCAAAAAAAATACAAATGCAGTATTAATTGCATGCGATACAATGTTCCCTTATATAGAAGATTATTTTTCTGTATTACCTAAAAAATTAAAAAAGAGATAATTTTGGAATTTCCTAACAGAAATCTTTATCTATTAAAAAAATTATAGCGATACATCGCTATAATTAGTTAAAGTTTTTTTAAAAATTTCCATCTCCCTCTACCAGCAATTGGTGGTAAACCAGCTCCGAGAATAGTTTCAATCATATCAATGACAGATGGCTCAACTTTTCTAAAAACTTTACATAAATGCCCATAACCACCACGGTCAAATCTTTTTTCAATTCTTATTACAGTCGAAGAACTTACTTTAAGAATTTTACAAATATCAAGTGTCGGAATCTCTTTATTTATTAGAAAAATTATACCCAACCTCTTAGCAAGCATAATCATTTCTGTATCTGTTAAAAATTCTTTAAGAGAATAACTAGTTCCTTTATCTTTTCCAATAGCACGAAAAAGATCTACGAGTTTTGACTTAAGTAGTTTTTCATCTTCTTCTTTAATCCTTTTTGAAGATATATGAGCCATAGCGATATATCGCTATTATAGCATAGTAATAAATTTATTAAAAATATATTTAATTAAAATATTAAGAAAAGATATTCAAAATAGCGATATATCGCCATTTAATCCAAAACACAATCCTTTTGGTATTTGTTAAAAAGAACCCAGTTATTTACTTAATCATATTCCCCGCCTTAATAACATGTTCCACTAAAGTATAGGTATATCCCATTTCATTATCATACCAGCCAAGAACTTTTACAAGATTACCTCCTACTACACGAGTCATTTTCAAATCTGCAATAGAACCATAACGACTACCTAAAATATCAGAAGACACTAGTGGTTCCTCTGTAACTGCAAATATTCCCTCCCAGCGCTTCTCACTTGCAGCTTTTTTTAGAATATTATTTACTTCTTCTACTGTTGTATCTTTTTTAGAAATAAAAGTAATATCAGCAATAGATCCAGAAATCATTGGTACACGCATAGAAACACCATCAAAAAGTCCATTAAGTTTAGGAAATGCTTTTGTTACAGCAATTGCTGCACCAGTTGATGTTGGAATAATATTATGTCCACCGGCTCGTCCCATACGCATATCATGTTTATTTATACTATCAACAGTCGGTTGATTATTAGTAAGAGCATGAACTGTATTTAAAAGTGCTTTTTCTACCCCAAGACTCTCATCAAGAATTGAAATAAGTGGCGAAGCTCCATTCGTAGTACAAGATGCATTTGAACTTATATCACAAGTATTAAATTTTTCTTCATTAACACCAAGTAAGATTGTTTCTCCATTTGCAGCAGCCTCGCCTTTAGCTGGAGCAGAAATTACAACCTTCTTTGCGCCTGCATCTATATGCATCTTTGCTTTATCGTAATTATTAAAAAATCCAGTTGATTCTACAACTACATCAACATTTAAATCTCCCCATGGAAGCTTATTGGGTTCTTTTTCAGTTAAAACCTTAACTTTTTTACCATCAATTACTAATTCTGACCCTTCAATTTTTATTTCATTCTTCCACTGCTTATAAGCAGTATCGTATTTAAGCAAATAAGCTAAATTTTCTATACTACCTAAATCATTTACCGCTACTATTTCAAGTTCTGGTCTATCCCAAGCTGTTCTAAAAAATAATCGTCCAATTCTACCAAAACCATTAATTCCTACACGTATTTTTTTCATAAATATATTATACCAAAAAGATAAAAAAGTGCTATTATAGAAAAAATGCCAGAAATAAAAGATAAAGAAATAGAATTTATACATCTCCATACACATTCACATTATTCCCTTTTAGATGGGCTTTCTAAGCTTGAAGATTTAGTTAGTTTTGCTAAAAAATTTAAAATGTCTGCTGTAGCTATAACAGACCACGGCAATATGTATGGAGCTATAAAATTTTATAAATTAGCGAAAAAAGCAGGAATTAAACCAATCATTGGTGTAGAAGCATATATTGCAGAACGTGGACTTAAAGACAAAGAACCTAATATAGACAATAAAAGATATCATTTAACTCTACTTGCTAAAAATCTACAGGGTTATAAAAATTTAATGAGACTTGTCACTATTTCAAATCTTGAGGGATACTATTATAAGCCTCGTATGGATAGAGAAATATTAAGACAACACTCAGACGGAATAATTGCCCTATCTGGATGTCTTGGTGGAGAACTTTCTCAAGCACTTGCAAATAAAAATGAAGAAAAAGCAGAAAAAATAATAGAGGAATATCAAGAAATTTTTGGTAAAGAAAATTATTTTTTAGAAATTCAAAAACATGAAAAAATGGAAGGTGATGAAGAAGTACGTAATAAAATAGTAAAACTTTCTAAAAAATTTAATATTCCTTTTGTTGGTACAATAGACTCTCATTATCCTTGTGAGGAAGACCATAAAGCTCACGACACCTTACTTGCTATTCAAACCAATAGAGACTTAAATGATGAAAATAGATTTTCTTTTGGAGAAGATGATTTTTCTTTTATTAATACTGAAAAAGCTAAAGAACTTTTTAAAGATACACCAGAGGCTGTAGAAAATACAATGATGGTAGCAAATATGTGTAATCTTGAATTAGAATTAGGTAATTGGGTTTTTCCTGATTTTAAAATTGAAGAAGGAAAAACCTATAATGAAAAATTACGAGAACTTACTTATGCTGGTTTAAAAAAATTAAACATAAAAGAAAGTCCAGAAAACAAAGAAAGAATAGAACATGAACTCAAAATTATTACTGACAAGGGATACGCACCTTATTTCTTAGTAGTAGATGACTTATTAAACTATGCCAAAAAAAATGGTATTTTAACCACAATTAGGGGGTCTGTTGCTGGATCTATGGTGACCTATCTCCTAGGTATTACAAATGTAAATCCCCTAGAATACAAACTTCCTTTTGAAAGATTTTTAAATCCATTTCGTCCATCACCTCCAGATATTGATATGGATTTTGCTGATAATCGCCGAGACGAAATGATTGAATATGTAAAAACAAAATATGGAGAAGATAAAGTAGCTCAAATTGGAACTTTTGGTACCATGATGGCACGTGGTGCAGTACGTGATGTAGCAAGAGCACTTGGTCATCCTTATTTAATTGGTGACAGAATTTCAAAAATGATTCCAATGGGCTCACAGGGAATGCCAATGACCATAGACCATGCTATGGAAATAGTTCCAGAACTTAAAGATGCATATGATAAAGAAAAAGATACAAAAGAAATTATAGACCTAGCAAAAAAAGTAGAAGGTTGTGTTAGACATATTTCAGTACATGCAGCTGGGGTTGTTATTGCACCAAAAGAACTCACAAAATATATACCACTTCAATTTGACCCAAAAGGTGGAAAAATAATTACTCAATATGATATGCATAGTGCAGAAGATGCTGGACTTTTAAAATTTGATTTTTTAGGTATTAGGAATTTGGCAATTTTAAGTGATGCAGTAAGTCTAGTAAAAAAATTCTATAACATAGATATAGATATAGAAAATATTCCGCTTAATGATAAAAAAACTTTTGAACTTTTATCAAGTGGACAAACAGAGGGATTATTTCAATTAAATGGTTCAGGAATGACCAGATATTTAAAAGAACTAAAGCCAACATCAATACATGACATTAATGCAATGGTTGCACTTTATCGTCCAGGACCGATGGAAACTATTCCTGAATACATAAAAAGAAAACACAATGCTCACTTGGTAAGATATATGGATCCAAGAATGAAAAAATTTTTAGGAGAATCATATGGACTAATTGTCTATCAAGACGACTTATTGTTCTCAGCCATAGAATTAGCTGGTTATAATTGGGAAGAAGCAGATAAATTTAGAAAAGCTGTAGGTAAAAAAATACCAGCTGAAATGGCAGCACAAAGAGAAAAATTCACTGAAGGTATTATAAAAAATGGACAAACTTCAGAATTTGCAGAAAAACTCTGGAAACTTTTTGAGCCTTTTCAAGCTTATGGTTTTAACAAAGCTCATGCAGCCTCATATGGTAAGGTTGCATATCAAACTGCTTATATGAAAGCAAATTATCCTGTAGAATATATGACATCTATTTTAACCGCTGAGTCTGGTAATGTAGAAAAAATTTCAGAAATAATTAATGAGTGTAAAAAAATGGACATACCTGTTCTTCCTCCAAATATTAATGAGAGCTTTGGGGGTTTTACTTGTTTATCTAAAAAACAAGGGATAGAAATAAATAAACAAAATCAAAGTAAAAGAATTAGATTTGGTTTATATACTATTAAAAATTTAGGTGTTGATATTGCTGATGCTGTTATTACTGAGCGTAAAACAAATGGAAAATTTAAGTCTATTGCTGATTTTCTAGATAGAATTAAACATAAAAATTTAAATAAAAAATCAATGGACGCATTTATTAAATCTGGATGTATGGATGAATGGGGCGACCGTGGAATATTTTTAGCAAGCTTAGAAACAATGCTTGAATATAATCATCAAAATTCTAAGCAAAACGAAAATCAAATTTCTCTTTTTGGCAAACTAAAAGAAACAAAAATGCCAGAATTTAAAATGAAGGATGCTCCCGAAGCAAGTCAAACAGAAAAATTAATTTGGGAAAAAGAATTATTGGGGCTTTATGTTTCTGGTCACCCCCTTGACCGTTTACGTGACAAATTATTAAGTAGAGATATAAATATTAAAAAAATACAAAAAGAAATAGGTAATGGTATACCTATTACAATTGCTGGAATAATAGAAACTTGTAGACAGGTAGTAACTAAAAATAATGAGCGAATGGCATTTCTAAAGATTTCTGATTTTTCTGGCACTATAGAGGCTGTTGTTTTTCCTTCTGTCTATAAAAATAATATTGAAACATTAATTCCTGAAAAATGTATTGCTTTATCTGGAAAGGTATCTAATAGAAATGGAGAAAAAAGCATTATTATAGAAGCGTTAAAGGAAATTTAATTATACAAAGACATTGCTTTCTCTTTACTCTCATTAGAAATTATTTCAATCACTTTCGCTACTTTTTTAGAAAGTTTTTTTAGAATTATTAATTCAGACTTTTTAAAATCTCCAAGTAAGAATTTAAGTACTGCCTTCTCCCCTTTTGGTTTTCTTATTTTACCCGATGGAGTCGTAGGCGCTATTCCAATTCTAATTCTCAAAAATTTTTTTGATTTTAATTTTTTAATAACTGACTCTAATCCATTATGTCCTCCTGAATTTTTATCAAAAGATATTTTTATTTTACCTATTGGTAAATCAATATCATCATGAATAACAATAATACCACCAAGTGGTACTTTGTGTTTAGTTTTTGCATATAAAACAGCTAAACCAGAATTATTCATAAAAGCAGACGGTTTTAAATATTCCACTGATTTGCCTGAAATGGAGTCTTTGTAAAAAAGAGTTTTAGTTTTTGGGCTTTCGTTCCAATTAATTTTTTTTCCTAAAATAAAATCAAGTACAATCCATCCAACATTGTGTCTTGTATGTTTATACTCTACTCCAGGATTTCCTAAACCAACTATAATTTTCATCCGGTTAGTGAGAAATGGCATCGCCCCAAAAGAGCATATCCATCTTTTTTATTATTTTTAATAAATGTTTCTTTTTCATCTTATTTTATATTTTTACTTTACTTTTAATGCCATTTTCTACTACGGGATTCATCCAAATAAATAATACACTTGAGAGTACACGAAAGCAAATTTATATTAGAAAACAGTTTTTTACCATATGTCAATAATTTTTTATGTTATATTGTTTAAATATATGGAAAAAGAAAATAAGAAAGAAAATATCTGGGATTTTGTTCGTTTTGCTGTTATCGTTATCGCAATAGTTATTCCTATACGTATTTTTATTGCTCAGCCATTCATTGTTGCTGGATCTTCAATGTATCCCGCATTTAATAATGGAGACTATTTAATAGTAGATGAAATATCTTATAGACTAAATAGTCCTGAAAGATTTGATGTAATAATCTTCCGATATCCGAATGATAATAAAAAATTCTTAATCAAGAGAGTAATTGGATTACCAAATGAAATAATTGATATAAAAGAAAATACTGTTACTGTACTAAATAAAGAATATCCAGATGGACTAATATTAGAGCAACCTTATGTAAAAAATAAATCTAAAGATAATCAGCACTTTGAACTAAAAGAGGGTGAGTATTTTGTAATGGGAGACAACAGGTCTGCTAGTTCTGATTCTAGATATTGGGGTGCAGTAACAAAAAATTTAATTATAGGAAAAGCATTTCTCCGACTTTTACCAATTAATAATATAGATTTATTACCAGGTTATTATCAGCAATTAAAATAAGTAAAAAATAGAAATTATTAATTAAAATTTATAATGGGATGAATCCCGTTAGAAGCCCTGCCTGCCGGCAGGCAGGCGTGATCGCAATTTAAAAACAAACAAAAATATGAAAACAAATATTAAAAACATTATTAACTTAAAATATCAGATACGCGAGTTGATCGCGATCTGCTTCTAAACGGGATGAAAAAGAAAAAAGTAATAAAAAAGAAGAAAAAGAAAAAAGAACTCATTTCACCAAAGGGAATGAGAGATATAATGAATGAAGAATATTATAATTTTCAGGGATTTTTTGAAAAAGCACAAGAAATTGCGATATATTATGGCTTTAAGCCAATTGAAACTCCAATATTAGAAGATGAAGATGTATTTACTTCAGGAATTGGTGAAGGTACAGATATTATTGATAAAGAAATGTATAGGCTTAAAACAAAAGGTGGACATCACTTAGCAATGAGACCCGAACATACTGCCTCACTCATGCGTGCATATATTGAACATGGAATGCAAAATATGCCTCAACCAGTAATGTTCTATAAATATGGTCCTGTGTTTAGGCATGACAAACCTCAGCGTGGACGTTATCGACAATTTTGGCAATTTGATTTAGATGCTTTGGGGTCTGAAAAAAGTATATTAGATGCACTTGTACTCAAGACTTGTATGAGTATTTTAGAAGAAGTTGGAGCAAAAAATCTTTCTGTTGGTATTAACTCAATTGGCGATAAAGAGTGCCGAGGTATCTATATTAAAGAATTAGTAAGTTATTATAGAAAAAATATTAATAACTTATCTACTATTGATAAAACAAGATTAAAAAGCAACCCTCTTCGTATTTTAGATTCTAAAGATGAAAAAACAAAAATAGTAAATGAAGATGCACCAGATTCTATATCATTCCTTTGTACTTCTTGTAAAAAACACTTTAAAGAAGTACTTGAATACTTAGAAGAAATGAATATAGACTATAATATTAATAAAAATTTAGTACGTGGACTTTCCTATTACACACGTACAGTTTTTGAGATTATAGAAGAAAATGATGACGAAGAGGGTGCCCCTATGGCAATTGCTGGTGGAGGTAGATATGATGATCTTGCTCATCAAATTAATAGAAAAAAAGATATACCTGCAATTGGTATTTCAATTGGAGTAGATAGAATAGTATCTTCATCTTGGTATAAAAAACTTTCTCCACGAATATTAAAAAAGCCAAAAATATACTTCATTCAATTAGGAGCTGAAGCAAAATTAAAAAGTCTAAATATTATTGATATATTACGAAAAGCACATATACCACTAGCACAAGCATTATCAAAAGACAGTTTAAGCTCACAGCTTGCTATTGCAGAAAAACTCAACATACCTTATGCTCTCATCTTTGGAGTAAAAGAAGCACTTGATAATTCAGTAATTGTTCGTGATATGTCTAATAGGTCTCAAGAAACAATTAAATTAAATAATTTACTTGAACACTTAAAAAAATTAAAATAAAAAGACGAGTCCCGTTAGAAGCCCTGCCTGCCGGCAGGCAGGCGCGATCGTAATTTAAAAACAAATAAAAAATGGAAATAAATATTAAAAACATTATTAACATAAAATATCAGACACGCGAGTTGATCGCGATCTGCTTTTAAGCGGGATGAAGAAAATTCTTCAAAGTCATGAAAAAGTTTTACGAAAAATTTCTAAAAATGTAAAACTAAAAGAAATTAAAACCCCTAAAATACAAAAGATATTAAAGGAGATGTCTGCATCATTAAATAATGAATATGATGGTGTAGCAATAGCTGCTCCACAAATTGGGTACTTGCTTAGAATATTTATTGTTTCTGGAAAAATATTCAACGAAGACTTAATGAAAAATATAAAAGTCCCGACGTCCGAAGGGGTCGGGGTCCCAACCTCTGACGAAGATCAGAGCGTCGGGAAAAAAATAAAAAATTTAATTTTTATAAATCCAAAAATTTCAAAACTCTCTAGAGAAAAAATTTGGATACCAGAAGGATGTCTGTCTGTCAGATGGCTTTATGGTCAAACCAAGAGGTCAAAAAAAGCACTAATTACAGCTTACAATGAAAAAGGAAAGAAGTTTTCAAGAGGTGCATCTGGTCTACTTGCACAAATTTTTCAACATGAGACAGACCACTTAGATGGTATACTTTTTATTGACCATGCTAAAGAAATTAAAGAAGAATTACCTAAATAAAATGAATTTCATATTTTGGGGCACACCTGATGTAGCTAAAGAAACATTAGAGTTATTAAAGAAAAATGGTTTTATGCCATCTTTTATTGTTACATCTCCTGATAAAAAACAAGGACGCAAAATGATTATAACTCCCTCGCCTGTTAAGGTTTGGGCTAAAGAAAACAATATTCCATATATTCAGCCAGAAAAACCCACAAAGAAAGAAATAGAAATTACCTTAAAATCTTTATCAATTGATTTCTTTCTGGTTGTTGCTTATGGGAAAATAATTCCAAAAGAAATATTAGATATACCAAAACTTGGTTCTATAAATGTACATTATTCATTATTACCAAAATATCGCGGAGCTTCACCTGTTGAATCTGCTATTTTAAATGGAAATACTGAAACAGGAGTCACTATTCAAAAAATGGTATATAAAATGGATGCTGGAGATATCTTGGCTCAAGAAAAAACAAATATTCTACCAAATGAAAAAGCACCAGAATTACGTAAAAGGTTAATAAAATTAGGTGGAGAACTTTTAGTAAAAATTCTACCAGACTTTATAGAAAATAAAATTACACCAATAGTCCAAGATGAGTCTAGGGTAACTAATTGTAAAAAAATAAAAAAAGAAGATGGACGAATAGACTTAAATGACAATGCAGTAAAAAATTATAATAAATTCCGTGCCTATGCTAACTGGCCCAGAACTTTCTTTTTCAAAAATGACAAAAGAATCATAATCACAAAAGCAAAATTAAAAGATGATCAATTTGTAATAGAAAAAGTCATACCCGAAGGTAAAAAAGAAACAAATTACAATGACTAGTATTTTGAAGTAAATGGATTTCTTTTTGACAAACCTTTCATCATCTTTTTTACACTAGCAGCTCCACGTTTAAAAAGAGTCTGTTCCCTGTCCTTATTTTTAGTTATTTCATAAAATAAATTATCTTTAACTGCATCAATAGCTTGATATAAATCTTCTTTATCAGTACTTGAATAAAATTCTTTTCCATCAATTTTAATAAGGCAATTCGCATTAAAAATTTCACCAGATTTATGACGATTAGTAGATTTACCTACCTCAAAATTCACCATTACTTTACCTTGTCTTTCTTCAATTTTAGAAAGTAATTTTTCTAAATTAGTAATTCTTTTTGAAACATAATTATGGATAGAAGGTGTTAAATCCATATTTTTACCTTGTAAGTTAATTTGCATCTTTTTATAAGACTAGTTTCAGCCAGAGGCTGATCCGCCTCCGGCGGAAACTAATAATGTTTAGTAATTACATTATATCACACTATCTTCCTCTATAATTTCTTGTCCTTTTTTAGTAAGCATTTTCTTTAACCATACTTGAATTATTATAATAACTAATAAAACAAGAAGGAGAAATCCTATTCCAGCATAGATATTTTCTAAAATATTTGAAATATAGGTAAAACCAAGTCCAGCAAGAAAACCAATAGGAATGACTACTGAAAGCCACACAAAAATTGCAAATAGGTCATAACGCATAAAATTCTTAAGAGTTATATTGGTTTTACTAATATAAAAAATAAGTACTACGCGAGTACCAATAATAAATTTTGCAAAAATAAGAGCAAGTCCATGATGTCCCCTACTCATTTTATGAATTGCTTTAATAATAATTGAAACAGTATTAGTGGCATAACGATGATTGGTTATATTTAAAACTAACTTAGTTCTACCTAGAAAAAACCATAATGAATCTGAAAAAATAACTGCCAAAAAAGAAAGTAAAAAAAATGGGAAAAATGGGAAAATCTTTTGTGCTGCTAAAAAAGAGAGAGTAATCATTCCTACCTCTCCACCAAAACCAGCCCCTAAAAAAATTACAATATATTGTAATGCTGGATAATTAATAACAAAAGCTTGCAACCATTCCATAGATTCAGTCATAAATATAATTTACATTATTTTGAAATAAGAGTATGTCTTTTCAAGTAAATCTAAAATTAAAATTTCATTCTTTACAAGAATATTATACATACTTTTAACCAAAAAAGACAAGGCTTTAAGCTAGTTTGCCTTCTTTATAGAAATATGCAATAATCAACAAATGAATTTAGTAGCGCAAATTTTGCCTTATGTGCAGATTGTTCTATCAGTAATATTGGTTCTAGCTATTCTGCTCCAACAGTCAAGTGCAGGAGTAGGCGGAGCGTTGGGAGGCAGTGATGGTGGAAGTTTTCATCATACTCGCCGAGGTTTTGAAAAATTTCTTTTTTTCTTATCTATAACTTGTGGAGTTCTTTTTGCTTTGTCTTCCTTGTTAGCCATAATAATACAAGTAAATATTTAGTAATAGAAAACTGGAATCATACTTCTTAAATATGGAAAATTTCTTTAATCGTATACGCAATTTTATATTGCCAGGAAAATTAAAAATAAACTTAATTCTATCATCGTTCTCTAAAAAAGAATGGATTATTTTTGGTATTCTTGCAACAGTCTTTGTATTAAGTGGTTTACTTATACTAGAAAATATCAATAAATCATTTATGGTAAGTGTACCAATGCGTGGAGGACAAATATCTGAAGGTATCTTAGGTTCCCCTCGTTTTATAAATCCAATATTAGCTTTTTCTGACACTGATAGAGATTTAGTGTTTCTAATTTATTCTGGATTAATGAGAAAAGATTCAAAAGGAATTTTAATTCCAGATTTGGCAGAAAAATATGAAATTTCAGAAAATGGACTAACCTATACTTTTACTCTAAAAAATAATCTATATTTTCATGACGGAAAACCACTAACTGTAGATGATGTTATTTTTACAATTGAAAAAATTAAAGACCCTATAATAAAAAGTCCTCGTAAGGGAAATTTTGATGGAGTAAGTTTAGAAAAAATGGATGAAAAGAATATTGTTTTTACTTTAAAACAGCCTTATGCATCATTTTTAGAAAACATGACATTGGGTATTATGCCAAAAGATATATGGGATAAATCACCTATTGAATTAAATGATGCAAATACCAGTCCAATTGGCTCAGGACCTTATATGGTTTCAAAAGTAAATAAACAATCTTCAGGTATCATAGATTATTATGAATTAATTAGTTTTAAGGATTTTACTTTGGGTATTCCATATATAAAAAACATTAATTTATATTTTTATATAAATGAAAATGAATTAATGCAAGCACTAAGGAATAATATAATTAATCAAATCAGTTCTATTATGCCAGAAAATGCAGAAGTTCTAAAAGAAGAAGGTTATAATGTAGAATCCTCTGTACTTCCAAGGGTTTTTGGACTTTTCTTTAATCAAAATCAAAATCAAATATTTACAAATAGGGTGGTAATTAAAGCGATAAATGACATAATAGATAAGAATAAAATAGTTCGTAGTGTATTAAGTGGATATGGTGTTGCTATTGATGATCCAATACCACCAAATATGACAGTATATCAAAAATTAAATAATGAAAATAAAATGTCCCGTGAAGAAATTCTAGAAAAGGTACAGAAAGATTTAGAAAAAGATGGCTGGAAAATAGGTGAAAGTACTTTTTTAGAAAAAACAATTACAGAAAATAAAAAGAAAACAAAAGTAATATTAGAATTCTCTATCTCAACTGGAAATGCACCTGAGTTGGCAAAATCAGCAGAACTAATTAAAGAAGACTTAACTACCCTCGGTATGAAAATTGACATAAAAACATTTGAAGTTGGTAATTTAAATCAAAGTGTTATTCGTCCGAGAAAATATGATGCTTTACTTTTTGGGCAAATTATAAATAATGAATCAGACCTATTTGCTTTTTGGCACTCCTCTCAAAGAAAAGACCCAGGACTAAATGTAGCAATGTATACTAATACTAAAGTAGATAAAATATTAGAAGAAGCTTTCATTACAACAGATGAAGAAGATAAAATTAAAAAATATGCTCAATTTCAAGATGAAATAAAAAAGGATATGCCAGCGGTATTTTTATATAGTCCAAATTTTATATATGTAATTTCAAAAAATCTAAAAGGTTTAAAGATGGACCACATTACTTCACCAACAGATCGTTTTTCTAATATACATTCTTGGTATGTTAAAACTGACAGTGTATGGAAAATTTTTGTTCCAGCATTAAACTAAATTTTATTAAATAAATAATAAAAAAATGAATCCCGTTAGAAGCCCTGCCTGCCGGCAGGCAGGCGCGATCGTAATTTAAAAACAAACAAAAATATGAAAATAAATATTATCAAAATTATTAATATAAAACATCAGATACGCGAGTTGATCGCGATCTGCTTCTAATTGGGATGAATAAAAAAAATAGGATATCTTTCAGCTCTCTTAGTATTGAAGAAACAAAAGATGTCAAAAAAGAAAATAAAGAAGTAAAAAAATCTACAGATAATACTAGGCAGAGTGTTGGGGGTGGAAAAAGTAAAACTCCTAATAAAAAGAGGCAAATAAAAAGCTCTTCTTATCAATATTCTAAAAAAAGATATGGAAAACTAAATCGTCAAAATCATTCATTTAATGAAAATAGTCAATCTAAGAATGGCAATGAAGCTAAAATTCCTCCTCCAGAAGAGGGGGTAATTAGAATAATACCACTTGGAGGTGTAGAAGAAATTGGAAAAAATATGACTGCTATTGAAATTGGAGAAGACATTATAGTTATAGATGCTGGTATGCATTTCTCTAATGAAGAAACTCCTGGTGTAGACTATGTAATTCCAAATACTACCTATTTAGAAGAGCGTAAAGACAAAATACGTGCTTTATTTATTACTCATGGACACTTGGACCACATAGGAGGTGTACCATTAGTGCTTTCACGTATTGGTAATCCACCAGTATATTCTAGAAATTTATCTGTTTTGATGATGAGAAAACGCCAAGCAGAATATCCACATTTACCACCAATTAAAGAAAATATAGTAGAAAAAGATAGTGTTATAAAATGCGGAAATATTAAAATTAGGTTTTTTGGTGTAACACACACAATTCCTGATTCTATGGGAATAATTATTGAAACTCCGCATGGATTAATCGTTACAGCAGGAGATTTTAAATTAGATCAAGTTGATGGAATAGTAAGCGAGGAAGAAGAAAAAGAATATTCTATTTTTGATAAAGAAAAAGTATTACTCTTACTAACAGATTCTACTAATATAGAAAATGAAGGCTTTTCCCTACCAGAAATAAAGGTACACCAAGGATTAGATAATTTGATTAAAAATATAAATGGAAGAATTATTATTGCAGCTTTTGCTTCGCACATTACCCGCCTTGCACATGTAGTAAAAACCGCTGAAGCTTTAGGTAAAAAAATAGCATTAGATGGTCGCTCAATGAAAACAAATATTGAGGTTGCAGTGGAGGCAGGATTCTTTAAACCTAAAAAAAATATCTTAATACCAATTGAAGAAGTAGATTCTTATCCACCTAATAAAGTAGTAATACTTATGACTGGTGCACAAGGTGAAGAATTTGCAGCACTCAATCGAGCTGCAAATAAATCTCATGCAAAATTTTCTCTACATAGAGGAGATACAATTATTCTCTCGGCTTCTATTGTTCCTGGTAATGAATTACAAGTCCAGAAAATGAAAGACGGTCTATCACGCCAAGGCGTTAAAATTATTAGCTATAGAACAGCAGGAGAAAATTTCGTCCATGCTACTGGTCACGGCAATAAAGAAGATATAAAATGGCTTCATAAAAAAATACATCCAAAATTTTTCATCCCAATACACGGTAACCACTTTATGTTGGAACTTCATAAGGAATTAGCTCTAGAGCTTGGAATGTCAGAAGAAAATATCGTTGTCCCAGATAATGGTTCAATCATTGAAATATCTAAAGATGGAGAAAAAATTTATCTTCGCAAAGAAACAGCTCCAGCAGGACTTATGATGGTAGATGGTGTATCTGTTGGTGATGCACAAGATATTGTTATTCGTGATCGTGTAATGCTTGCCAAAGATGGTATGTTTATTATTATTGCTCTAATAGAAGAAAAAACTGGAAAATTAAAAAAATCTCCAGATCTTATTTCTCGTGGTTTTGTATATTTAAAAGAAAATCAAGAGTTATTACGTCAGGTACGCATAATGATTAAAAAATCAGTAGAAAGTGGAGCACAAAAAATAGACCGAAATCATCTTGAAAATATTAAAGCAGACTTAGGTGAAAATATTTCAAAATTCTTATATCAAAAGACAGGTAAAAGGCCATTAGTTATTCCAGTAATATTAAGTATCTAAAAAATAAAAAAATACAATGCAACATAATAGAAGAATAATATATTTAGTGGGTTTCCTCTTTTCTGTACCAATAGCTCTTACGGCTTATATAAATTCAAGTTTTCTTTCTACTTTTATTGATAAAGAATTAATAGGAATTATTTATGCAATGGGGTCTTTAAGCTCAATATTAGCACTTTTAATTGCACCTCATGTATTCAAAAAAATAGGTGGATATAAATTTTTAATTATTATAGCGCTCCTTGAGGTTCTCTCCCTCTTTACACTTTCTATGGTAAAACATGCATGGAGTGCAATTGGTATATTTATTCTCTATTTCACCCTTAATACTTTAGTAATATTCTCACTAGACGAACTTTTAGAAATATTTTCAAAAGATTCTACAACGGGTAAAACTAGAGGAATTTATCTTGCAATATGTAGCTTGGCTTGGATAATAGCACAATTGGTAACTGGTACAATCTTGGGAAAATTTGATTTCAAAATAATGTATCTCACTAGCTTCGGAATAATGACATTATTTTTATTAGTATCTTTTTTTAATCTTAAAAATATACCAGATCCAAAATATGACGAAATAAAAACTATAAAATATATCAAGGAATTTTTCAAAAATAAAAATCTACTTCATGCATATAGCATGAGTTTTTTATTACACTTTTTTTATTGTTGGATGGTTATTTACACACCAATATATCTATCTATCCATTTGGGTTTTGCCTGGAAAGAGATAGGCATAATATTCGCTATTATGCTTTTACCTTTTTTCCTTATTCCATTTCCCTTGGGAAGATATGGAGATAAAATTGGAGAAAGAACAATGTTAATGCTTGGATTTACGATAGCCTCAATTGCAACACTATCACTTTTCTTTATTAAGGAACACAAAGTCTTTATATGGGCATTAGCATTATTTATTACGCGTATTGGTGCCTCAAGTATTGAAGTAATGTGTGACACTTATTTCTTTAAACACATAAAAGCAAAAAGTGATCAATTTGTAGGAGTTTATCGTAGTGCATCTCCTATTGCTTATATTATTGGCCCCCTACTTGCATCTATTATTTTTATTTTTATTCCCTCTTTTAATTTTATATATATAATTTTAGGAACATTAATGCTGGCTGGAGTATATATTGCTTCAACGATAAAGAAAAGCGATATTTAATTTTCATCAAAAATTTCTAAAGTAGCTCTAATAGTTTTCTCTATTCCTTGACGCAAAATACGCAAAGTAATAATTTGTCCTACTTTTTTCTGTCGAATAACTGTAGCTAAGCTATTTTCTTTATTAATTTTAATTCTATCAACTTCAAGAATAATATCATTTTCCATAATACCAGCTCTTTCTGCAGGAGACCCAGGAAGAACTGCAGGCTCATTTGGACCTGACCCAGCTTTCACCAGTACACCATAATTTACTGTTAAATTATTAGCCTCTTGTGTTTCAGAATTTATTGAAAGATAACGTACTCCTAAATAAGGCCGAATAATTTTCCCAGTATTTTTAACCGATTGAATCGCCCCTTTAATACTATTAATAGGTAAAGCAAAACCAACTCCTTGAGAACCCTGAACAACAGCAACATTTACACCTATTACTCGCCCAGAAAGATCAAGTAATGGTCCACCAGAATTTCCTGGATTAATAGCCGCATCTGTTTGAATTACATGGTCAAGTAATTCTGCCTTACCAAAAGAACTTCCAGCCGTTACAGAACGAGAAAGACCTGAAACTACTCCCACAGAAACTGTATTTTTAAATTCCCCTAATGCATTTCCTATAACTATTACCGTCTGTCCTTCTAATAATGAATCTGAATTACCTAAAGATAAGTATGGAAAATTAAATCCTTCAATTTTTATAAGTGCAATATCTAATACTGGATCACGAGCAACTACTTTTGCCTCATGTCTTTTTCCATCATTAGTAAATACCGTATAAATAGCATCAGTTGCTTCAACTACATGCTTATTAGTAACAATTAATCCATCACTAGAAACAAAAAATCCAGAACCACCACCAACTTGTTTTATCTCAGTTCCATTTTGTCTATATTGAGGAGTAACATCAAAAATAGGAAAATTGGGAAAGAGCTCTCCAAAAACATTTCGCTCTTGATTAGGGTCAACATAAATTTCATATGTGGGTACTTCTTTAGAAATAGTAATAGAAACAACTGCTGATTTTGTTTTCTTAACTGCATCAACTATAAAATATTCTTGAGTAAAAATGGATTGTTTTTCTATAATTTTTTCGGTAATAGTTTCTGTGTCATCTGTTTTATCAACATCTAAGTTCCGTGATGATGTTAAATATTCTTTAGCAAAATACCCAAAAATATTAGCTCGAAAATAAAAAGCAATACTTCCACAAATAATTAAAAGAATAATAAAGGAAATAAAACTAATAAAAAAAATAGAGATAATGTTTTTTCCCTGAAAACTTTTTTGTATAAATTTTAGAATATCGAAATTTCCCATATTTTTTAATTAAATTATTTATAATATAAAATTATACTTTTTTTCTTTTATTAAGCAACCTGTTTTTTAAAACTTTTTCTTTATAAGGCTTAAGTCGAACTATTTTAGGAAAAAGACCTTTATCTTTTAAGTCTTTTTTTAAATTTTTTACATAATGTTTTTGGTCATAACCAAGAGCAATAATATCTGGAGTCTCTTTAATAATATGAAGTATATAATTATTAATTCCCGACAAAACTACCTTATCAATTAAAACATATTTTCTAATTAAAGCCATTCTTTTCCTTTCATTTAAAAATGGAATATTCTTTTTAATTATTTTAACATTTTTATCTCTAGCAACTGAAACAATTAAAAAAGAATTTTTAGCTAATTTTTTAGCTTGTTTAAAGAAATTTAAATGTCCCTTATGAAATCCATCAAAAGTTCCAAAAACCATTATTTTTATTTGTTTTTCTTTTTTAAGATATTTTAAGCGAATATTTTCTGGAAATTTTTCTATTGCATAACGAAGCATAGTGCGAGGCATTTTTGATATATTTTTATCTAAAAATTTTCGTAAAATCTTCATATCTTTTTTGCCAACTTCACGAAGCATCCAACCTGTAGCTTTGTGAATTAAATCATGTTTATCTTTAAGAAGAATTTCAGATATCCTTAAAGTATCTTTTAATTGATTTTTTCTAATAAATGCATAAGTAGAAATTACTGCAATCCTTTTTTTCCACAAATTATCAGATTTTGCAAATTTATAGAGAATATCTTTTGGTTTATCTATTAAATAATCTCCTAATATTTTGGGTGCTGACAAATCTACTAAATCCCAATTATTTATATAATTTGTATTTTTTAAATAAAATTTAACTATTTTCTTTTGATTTTCTTGAATTTTGAATTGCTCAATTAAAATCAATAAAGCCACTTGTCTTTCTTCATGAATTTTAGATTTTAAAAGTTTTTGGATATCAGATAATTTTAAATCTTTGTATTTTTTAGCAATACTTCTCATATCGGCTGATTTAATACCGATAAAAATATCACCTTCGCCATACTGACCGGGCCCAGTCTTAAAAAACCACCTAGAGGATTCAGCCCTTTTAGGATTTTTACATTTAGTTATTTTTTTAAAAACTTCTTTAATCATTACTCAAACTCCATTGTAGCAGGAGGCTTAGGAGTGAAATCATAAAATACACGGACAATTTTTGGATGCCTCACTAATATACTAGTAATTTCTTCACAAATTTCTTGACCTAAGTAAAATCCCTTTACCGTCATAAAATCTTTCGTCTCCACTGTTCGTACTACTATAGAATAACCATACACTCGCCCGTCACCCTTTACTCCTACAGTATTTACTCCTAGTAATGCCACAATACTCTGTGCAATTTTGTCATATACTTTATGTTTTTTAAGTATTTTTTTTACTTCATAATCTGCTTCACGCACAATTTCAAGTAATTCGACACTAACTGGCACACCCACTACTCTCAAAAACAAACCAGGTCCAGGAAAAGGTTGTCTTCCAACTAAAAGCTCTTCTAATCCAAAATTACGTGCAAGCTCTCGTACTTCAAATTTAAAAAAATCAGAAAATGGCATTATCTCTTTAAGTCCTAAATCTAAATCCACATTGTGGTGTGTTTTTATCATTGCAGACTTTCCTGCACTCCCAGACTCTATTAAGTCTGTTGCAAGTGTCCCCTGTATCATATGAGTTGCTCCATAACTTTTTGCTACCTCTTTAAATACTTCACTATACACTTTTCTAAAATATTTTCGCTTTTCTTCAGCATTAATACTTTTTCCAATACTTTTTATAAATTTATCTTTATATTTTTCTATTACTTCCAAACCTATTCCAGCTTTTTTTGTTATTTCTTTCACTCTTTCTATTTCATTTTTACGCATTCCACCTGTATCTATTATAAAGGCCTTTAACTGCTTACCTAAAGTAGGTGCAAGTATTGCAGCAAGGGTAGTAGAATCCACTCCACCCGAAACACCAATAATAGCTGTACCACCATCTAGTTCTTTTTTAGTATTTTCTCTAATTTCTTTTATTATATCCTCTTGATTATAATCTTTAATACAATTACAAATTTTTTCTACAAAATTATTTAAAATAATATTTTTATCTTCCGTTTCTTCCACTTCAGGATGAAATTGTACTGCCCATAGTTTACGAGAAACACACTCAATTGCTTCAATTACTAAACCATTTTTTGAAGTAGCTATAACAGAAAATCCGTCAGGTGCGTGCTTAACTGAATCTCCATGAGAAGACCATGCGTTTATCCCCACACCTTCTTTTTTAATGCTCTTTGAGCGTTTTGAAAAAACTTTAAAAAAGAAGGTGTGGGGGTTTATTTTTTTCTTATTTTCTTCTAAAAGACCCTGAAAAAGTCTGCTTCTTGTGTCAACATTAATTTCTACCGGTCCATATGATTTACCTGCCTCAGTTTTATGTATAGATTTTTCATCATTAATATAGGCAAGCCACTGCATACCAAAACATATACCTAAAATAGGTATATCAAAATCAAGAATTTCTTTTGGTATTTTGGGTGCATCTACTTCATATACACTTGAACTGCCACCAGAAAGAATTATTCCCTGAATTTTGTTTTGCTTAATCCAATCTAGAGATTTTGCAGGCGAAAGAATAATTGAATGAAAACCCAAATAACGCAAAGAACGCCTAATAATTTGAGTATATTGAGAGCCTAAATCAATAATTAATATTTGAATTTTACTATCTTGCATTTTTAAATTGTATCATATCGTTCTAATTAAAAACAAAAACCCCGAGCAAAAGCTCGGAGTTTTCAAATTATTTCTTCTTTTTCTTCTTTGGTTTTTTTACTTCTTTTCTGTGTGAATTATTTCCTTTTCCCATAAAATTATAAAAGATAGTTAATTAATTAATAATATTTCTTACTTTAATTTAATACTTTTTATTATTACAGCATCAATAGGTCTATCATTTTGACCAGTTGGAGTATTTTCAATCTCTTTAACAATATCCATTCCAGAAATAATTTTACCAAAAACAGTATGTTTACCATCTAGAAAATTATTTGGAGCAAGATTAATAAAAAACTGACTACCATTTGTATCAGGTCCACTATTAGCCATTGCTATCGTACCTATTTCATTTTTATTATCTGCTCCTATTTCATCAGCAAACTTATATCCCGGGTCTCCCTTTCCCCATATATCCATCTTAGAATCATCTTTAGTTAATGGGTCTCCACTTTGAATCATAAAACCTTTTATGACTCTGTGAAATTTAACACCATCATAAAAACCTTCTCCTGCTAATTTGGTGAAATTTGCGACTGTATTTGGTGTTTTGTCTCCAAAGAATTCAATTACAATATCACCTTTATTTGTATTTAATGTTGCTTGCATAACTTTTTTTTCATCTACATTAGTAATAAGTTCATCTCCTTGATTATCTAAAAGTGTAGTTTCCCCCAGTAAAGAATTGTCATCTCCCATACGAGCAAAAGACCATATACCAAAAACAATGACTAAAAGCAAAACAATAATAATATATTTATTCATCCCGTTAGAGGCAGGTCGCGTTCGCTTTAAACTTTGACACTGCAATTTCAATTAAATTAATAATAATTTCTTATCCTTTATTCCCGTCTGCGACCGCGGCCTCTAACGGGATTCATCCTTTTTTAAATTTTAAATTAACTAATAATTTATACGCCTAATTCTCATTCTATGAATTTCTAATAAAATTCATAAAATGATTATAGCATAAAATAATTTTTATGTATGAGATTTTTCGTAAATTATAGGTGGTCTATTGGGCATAACAATTGCCATAAGGATATAAGCTATAATTCCAGGCAAAACTACGGTAAATACCATAAATCCAACATATACAACCCGAAATAAAACTGGGTCAATATTAAAATACTCCCCCAATCCACCCATTACTCCAAATATAATCCTATTCTCTCGACTCTTATATAATTTTTTATTATAAGTTTTCATCCCGTACGAAATAGGACGCATACGCTTATGCTACACCTTCTTTTATTATTTATAATATCTTTAATTAATTTCATAAATTTATTTATTTTATGCGTCCTGTACGAAATTTTAACATTTTTAATTCTTTTCATAATTACATAGGTTTAACCTATGTTTTTAGTTTTTCCATTTATGAATTTCGTTCGGGATTCATAAATTAAATATTGTCTCTCTTGTAAAAATGAGCAACTGAAATAAGTATTAAAATAGCAAAAAAGATGGTAAGAGAAAACATTGGAAAAGAAATATAACCACCAAATTCTGAAATTAAACGTTGATAGCAAGAAACATCAGAAGCATCACATGGAAATGATGAACTGTTTCCAAAATAATAAAAGAAAGTTTGATAAATAGCAAAAATAGAACCCATAAAAGTCAGAGGTAAAATATATTTAATAATATTTCTTTCTCTATACCATATTGCTGTACCAAATAAAAAGACTAGTGGAAACATAAAAATTCTCTGATACCAGCAAAGATGACAGGGGATAAAGTTTATAATCTCAGAATAAAAAAGAGAAAGTAAAACAGCAAAAAAAGTAATAATAAAACCAATATATACAAAATATTTATGAACAAAATCTAGGAAAATATTTCTCTTAGAAGTAAAAATAAGTAAAAATAAAATAAGAACTGAAATAACTTGAAGTAAAATAGCACCTGAACCTAAAAATAAATTTAAATAATGCAGATTTGTTAAAGTCATAATATTATTTATTCTAAATCAGTTCCTACAGACAAAACACACCCTGTTTTTTCTGCTAATTTCTCAAAAGATATTTTCCCTGATAATCTAGAACCATCAGCAAATTCCCATGTAGGATAGCTCTCAATATTATTATCTTTACATATTTGAAGTTGATTATTTCCGTCTAAAGTAGAACACTCAATATAAGGTAATAATTTTTGAGAAGAACCAAACATTTTTTTCTGCAACTGACAATATGAACACCAAAAAGTACCATAAAATACTGCTTCTTTATCTGTTAAGCATTGAGCAAATTCATCATATACGCCAGGACCAGACGAAACATCATCTTCCTTTAAAATTACAGTGGAAATAACTCCTACTATAAGAATTATAATAACTGAAATAAAAATTTTTATATTAGACATAAATTTATTATAACACAAAAATTTTCGGTATAAAAATAATTAATCCAATGATAACTGCGCCAAAAGAAGCAAGTAATACAGCTCCCGCTGCTACATCTTTCGTATCTCGAGCAAAGGGATGATACTGTGGTGAAGTTAAATCCATATCTATTTCAATAGCGGTATTAAAGGCCTCTGAAACCAATACAGCCATAATAGATAAAATTACAGCAAGCCATTCATAAGTTGAAATAGAAAAATAAAAACCTAAAATTACAACAAAAATCATTAAAAATAAATGAATTTTTAAATTGCGAGTAGTCTTATAAAAAACATAAAGACCACGAAAAGCATGTGAAAATCTATTTTTGTTTTTAACTTCTTCCCATGCTTGTTTTTCTCTTTGAGTATCCATCCCGCTTAGAAGCAGATCGCGATCAACTTACGTATCTGATATTTTATGTTATTAATTTTTTCAATACTTGTTTTCATATTTTTGTTTGTTTTTAAATTGCGATCGCGCCTGCCTGCCGGCAGGCAGGCAGGGCTTCTAATGGGATCCATCCCGTACGAAATTTTAACATTTTTAATTCTTTCCTTTAATTTTTCCATCTATGAATTTCGTTCGGGATCCATATTTTTTAAACTTCTGGATGACGAGGATCATTATCTTTTCCAAAAAGTTCGTGTTCTGCGTCAACAAAACGTTGTTCTTCTGGTGTACGTTCCTCACCTGCCAACATTTTACGACGAATTCCTGTCGCAAAAGCCTGTCTTTCTTCTGCAGTCATAGAAAAATCAAGTTTGGTTTGACCTCCTTTTCCTTCTCCTGTTTTTGGTTCTTCTAATCCTTTCATATTGACATTACATTATATCATTAAATAACATAAAACATATAATTACTGATATTGAATATATAGTGGTATTGGATTTAATTTTAAAAGTTCACTTGGTTCAAAAAGTACTGTATTGGGCTCCCAAACATCATTTTTATAAAATATCTTAAAACCTGTAAATTGCACTGGTTCTTGATAAATAAATTGCTGATAAGTACCAATCTTTTTTTCTTTTTCTCCCCAACCATCCATATGCATTACAAATTGAACTTCGGGTAATGGTCTTATAAGTTCATAATTGGTAACCATTTTTCGTGTATAACGATGCACCACAAGAATTTTAGGAGGTAAATTATTTTCTTTTACAATTTGAGCTAAATAATTAGCAGCAAAATTTATATCTATTGCATCAAAAGTGCCAACAATTTTTCCAGGTCTTGTGCTCCCCTTCATAGAAAATTCTGGGTCAATACCTAAATGTACATTTGGCATTTTGAAATATTTTTCATATACGGGAAGTTCTTCCTGTAAAGTAGAAAAACCAACTTGAAAATCTAGAAAAACAATAGCATTCCCGCCTGCTTCCAAATTATCGTAAGGGCGGACAGATATTTTTTCTGCCATTGCCAAAACTTTATCTATTTCAGTAAATGGCATACGAGACCGATACTTACCGTCTTTACCTGCACTACCTTGTGCTACTACTGCAATATAATGAAGTGCTGGCAAAACTGGAGTATTAGGGTCTGCTTCTTCCCACTTTTTTACTTCTATGTCTAATTTAGCAAGCATTTCTTCTTCAGGGTCTTGACCTAATGCACCCATTTTCTTTGAATATAAATTACCATAATAAGCAATAATGCGATTAAATGGCAAAAGAGCTCCTGCATTTGGATAAACAGTTTGGACAGGCCAAAGAAGTACTGAGGGACGAATTGGTCCTATTTTCTGATTTGTGTCATGGGTTTCATTAATAGAAGAAGTCTTGGGAATAGGATTATTGGCAATTTCATTTATCTTTTTATCATAAGCAATAATATCTAGTGGTGGAATAGTGGGTATTATTTTTTGTTTTTCTTCTGTTTCTATTTCTTGACTATAGAAAATACCACTGCTAAAAAAATCTGAAAAAAAATAAAAATATCCAAACAACAAACATATAATTATGATGAAAATCCAAACTTTTTTACTCATTAAAATTATTTCTTAGAATCATTAATCATTTTGTTTAATCAATTTCTCTCCTTTTTCCCCACTGCCACCTTGGTCTCTCACCCTTTTTATATGCAATACGAAAGAAAATAATTGTTAATAAGAAAACAGGTAAAATAAAAGTAAATATTACTTCACGATTTGATGATGTTTCACTAATAGTAAGTGCAAGTATTAATATAGAAATAATATAAAAAAAAGTTACAAGCCATCCTTGTGTTTTTACTGGTACCCAACCCCAACCATATAACCTACTTTTAAACCAAAGCCCTTTAGGGTTATCTTTTATGTATTCAATATAATTTTTTAAAAAGCTCATCCCATTATAAATTTTAACTAATAATATTTATTTCTTATGTCCTGTTGGTTGAATTTATAACCTGCCTACCGCAGGCAGGCGGGACAAGTATATTTAGTATAGCAAATTATGATAAAACTTTAAAAAAGTTTATAAGGTTATTAATATGTTCATCAAGTGCAATACCTAAAGATTTACAACCAGAATAAATACTTTCACGGTCTATTTTAGCGGCAAAGGATTTCTCTTCAAGCTTTTTCTTTATTGATTTAACTTTCATTTCTCCATATGGTACAGGATTAAGTTTTTTATAAGCATAAAAAATTCCACTTATTTCATCACAAGCAATAAGGGCTGAAGCGAGTTTTGTTTTGGGTAAAGTCTTAAAGCCGTTATAGCCATAAGCGTGGGCTTCCACTGCATGAATTAATTCTTCGGGATATTGCCACTGTTTAAACCATTCTAAAGATTTAGCTGGATGAGTATCAGGATGTTCGTTAAAATCAATATCGTGTATTAATCCTGTTATATACCACAAGTCGCTATTTTCATTAAATAATTTTGCATACCCTTCCATAGCAACAGCTACCATTGTAGCGTGATAACGCTGGTATTCATCTTTTACATGTTCTTCAAAAAGTTTCTGTATTTCTTCGCGATTAGGTAAATTCATCCCGTACGAAATTTTAACATTTTTAATTTTTTCTTTTAATTTTTCCATTTGTGAATTTCGTTCGGGATTCATCCCGTACGAAATTTTAACATTTTTAATTTTTTCTTTTAATTTTTC
>SDBT01002254.1_pt1 | contig 34367 bp, 33 predicted proteins | sample 2277101 | NCBI WGS metagenome assembly SDBT01 (sample SAMN10404973, study PRJNA504765) | marine sediment metagenome | isolation source: marine sediment core GS10_PC15, 103 cmbsf | place: Arctic Ocean: Southern Knipovich Ridge | collected 2010
TCCAGACTTTCAGGTCTTTGTAATTCTTTAGCATTGAGCGCTGATGCTTCACTTCGTGTCACTCGAACCCTTGAATCCTTGACCCCTGGAACCCTCTGGGATTACGCCTGCTCAGTTGGAGATCGCCCATTTAGTTCGCATTAAAACTACAACTAATCGGGAGATGATCCTTCAAATTGAACATACTGCTTCCCGGTAGTCATCTGTATCTGAGTGGCGTCCCGGTCAAGAGCATTTCGGATTTGGAGATCGCAGACGAATCTCCTTTCGGTTTCGGGACTATGCTGCATACTCAACAGCGTTCATACACCATAAGACGCCACAGCGTGCGCTTTGAACGGTTGACGGCCTATCAAGTGCGCCAGTTGGCACATATGATGGTCTGCCTTGTCAGAGAGAACATGTAGTGGTCGGAGTAATTGCTCTTCAAGGAGGTGCGAGACAATGAAAGCGGAACCTTTGGTCATATTGCTGGTCGAAGACAATATTGCCCACGCAGAGTTAGTCAAGTTCAACCTGCAGGATGCTCGCGTAGCCGGCGAAGTTCATCATGCCCATGACGGCGAGGAAGCACTGGATTACCTTTTCCGACGGAGTGACTATGCAGAACCTGAAAAGAGCCCCCGGCCCCACCTGGTCTTGCTGGATCTGCGCCTGCCCAAGATTGATGGGATGGAAGTGCTGGAAACGATAAAGTCCACCGACGAGTTGCGCAGCATCCCAGTGGTGATCCTCACGACCTCTGAGTCGGAAAGGGATATTTCCAGGGCCTATGATTTGCGCGCTAACAGCTATCTAATCAAACCGTTGGAATTTGACAGATTCAGGCGGCTGCTAAACGACATGAACTTCTACTGGTTGACGTGGAATCGTCGGCCCCACCCCGGGCAGGTACTGGTACATGGGGCCGGTGAACCTCTCCAATGCGCTTGAAGTCTGGGGAGGGTGGTCGGGACGGGGAGTGCGCTCGCTTTTGCAGCTCAGACCTTCAACCGATCAGACCTCAGGGCATATGCCAAAGCAATACCTACGGCAAAACCTACTGCCAGGTTTGAGGCAAGCGTGATTCCAAGAACAACCAATGGTACAAAGAAATCCTTACGCTCCTTCAAGTCGGTGATCGTCAGCGCGAGTTGGCTCCCGGAAAATAAAAGCAAGACTCCTAATACTGCCATCGGAATCAAGTAGATGATCGCGAGGGCATGTGGGCCTAAAAGAAGACCCAAGGCCAGGAAGATTGCGCCGATGACCAGGTTTGAACCGGCGGTGCGTGCTCCAAATCGGTAATGTGCTGCCAAGCCACCCGCCCCGTGACATAGTGGCATACCGCCTACTATGAAGCTGACAATATTAGCAAAGGCCATGCTAATTGTTAACGCCCGATGGGTAACCTTCTTTGAATCGGAACCAAAGTATTCTCTCGACAGATCCGCATTAGCAATCACTGCATTACCTAATGTCATTGGCAATTGGGGTAAGGCCAAAGCAAAAAGGGCGAAAGCGAAATCCACCTTTGATGGGAACCCGAAGGGCAAATAACCGGGAAGATATAATCCGATTTTGATCTTCCCCAAGCCTTCGTGTGTGCCCAAGAGTAGTCCAACCAATGCCCCTCCCAAGATTATGACAAGCCCGGCCGGGAACTTTTTGTTTTCAAGTAACACAAGTGTCAAAATCCCCCCGGTCACTCCGATAGCAATGCCGATTGGGATCATTGCAAGGTGCTGAAGATTCAGGTATGGCTCAGCTACCCCTCGAAGGGCTTGGAATTTGGATGTTCCAATTATAAACTTGACCCCCTGAGCCATTAGCAAAGTCCCTGTCGAAAGTTGCACCCCTCTAACAACGGGCCTAGGAACATACCGCCCCACAAAAGTAATGAGATTGGTACAGCCAATGATCAGAAGGAACAAGGCCATTAACGCCCCTGAAGCCAGTATTTCAGGGGGTGTCATTGCAGTTGCAATGGCATATGCCCCAATGACCTTCATGGGCTGCACAGGCACGGTTAGGCCGTAATACAGGCCAGCAAGGATATAAAACAACCCGATTGAGACAAATATTCCCATGGGACTGAGCCCATTTATCAGGATCATTCCTATTGCCATGGGCAGAAGCGTTCCGAGATCACCGAGCGACCCCGCAATTTCCATTCTATTAAATCTGTAAGCGCGTCTCATGTCCCATACTCGACCCTTTCAGACGTTTCACTGCAACCTTCCAAGCCACGTCCTCTGGGGTGGATTCTTTATTTTGGAAGCAAATTCTTCAGGTCGTCATTTAGCGCTTTTTCGGCCAAGTAGCCCTTGTGGATCTTCACAATGTTATTCTCACTGTCCACAAAAATCGTTGTCGGTAGAACTCTTACACCACCAAAGGCAGAGGTTATCTTATCCTGATCATCCAAGACTATTTCGTAGGTTATCTTTTGTTTAGCAAGGAATGTTCTTACCGCAGAGGCCGAGTCTTGTGTTGCAATCCCCAAAAAGACTACGCCTTTGTCTCGGAAACCCTGATGGATTCTTTCCAGGTGCGGCATTTCCTGAATGCAGGGACGGCACCATGAGGCCCAGAAATTGATCACCACCAGTTGATTCTGGCTGGACAGATTCTTCAGGGTGAATTGTCTGCCCTCAAGGGTTGTGATTGTCAGGTCAGGAGCCTTGGCAGGGAGCCCCTGAAATCCGCTTGGAGAAAAGATCTGCTTTATTGAAACAAATTTCTCGATTTGGACAGGATCAAACACTCTATGAATAGGGGTCGCCAGCTGAGCAAAGAGAATTGCTCCGATCAAGAATCCACCTGTTACCACCATGTATCTCTTGACGCCGCCTCCCAGGCGGACTAGCGTGGAAAGTGGTCAGCCGGCAATCAGCATGTAACCAATTCCCTGAAGTACTCCACCCAGCAGACTGTGCAATCCCGGAGCGCCGCCCCAGCCAACATCAGCTCAGGTGGGACACGGTTCATAACCCCAGATGTTTACCAAGCCAAAAGCGCCGATACTGGCCAACACAGCGGCTAGCTGGTGATAGCGGCCCATCATGAAAATATCGCTGAATGCCCCCGGGATCGAGTAATTGCTTCGCCTCACCACAACGGCCAGTACCATCCCGATCAATAATGCCAACAGATTCTCGGCCATGCACCTATCCTCCCACGATTTTCAGTCCCAACCACATTCCGATGATGATCCCAACCACGGCAACGTAACTGGCCACATCTAATCCAGGAACCCCAGCCAGCAAGTGTTTGATCACGCACCCATTGGCCAGCAGCACCCCAAAGCCGATAAGGACACCGCCACCGATGTCATAAGCAAGGTCTTCTTTAAGGATCTTTTGTTCAAGGAAACCCTTCCGTGTAAGCTGTCTTGACAGCACGGCATCGACAAAAGAGCCAAGGACAATCCCCAGTATGAAAAACCTGAGTATGGGAGGGATACCGGACAATAGGTAGTTGGCGGTTGTGATGGTTCTTTCACCCCAGGAAAGGGTGTTGGCCAAGAACCCGCCGACGGAAATGACTTCTGGTTTTCCGGTCGATGACCAAAAGGGGGATACAAAATAGAACACAAGCCCTAGCAGGCCAACACCAAGACCGCCAAGGATCGGTTTGAACCAAGGGCTGGATACCAGTGAGTTAATAGGTCGCCTTGCTTGACCCTGCAAAAAAATCCCCATTCTCGGACAGCCTCCTAGAGTAGCGATTTACTTACCAGGAACTTTGGCTGGCCATCCAGACGATTTTATTATAGATTTGGTATCAGTTTACATTCTTGAAGAATGGCCATTGCGCTCACGCCTGTGAGCAATTTCGGGATTAATGAATCGCTCCACTAAATCGCAAAAACTCGGGCTAACGCCCTCAGGCAGTTTACGATTTTGACGTTGCGCTCTTCATGAATCTTCTTCAAAATTTCTCAATGTCGTTCGCAAAACAGCCGTTTTTTAGACAGCCAAAATGTTCCAGATTTGAAATGGATGTTCGAGAAACTGGACAGATCCCTTTTGCCCTTCGTCTATTTGTAGTCAACCATCTCCTTCATCTCCTTACCGCATTTGAAAAAGGGCAGTTTCTTGGGCGGGACCTCAGTGCGTACTCCGGTTTTCGGGTTTCTGCCTGTGTAGCCCTTGTAATCCTTCACGTAAAGGCTGCAAAAATCCCGGATCTCCACCCGGTCGCCCTCAGCAAGAGCATTGGAGATTTCATCAAAGAACAGGTCGACCACCCCGTTGGCTTTGGCTCTTGTAAGGCCGGTTTCCTCTCTCAGAGCCTCTATGAGACTGGATTTGTTCATGCGACCCCCTGGAAGTTAGATAAAATTTATTTCATAAATGATTGCGAGTCGAATGTCAAGGAATATTAAACGGTTAGGCGGAAGTTGCTCTATTGCGCACGCCCTAAGCTCGAAACTGACGCTAGTGCCTATTTTCCAAAGATTCATTTCCGGATGGGCACCAACTAATGGCGCAACCTGCACAGCGCCGTTCTTGCTTCAGGTGCTATCTCGAAAAACTTTTCAAGTTTGTCACAAGCATAGATATCACAGGCGGCGCAGTTTGCTACGTCCTTTTCCATGCAGCATTTACGAATCTCACAGATGTCGGAACAATAGAAGAATTTTCGACCTTCAGAGCGGTACCCGTCACAATTGATATGCTCTTGTCTGTTATCAGCATTGTACCGTTCAGACCACTGCTTTGCCACTGCAGCTCGCTTCTCGTCATCATTCGCCTCAGTCGCAAGATACCCTTCTTCGCACTTGGAACAATCCAACCCGCAGCATGCAATCATCTCTGAAGTTCCTTTCTACAGGGTCTGCGCAAGCCCTTTTGCTGCCTTTTCCCGCTCCTTTTTCTCAATCACACAATAAATGCCGCCTTCTTCGATGCCAGGCATGAAACAGCTACTGCATGAAATACACTTGGCCGGACCACGGTCGCCCTGCAGCCACCGGTTGGCCAAGCCCGGTTCCCGGATCAGCGGCCTGGCCATGGCAATATAATCCATGCCATGGTCCCTGATTGCATTTTCTACGATCTCATAGGACCGGAATCCACCCACCACCATTACCGGACACCTGACTGCCTCCTTGATCCGGCTGGCCAGCCCAAGGTGATATGCCTCCTTGTCTGGTTTGTTTATCTTTTCACGCGCCGGGCTTTTCTTGCCGGAGGCCGGGGTGCCGGCGGAGACTTCTATGGCGTCGATTCCGGCTTCAGAAAGTTTTTTGGCAGCGTAAAGGGCATCGTCAATTTCCAGCCCACCATCCAGGTGATCCGTAGCGTTCAGCTTGATAAGCACAGGATAATCACCACCGACCGTCTCCCGCACCTTTCCATACACTTGGAGCAGAAATCGGCAGCGGTTCTCAATGCCGCCGCCATATTCATCAGCACGGCGGTTGGTTAGCGGAGAGAGAAACTGGTTGATCAGATAGCCGTGGGCGCCATGCAGCTGGACCGCATCGAAGCCCCAGGCCTTGGCCCGGCGGGCCCCTTGTCCAAAGGCTTCAACAATATCACCGATTTCATCTTTCGTGAGTTCGGCCGGCATCTCCGGGAATTGGTCAACATGAACGGCCGATGGGGCAAGGGGTTGTCGGCCCGCGCTTTTGACATCGGTCTGGCCGCCTGCATGGACCAACTGGACCGCAATTTTTCCGCCTGCATCGCGGACGGCAGCGGTTAAATTTTCATAATCGTTTGCAAAGTCATCGGTGTGGATGCCCATTTTGCCGGGAAGCTGCTTTCCTTCGGGCCGTACAAACGTATAACCCGAAACAATCAAGCCTATGCCGCCTTGTGCTAAATCGCGATAAAAATTGATCAATTTTTCCGTTGGCCTGCCGTCCGGTTCGCACATCCCTTCCCATGTGGCGGATCTTACCACCCTGTTACGCATCGTCATGCCGTTAATGGTAGTTTCTTCAAATAGTGTAGCCATGCCTTGCCTCCCATCTCTAGTTCCCTGGTTGTAAATTTCATGCTTTTTTTGGCAGGAAATTTAGAAGATGACCACGAAAACACGAAAGATTGAAAGCACGAAATAATATCAAGACTTTCGTGTCTTCGTATTTTCGTGCTTTCGTGATAACTTATTTTTTTTGGGGTTCCGGGTTGCCCGGTTAGGTTTTGGTTTGTTGAAATTCGCCATTTATTTCCCCTGGTGTCCAGCAGCTAATGATTGCGGCAAACACGTAAGATACCAGAATCTATGCTGGAACACTAGGACATTGTCAAGGCCAAAACAGCCCATTCAGGGTGGCTGCTTCTCGTAACTCGTTGCGGTAGGTCTGGCCACCCCCGCCCAGCCAAGATTGACAGCCAGTTGCGCGCTGTTACAGAAACGAACAGGTCTGGGGGTGGCACGCTGAAGGATTCCAAGAATGACGGCTTCGCAAATACCTATCCAAGAAAAATATGAGCTGGAACTAATGCCACTCTCGGCTGGTGGGAGGAGGCTTGACATATTCACGATAGCAAACTGGGACATTTTTGTTAACAACCTTGCACAGAAGGGAGAGGAGTATATCAAGGAATTCCCTTTCTGGGTCAAGGTGTGGGAAGCATCGATCGTGTTGGCAGATCATCTGGTTCGAATCGGTCTTGAAAAGGAAAAGGATATTCTCGAAATCGGTGCAGGGATGGGAATTGCGGGTCTCTTCCTTGGGGCCCTCGGTCACAAGGTCACAATCACCGACTACGAAGAGGATGCTCTCCAACTTCTGCGAATGAATGCGGAACACAATGATTTAAATTGCGTATCCGTCAAGAGGCTGGATTGGAATAATCCTCAGCTGAAAGGCAAGTATGATATCATCTGCGGCTCGGAATTGATTTACAACCAGGCATCCATCCAACCGATAATCGATCTGTTTCGAGGACATCTCCGACCAGAAGGCAGCGTTTATCTGGCCCATGACCTACAGCGCAAGTGTGTGGTGCAATTCCTTGGACTTGTTCCCGGTCGGTTTGAGATGGAAAATGTAATCAAGACGATGAAGGGAAAGGACGAGCTTCACAGGTTCGTGATCCACACACTTCGCCTTAAGTAGTCAGCAAGGGCAATCGTGAGGGTTGAAGGATCTCAGGGAAAGGGGCAGTTTTAAGCCATGCCCGGGGCTGAATAGAGCAGCCATCCTTGCAGTGGGCTGTCCTGGGTAGTATAAACCTTTTCACAGAACTCACCTCCTTCTGTTGCTGGAGCATTGGCAGTGTAAAGGCAGCACCGGTGCCGGGGTCGCGTGTCTCATCCAAGAATGTGCGTATAGGCGTGGTGAGGGCACATATCGCCACCGACTCCAGAACGCTACCAGTTTAGTCTAATATAATCACCGGACCAAACACCGTCAAGCAAAAACAGCTGGTGGAAAGACATTATCCCTTAGGGCTCGCGCAAATTTTTTGAAGTTGTTTTTGCGCGAGCCCTAAGTACACACAGCGGCACAGTGGGATATGCAGGGCTTGCTCTGACTTCTTGCTTATGTACCAGTTTTTTCTGTGCCAATTTCCACTTGACACGGTGATGCTAGGTGGTTAAATGTACTCTACATGTTTAGTATAGAATATGTCGCTATATATCTTGGCCGGCTTTTTAGACGAACACTTTTGCCGATTTCTTATGACGGATTTCAGAAAAAGAATAAAAAGCGCTTGGCAGAAACTGCCAAGGCGACTGCTCCGGCGGAAATCTCCTGACGGGTTCATCCTTGACACCGATGCCCAGATCAGGGCCTGGAAAAAGGCAAACCAGAGGATGGGCTGGGGCATCGGCCAGGAGGAATTTGACGGCATTGCTCAGCCCCCAGAGATAACAGATCAGGATCGAAAAGACGGATTCGTTGGAGTGGGCCTGTTTTATGGTTTTGGCGATGATGAAAGCGGCCATGCAGATGCCGTGCTTTCAGGGAGTCTGGCCTGGGACTACGCAGTTCGGAGTCGAAAGCGAAGGGGTGGGACCTGGACGTGCGAGTATGTGAGGTTTGATGACCCGAGGTTCATCAGGCTGCGCAAAGATGCCTTTCCAAGACCCAAGGGTTTTTATTTCAGAAAGGTGCAGCTTGGCAACAAGTATCACAGCGTCAGCGTGGAAAGGGTGCGGAACCGCTTGGGCAACGACGCCGGCTTTGGCCCTGAAGGCATTCAGTTCCTGGCCATCACGCACAGCCACTACATGAAGGTAATGGACGGTGACAAGGCCCCCTTTATGTCGCTTCCCGACTATGATATAGCTCCACACGGGTTCAGCGATTTCTACGATGCCCCTTTCCTGCTTGCCACTGGCAACACGCTGGGCATGGGCGCGGGCAATGTCAGCCGTCCGTATCCCAAGTACGGCTCAGGTACGCTTCGATGATTTGAGGCGGATATATCAGGAGGGTATCTCGAAAGGTCAGACCATGAAGATAGTGTCGATTGCCGCAAGCAAGAAGAAAGGAACGCGCAAAGTGCCCCTTGAAGAGACCATTCTTGTTCAAGACCACGGACTCGAAGGAGACGCCCACGCTGGGCCGTGGCATCGGCAGGTCAGCTTTCTTGCTGCCGAAAGCATTGAAAAGGCCCGCAAGAAGGGCCTTGATGTCACGTTTGGGGATTTTGCAGAAAACATTGCTACATCGGGCATTGACTGGCTGCAGTTGCCCGTGGGCACCCGGCTGAAACTGGGGGAATCTGCCGAAGTTGAGATTACACAGATCGGCAAGGAGTGCCACAACAAATGCGCTATCTACTATCTGGCCGGGGATTGTATCATGCCCCGGGAGGGCATCTTTGCTCGCGTGCTCAAGGGAGGCAAGATACGCTGTGGCGATGCGGTGAGCATCACGCGTCAACCGTGACGGCTTTGCAAGAAATTATCAAATCCACGACACTCGACGTCACAGTGAGAAGCCCCAGATGGAAGGCGCACGCCCGACCTGCCTTCCCCAGGCTTCGGTCATGCTATTTTCCTGCAGGCGACACGAAAAGCACCCTTAAAGAATCTTACTATTAAAAGGTGTGATAGTATGGCAAGAATGCGATTTGTTGTGCGAAATCATACCGTTGCGGCATGAAAGTCAGTGTCAAGAATGGTATTTTCTTTCTCACATTGGCGTTTTTTTTCATACCCTGCCACATGGGGTGCGGATGCAATGCGGGGTAAGTGGCTGTTATAATTGATCTTGCCATTAGTATATTGCATTGGTATAGTTCTTGCTAGCCGGTTATGGTGTGTTTCGAAGAAACCATGAAGGGACTTCAATGAAGACAAAAACCATGATGCACAAAGCCTTTCGCATCACACTCATCCTGGGCCTGGTCTTATGTCTTATGGGTCCAGGCATCGTCCCGGCCTCCGGTGCCTGTGCGGGACAATGCTGCACGCCATATGAGAGCCAGGGTCCCCAGCACGGCCAAAGGGCAAAGGTTCAGGTTCAGCCCATGGGTTGCTGCTGCGGGGATCAGCAAGCCCCTTCAGGCTCCTCCCCATGTTGCTCTTCGGAGGAGGAGAATGATCGTCCTGTCTTTACCCTCTCGCAGGGACAGAACCCCGATCCCACAGGCATGGCACTTTCTGCGACAGTCATACTGGCCGCATGTGACTTTTCCAACACTTTTGCCAGCAAAGCATGGGCCTTTGGCACTGACCCGCCCGTACCGCTGTATCTCTTAAACCTTTCTTTGTTGTGTTAATCTTCCCGTAGAAGACCTCCAAAACCCACGGGGTTGAGTTGGTCATCAAGTAGTCGTTTCCAGAATCAGAATTCGTTTGAACGGTCTGTTGATCGGTTGGCCTGTTTAGCCGGTTGGGTCTGTTGAGCAGTGAAATCCTCTCAACCGCAGGCCGTATGCCTTGAGCCAGTGCTTTACCGCCCATCCGGCATCTGGTGTCTGGCATCGAATCAGACCAGGTCAAAAGGGATTAGGCCGACAACCTGACAACACAAAAAAGCATTTGAAAGGAGAGACTCATGTCCAAGAAAAAGAAATCTCAGAAAAACAAACGCATATCTGCCAACAAACCAGTCGCCAAGAAAGAGGCTGTCCTCCCTATCAAGGCTGAGAACAACAAAGCTCAAAAAGCGACCTCTGAGGACAAGCGGGCTGCAAAGAAGGCCATTGTGCTCGGAACAAAAAAAAAGAACCGGTTGCCAGTCGTCTCCCTGGCAGTTGTTGTATGCCTGTTGATCGCGGGAGGAGTATTTTTCATGAGCCGAAAAGAGCAAAAAACAGCCTCTGTGGCTGACGTGGTTTCCTCTGAGGTTTCAACAACCACGGTCAGTTACCCTGTTTCAGCCTTCGACGATGGACAAGCCAAACATTTCGAGTATGCCACCCATGCCTCCGATGCAGTTACCGTCAAATACTTTATCTTGAAAAGCTCCGATGGGGTGATCCGTGCAGCCTTTGATGCCTGCGATGTCTGTTGGCGTGCCGGCAAGGGGTATTACCAGTCTGAGGACGTCATGGTCTGCCGAAATTGCGGCCGCACGTTTGCTTCCGTTCTGGTCAATGAAGTCAAGGGCGGGTGCAACCCTGCCCCATTGAACAGAAAGATTGTAGACGGAAAGGTGGTAATCCAGGTGGAAGACATCCTGGAGGGAAAACAATACTTTAGCTTTTTATAGGAAGGACAAGCCATGACTCTCAAGGACATTGCGTTTAGGAACCTGATGCGCCGCAAGGCCAAGGCTGCCTTTGTTCTGGCCGGCCTTGTCATCGGTGTCTCCACGGTGGTGACCCTCGTCAGTTTCGTCGAGGCCATGACCCGCGATATAAATCAGAAGCTGGAAAAGTATGGAGCAAACATCCTGGTTGTTCCAAAGACAGAAAACCTCTCCCTTACCTATGGAGGTATTTCGTTAGGTGGGGTCTCTTTTGAGATGGAGGAAATTCGTCAAGAGGATCTGTCACGGGTACACTCGATCAAGAATGCCAGAAATATTGCTGCCTTGGGGCCGATGGTTTTGGGCGTCATCCCTGTAGAAACTCACAGGGTCCTCATGGCAGGAGTAGATTTCGAGGCCTGCCAAATTCTAAAACCATGGTGGAAGGTGGAGGGCGAGCTACCAGATGAAAAGGCCGTGCTTTTAGGAGCTGAGGCCGCCCGTGTACTTGGTCTGAGCGTTGGCAGTCGCCTCAACACAGGGGGCCGAGCACTCATTGTTTCAGGTGTTCTGCAACCCACCGGTTCTCAGGACGATCAACTCGTGTTCGCTCGTCTCTCAACGGCCCAGCAACTTCTGGGCAAGCAGGGGCGGATTTCCATGGCCGAGGTGGCAGCCCTGTGCAAGGATTGCCCCATTGAGGCCATGGTGAAGCAGATTTCTGACGCTCTTCCTGGTGCCAAGGTCATGGCAATCCAGCAGGTAGTGAAGGGCCGCATGGAGACGCTGGCCCAGTTCAGAAAGTTTTCCTATGGTGTCTCCGCCGTTGTCGTGTTGGTAGGAAGCCTTTTGGTGCTGGTAACTATGATGGGAAGTGTAAGAGAACGCACCGGAGAGATCGGGATCTTTCGAGCCGTAGGATTTCGCAGGAGTCATGTGATCAAAATAGTGTTGCTGGAAGCCGCCCTTGTCTCCGGCCTGGCTGGAATACTGGGGTACTTGGTTGGTTTCGGAGCAACGAAGCTCTCCCTCCTGCTTTTTGCAAAAGGCCAAAACATATCTAATCCTTTGGATTTGCAGTTGGCTGCCGGAGCCTTTGCTCTGGCCATATTGGCGGGGCTTGTCTCAAGCGTTTACCCGGCCCTTCTGGCCGCACGAATGGACCCCAACGAAGCCCTGAGGGCACTCTAGGAGGTATGAAATGGGCTATATCGTAGCAGAAAACCTTGTCAAGAAATATGGAAACGGCAGCGGTGCTGTTCTGGCAGTTCGTGGCATAAGTTTTCAGATGGATGCTGGTGAGTTTGTCGCAGTCATGGGAGAATCAGGAGCCGGAAAATCCACGCTCCTCTCCATGATGGGAGCTATGAACGCCCCCACTTCCGGCAAATATATTGTTGACGACATTGATGTTTACGGGCTCAGCCCGGACCAAAGGGCCGACTTTCGAAGAGAGTTCCTCGGGTTTGTCTTCCAGAGCTTTCACCTTGTGCCGTACCTGACAGTTGCCGAGAACGCCATGCTGCCTCTTGCTATTGTGAAGGCCAGCCGGAAGAAGAAACGGGCTATGGCTGAAGAGGCTCTTGCCCGTGTGGGACTCACGGATAAGGCCGACCGTCTTCCCAGCCAGATTTCAGGAGGGGAAAAGGAGCGAGTGGCCATGGCCCGGGCCATCGTAAACGAACCCCCGGTGCTGATGGCTGACGAACCGACAGGAAATCTGGACACCAAGACAACAAACGAAATTATGGGCCTCCTGCAAAGCTTCAGAGCACAGGGCATGTCAATCGTTATGGTTACACACAGCCACGAGTGTGCCAGTTATGCCCAGAGGATCTTGCGGGTATCTGACGGCCTCTTAGTGGAGGAGGACTGACGGCTTCGTAAAAAGTCCATGTATCCCTACTTGTCTGGATTGCGCGGAGGCGTACATTGGGTACGCCGCACAAGCGAATACCGATTTGCCAAAGCATGACTTTTGGAGGGGCACTGTCAGGTGTTCGTTCAGAAATGGTAGATTTTGGTCCGAGGCAAGGCCGCACAAGGGTTTTCGCCGCAGTCCCGACTTAGTCGGGATACGTCGAGGACGGAAACCCGCGGAGAACGCCGCATCGGGCCAAAATATGCCATTTCTGGATGGACACAAGCTAGGAATGGGAGGGTCCTACGATCACATTGAGGTGTTTGGGCATAACCTCTAGTCGAAATGGGGTGGTGGCCATGAAGTCTCCATCGGCGTACAAGTCCAACGGGCCTAAGGATTGTACGTGCACGGATGCCGCGCGATGGACAGTGACTTCTTCTTTATCTACATGGGTTCCACTGTAGACGGATGGAAACAGATACAGGAACTTCCACTTTGACATGGGTCTTATGACACAGATATCCAACAGGGAGTCATTTGGCACGGCCCCGGGAGTAATGACCATGCCCCGGGCATATGATCGGACATTACCGAATGCCACCAGCAGGATCTCTCCGAAATCGCTTTTTCCATTAAATCTCAGCTCAACGGTCTTAGTCTGGTAGAAAAAGAATTTCCATATGCCGCCCATGACGTGCAACAGAAATGGATTTGACTTTTCTTTCCTCCTCCTGCTGGCAAATGCAGCTACCTCAGCATCAAACCCGACACAGCCCGTACCCACAAAGAACTTATCATCATTAACCCTGACCAGGTCTATCTTCTCGGTTTGCCTTTGTCTGATGATCGTGCAGGCAGCGTCTATGTCTCTGTCTATCCCCATGTTTGCCGCAAAATCGTTGGCAGTACCCAAAGGGATAATCCCCAAAGTAGCGTCGGTGCCAGCAATGCCGTTAATCAGCGCGTTTACCGTGCCGTCGCCCCCGCAGGCAATAACGGTTTCGCATCCGCGGGCAGCAAGCTCACTGGCGACCTGGGTGATGTCGCCCGGATATTGGCTGACTATGGCTTCGCATGGCACCCCTGCCTTGCGGAGCTTGCGTACGACGGAACGGTACAGCTGACTGCTTTTGCCGCCGCCCGCAAATGGATTTACAAAAAGATTCGCGCCCAATCCTTGTCTCAACCGACAAACTTTTTGATCTTATCAGCTGTGTCTTTGATCTGCTTGGCCTGCTTTATCCCAGGAACCTGTCCGAGAACCTTGTCGGTTACCTTCTTCTTGATCGAATCGGTTACCTTTTTTTCGATCGAATCGACCACCTTGCCTTTGAGGGATTTTTCCTCTTTTTCCTCTGATGCCGATTCTTCAGTTCCCTCTGCTTTCTTTTCAGTTCCCTTGTCGCTGCTCATTTCCTTCTTGATGCCACGGATTTCTTTGACTGTCTTGCCAATGCCCTCGCCAATGGCCGGGATACGCTTAGCGCCAAAGATAAGCAGGATGATCAGTGCAATGATAAGGATTTCCGGCACGCCTAATCCAAACATGGAAGCTGTCCTCCTGTGAAATATGACGGTTTCGCAAATCCCGCCGTGCGGGACTGCGCTGCGCTACATCCTTCGTCACTGCGGCGTACAGTGAGTACGCCTCATTCCTCATGATTTGCGCGCCTTGAATTTAGAGCTTTTTGCTTTGCCGTCTAATGCGGACTTTTTACGAGACCGTCAAATATGGTCGGCAAACCCAGAATCACGTGTTAGTTTACACTAAAAGAGGGGTGGGGTCAACAGCAAGTCAGCAAGTCAGGAAAAGAAAGTGCCACTTATCCCGAGGTCACTTCAAGACCCTTTGGATTGACCTTGGCGTCGAGCAATTCAGCGCCCTTTCTGCGAGACAATATGTCGGTCCACGTCGACCTCAGTTTTCCAATGTCGTCCTTTTCGCCCAGGGCCCAAATGCACCCCCCCGCGCCAGCGCCCGTAAACCTTGCGCCGCATTCATGGGCCATGGCGCTGTTGACCAACGCCTCACCCACTTCGTCAAAAACTTCGGGCGTCATTGTTCTTCGGATCTCCACTTCCCTGTTCACTGCATGTATTGCAGAGGCCCAGTCCTTTGCACGAAGGGCCTCGACAAAGGCCTTTGTGGTTGTCACAATGTCGGCCCACAGGTGCCTGGCTTTCCCGGTAACAAACTGGCGCACCCACTTGCTGTTCGTGTCACGGGATTCGTGGGGCACCCCACAATAGGCTACAGCAAGGCGACTTTCCAGTGCTCTGTAATCTTTCTTTGTCAACACCTCAAGGCCCCTGAAAAGGGGCTCGCTGGGACTGGACGGCCAGTACCAAGCGTGGACACCCCCATAGGCTGCGGCAAGTTGGTCCTGAAGCCCACAAGGCACACGGGCAACCGCCTCCTCCAAGGCGTGAGCCAAAAGCACGGTCTTCTTTCGGTTCACCCGGCCGCCAAAGGCCTTTGACAGCGCTGCTATCAATGTCAGGGCTGCAGTGGAAGAACCCCCAAGAGCGCTTCTTGGCGGCGACTGTGACGCTATTTGGATGTCGACTCCTTGTGCCCGGAAGTAGGCTGCAACGGCAAACATTAAACCCAAAGGAGAATCGAACGGGGCGCTGTCTGCCGGGTGCACTTCAGTTTGAAAACCCCTTGAGGAAACCTTTACAAAACCTGACCGGTAAGGAAGCAGCCGCACCCGGGTCTTCATGTTCAGGGCAACATTGAAAGTGCAAGGGGAAAGGTGGCGCAGGGGATAGTAAAATGTCTTGATATCAAGTGTGCCACCGCAATCAATCCTGCAAGGGGCAGATGCCTCTATTGGGTGGGACTCAAGCAGCTTTTTCAAGTCTTTCATAGCCGGTAACCCTTTCAAAGAGGTTGCGAAGAGGTCTTCAGGCGGTAGGTGATCCACTCGTTTCTATATGGGCTGAAGGGATTGGCGTCAAGGGCAAAGGCGGAGGCCTTCGGGACATGAATATGAAGAGGTTGCCGTGAAACCGCTGGCCTTTTTGGCTCTGTTGTAATATGGAGACAACGAGACCATGGAGATTGACGGCTTCGCAAAAAGTCCCGCCCGGCGGGACTCGCTCATTAAATCCTGAAACGTTTTTAGCTATGACTCGCGCTATAGTCTGGGTCCAGATTGTGATTGTCCTTGGTTGTGTGGGCTATTCCACCTATTCGCTTTTCATGGGCAATTTTGAGCAAGCTCTTCTGCCCTATCCCGTTCTTATCCTGTGCTACTTGTTACTTTCCCGAAGGAGGATCAAAAGAACTCCTCCGTCAGACGGTGCAAACAGAGACACATGATCCGCAAAGCCGACATTTATGATGTGAAGGCCGTGCAGGACCTTATGAAAAAATATGCCGACCGTGGGCAACTTTTGCCGCGTTCCCTGAGTGAACTCTACGACTTCGTCAGGGACTTGACAGTCTTTGAGGAGAAAGACGGGAGTTCTATTATCGGGGTTTGCGCCCTTCATGTATTTTGGGAGGATCTGGCAGAGATACGCTCCCTTGCGGTGGATGAGCCATACCAGGGGCGGGGCATAGGTTCTGCGCTGGTCACTGAGGCCTTGGCCGAAGCCCGTATGCTCGGGATTCGTCGCGCCTTCGTCCTTACCTACCAGCCGGATTTTTTTGCCAAGCACGGGTTTCAGACAGTGGACAAAGCATCATTGCCGCACAAGATATGGGCGGACTGTGTGAAGTGCGTCAAGTTTCCCGACTGCGACGAGATTGCGATGTTGAAGGTTCTTGAACAGGAGGAGTCGAGATGACCGGCACCGCCTCTGTTGTTGATGCCGTCATGGCTGGTCTGTCCGAAAAGGGCCTTGATGCCTTTGAAGTATTTTCAACATCTTCTGCCGGGCTCAACATTGAGGTTAGAGATGGCGCCATCGATGTATTCGTGGTGGCCGATAATGCCGGCCTCAGCATAAGGGCCTTAAAAGACCAAAGACTGGGGTTTGCTTTTTGTACAGATTTGAGTGCGGCCGTCGTGCCTGATTTGGTCGAAAGGGTCGTTCAAGGGGCTTGTTGTGCAGACCGGGACCCTGTTGTCGGGTTCCCTGTACCACCGGCAGGGGCCTTGCCTCAGCTCAAGCAGTTCGATCACAACCTTCAAAAGGTTTCTGTCAAGGATAAGATTGAAAGCGCCAGAAGTCTTGAGGCTGCTGCAAAGTCAAGCGACTCTCGCATAAAAAAGGTTCGAAAAGCGGCTTATGCTGAAACTGTGGGAACGGTCTCTATTGTCAACCATACTGGCCTCAGGCTTTCCTATGAAAAGACTCTGGTGTCCGGCAGCATATTGGTGGTGGCGGAGCAAGGGAAGGACGCGGAGATCGGGTGGGATTATGGGTTTTCCCCGTTTTTTGACCGGCTCGACATGGATTCGATTGGTGTCAGTGCAGCCACAAGGGCTGTCCAGATGCTTGGCGCCCGACCTGTCGGGAGCATGCAAAGACCTGCGATACTTCCTCCGCATGTGGCATGTGATGTCCTGAGAGTGCTATCTGAATCTTTTATGGCCGACAATATTCAGAAAGGAAAGTCCATGCTGGTGGGTCGTAAGGGGGAGCCCCTTTTTTCGCCTCAGGTGACAATTGTAGACGACGGACTTTATGCGGGCGGCATGGCGTCCAGCCCGGTTGATGATGAGGGGAACGTGTCCGAACGTACAGTATTGGTCTCTGAGGGAGTTGTCCGGGGGTTTTTGTACGACCAGTACTCGGCCAACAAAGAAGGCGGGCATTCTACTGGCAATGCGGGGCGTCATGGTATCAAAACCCCCCCAACGGTACAGGCCACCAACTTCTATATCCAAAAGGGCTCACACGAGCCTGATGACCTCTTGTCACGCATGGATGAAGGCCTTGTTGTTTCAGATATTATGGGGCTGCATACGGCAAATCCTATCTCAGGAGACTTTTCCGTCGGTGCTGCAGGCGTATGGGTTGAGGGCGGAAAAACTGTACGTCCCGTGAAAGGAATTGCCGTTTCTGGAAACCTCATTGAACTATTCAAAGACATAGACGGCGTGGGTGCTGACCTCATGTTTTACGGGCCGTTCGGTTCCCCGACCCTGAGGGTCTTAAATCTTAATATAGCTGGCTCTACTTAGCGTGAGACCTTTGAAAAATGCCCTCTTTTGCCCAATCTCTGCGTCAGGTTCAGGTTTCAATCCTCAAAATACTCAATGTATTCCTGCGGTTAAAATCTGCACCTTTCTTGACCTTGAACAAAATTGGACATTTTTCAAAGGCCTCAGCGTTTTGTGCAAGGACGGCATGGGTGTTTTGCCGTGGAAGTGAAGACTGCCCGCCCTTCCGGAGGGGGCTTGCCGGGAGCAGGTCTGTCAAATAGAAGGCCCCGTTGGCATAAACCTTGCTAATAACGTACACTAACTGGAAAGGCTTATTACAGATTTTTTCCAAGACAAAAAGCTTGACACGGCCAAATAAGCCATGGTAAATACGCGAAAATTTTTCCTCAGGTATTGATTCTGTCGTAACTGCACGTAGAGGTCCACGATTTGTCCGCCAAAAGAGTCACGTTTCTCATAATTCCTGACAACACCTCCCGCGTTAAGCAGTTCAAGTTCTCCCGGGTTTTCATAGGTCTTATGACCTGTGTCTTCCTCATTGCCCTCGGTGGGGTTGCCCTCGTAGTCCACGACTATCTCAGGCTGAAAAACGCGCTTCCCTCGACCCGGGCCCTTCAGCGTGAAGTTAGGGACCAGCGAGTTCAGGTTCAAGCGTTTGCCAAGAAGCTGAGGTCTCTGACCTCACAAGTAAAGGACTTGCGGGGGTTTGAGAAGAAACTGAGGATCATTGCCAATGTTGAAGATCCTGCCGGCAAGGACGCTGTGTTTGGAATAGGCGGGACTATGCCGGAGGATTTGGACAGCATTCCTTCCCTTAGCGACAAGCATAGCAGTCTCATACGGGAAATGCACACCAGGGCGGAAAGCCTGATGGAGGCATGTGTGGTGGAGAAACAGGCATTTGAGGAGCTTCACACCTATTTGCAGGGTCAAAAGTCATTGCTTGCCTCAACACCGGCCATAAGGCCGACGGTAGGCTGGATCTCTTCCGGGTTCGGGTACCGCACCTCTCCTTTCACGGGGCTGAAGGAATTTCACAGAGGCCTTGATATTGCCACACGGGAGGGCACTCCGATTATTGCGCCAGCCGACGGCATAGTCTCGTTTGTGGGGACTAAGGGGGGCTTAGGCAACGTCCTGATGCTGGACCATGGCCACGGCACTATCACACGCTATGGCCATCTGAAAAAAACACTGGTACGATCCGGCACGAAGGTCAAACGCGGGGACAAAATTGCCCTTGTGGGAAATACCGGCCGAAGTACCGCACCACACCTGCATTATGAAATCCATCTAAACGGTATTCATGCGAATCCTGCCAAGTACATACTGAACTAGTGTCCATCCGGAAATGGCATATTTTGGTCCGAGGCGGCGGTTTTAGCGGGTTTCGATCCAGAAATGGCCCTTTTTCGCAATCTCGGCGTCAATCTGCGGGATCGCTTGTGCGGCGTACCCAATGTACGCCTCCGCGCAATCCCTTGATTTTCTTGACCTTGCGAAAAATTGCTCATTTCTGAATTGGAAACTTACGCTTCCGTCCTCGACGTAGCCCTGCTACGCCTGCGGCGAAAACCCTTGAGCGGCCTTGCCTCGGACCAAAATCTAACATTTCTGAATGAACACCTGACAGTGCCCATCCGGAAAAGGCATCTTTTGTCCCGATACTGCGTTCTCCGAGTGTCTTTGTCTGTCAAATTCCGTTGTTAGTCTCTGGGGGGTCTGCTATATTTTCTTGACCTGGATAAACCGAAACGAGTAAATTCCGTATTACGGTCTGTGTACAACGAACTGATTGTTTATGAGGCCAGGCGGGAGTGTTTTGAGGAATGATCGTAAACGTACTGAAAAAGGTGTTCGGCAGCAAAAACGAACGAGAGATCAGCAAGCTGCGGCCTGTGGTTGAGCAGGTCAATGCGCTGGAACCACAAATGCAGGCCTTGAGCGACCATGAGTTGCAGGCCAAGACTCAGGTTTTCCGGCAGCGCATAGACCAAGGTGAGGGTCTGGATGAACTTCTTCCAGAGGCCTTTGCCGTGGTGAGGGAGACGTCGGTGCGCACGCTTTCGATGCGACATTTCGACGTTCAACTTATCGGCGGCGTTGTGCTGCACCAGGGAAAAATTGCTGAGATGAAGACCGGTGAAGGAAAAACCCTGGCCGCCACCCTTCCCGCCTACCTGAACGCCTTGACCGGCCGGGGCGTTCACGTGATCACGGTCAATGATTACTTGGCCACGCGTGACACCGAATGGATGGGGGCCATATACCATTTTCTCGGGTTGACGGTGGGCACCGTTGTGCACGGGACGAACGACGCTCAGCGCCAAGAGGCCTACAATGCCGACATTACCTATGGTACCAACAACGAGTTCGGATTTGACTACCTCAGGGACAACATGAAATTCTCGGTTGAGTCCATGGTTCAACGGGACCTTCATTTCGCCATTGTTGATGAGGTGGACAGTATCCTTATCGATGAGGCCAGAACCCCCCTAATCATTTCAGGCCCGGTGGAACACACCGCAGACAAACTTTATGAGGAAATGAAACCCATGGTCATCAGGCTTAAACGACACCAGGATCGACTCGTGCAGGGCATCCTGGATGAGTCGATAACAAGGCTTGAGCAAGAAGATGAGGCAGAGGGCACCCTGGAGTTGTTGCTCAAGGTGAAGCGAGGAGATCCCAAGAGTCCCCGATTTCTGGATCTGATTGCCAAACGCCCGGGTCTGAAGAAAAAGATGGAAAGGCTTGAGGGCCAGCTTTCCACTCAGAAGCTTCTTCCACAGATCGATCAGGATCTGTTTTGCGTGATAGAGGAAAATCATAACATTGTTGAGTTGACCGAAAAAGGGTTGAAGCTCATCTATGGCGGGAAGTCCGATGACTACATCGTTCCTGATCTGGACGAAGAACTGCGAAAGATTGATGAAAATGAGGAGTTGACAAATCTTGAGAAAAGGACCCGGCGGCAGAAGGCTGAGGCATTCCACAGAGAGGCCTCCGAGCGTTTTCATGTGACACGGCAGTTGATTAAGGCCCACTGGTTGTTCAACAAGGACGTCCAATATGTAGTAAAAGACGGTCAAGTTGTCATCGTGGATGAGTTTACCGGCCGCATGATGCCTGGCCGACGCTGGAGCGATGGACTGCATCAGGCTGTTGAGGCAAAAGAAGGCGTAACTGTGGCTGAAGAGAACCAGACCCTGGCCACAGTCACCTTCCAGAACTACTTCAGGATGTATGATAACCTGGCCGGCATGACCGGTACCGCTGACACTGAGGCTGCTGAGTTTAAGAAAATCTACGACCTTGAAGTCCTTGTCATTCCTACAAACGAGCCGATGATCAGGACTGACTTCGCGGATGTTATCTACAAGACTGAAATTGAAAAATTCAAGGCCGTCAAAGAAGAGATCAAGGGGCTTTACAGCAAAGGGCAACCGGTCCTGGTTGGCACGATTTCCATTGACAAGTCTGAAAAACTGAGCCGAATGCTTGTCAAGGAAAAGATAAGGCATGAGGTGCTTAACGCAAAGAATCACGAAAGAGAGGCCGAGATTGTGGCCAATGCCGGACAAAAAGGACACGTAACTATATCTACGAACATGGCCGGCCGTGGTACCGACATTGTTTTGGGAGAAGGGGTCAAGGAACTTGACGGACTTCACATTATCGGCACTGAGCGTCACGAAAGCCGCCGTGTCGACAATCAGTTGCGGGGCCGGTCGGGCCGGCAGGGAGACGAAGGCTCCTCGCGGTTCTACTTGTCCCTGGAAGACGATTTGCTTCGCATATTCGGAGGCCAGCGTATGTCCTCGATCATGGAGCGGCTTGGCATGGAAGAAGACGAGCCGATTGAACATGGCATGATCAGCAAGGCCATTGAGAATGCCCAGCGCAAAGTTGAGGGCCACAACTTTGATATACGCAAACAGCTTATCGAATATGACGACGTGATGAACAAGCAGCGGGAGGTCATCTATGGTCAGCGTCGCGATGCCTTGAGCGGGGAAAGCCTCAAGCCCACCATTGAAGAGATGATAAGGGGGCTTTCTGAAAACATTGCCGATTCATTTGCCGACGAAAATGTGCTGTCAGAAGAATGGGACATGAAAGGTCTCAGGGAGGCTATCTATCGCCAGTTTGGTTTCAGGCTCAGGATGGATCGAAACATCGTTGATGGGCTTGATCGAGACGGCCTGGCTGCATTGATCATTGAATCGTCCATGCAGGCATATGAAGAAAAAGAGGCAGCCTGTGGGGCTGAAGAGTTTAGAGATCTTGAACGCATGGTCGTGCTCCAGGTCGTGGATAATCTGTGGAAGGAACACCTCCTTGCCATGGACCATCTGAAGGAGGGCATAGGGCTCAGGGGTTATGGTCAGCAGGATCCCCTGGTTGTTTACAAGAAAGAAGGTTTTGACATGTTCATGGACATGATAGAACGTGTCAAGGAGGACACTGTAAGATTTCTTTTCCGTATTCAGATCGCCCGGCCATCCGAAATTGCTGCAAGAGAAAAAGCCAGCCAGAAGAAGCTCAGTTATTCCCATGGCGGAGAAGGTGCCAACCAGCCGGTGCGTCGAGCCCAGAAGAAGGTGGGCCGCAATCAACCCTGCCCATGCGGCAGTGGCAAAAAATACAAAAAGTGTTGCGGAAGATGAGTGTTTTGCAGGTTCGGGGATTTGTTGCCGGCGCTGTTGCTGCCGGGCTTAAAAAGGAGAAGAAAAAGGATCTGGGGCTTATCTTTTCTGAGATACCTGCGTGTGTGGCAGGCGTGTTTACGACCAACAGGGTACAGGCGGCGCCGGTGCTGCTTGCCAAAGAACGGATAGAATCCGGCCGGTGCCAGGCCGTGTTAGTCAACAGTGGCAATGCCAATGCATGCACGGGCCCCGGAGGTCTCAAAGACGCCAAGGCCATGGCTCGCGGTGCCGCAAAAGCGCTGGGGATAGAAGAAGAACTGGCCTTGGTGGCTTCCACGGGTGTCATAGGCCAGCGCATTGACCTTTCTGCTATAGAAGCTGCACTGCCAATTCTTGCAGGACAACTCAACCCGGCCGGGCTTTCCGAGGTTGCCGAGGCCATCATGACGACGGACACCTTTACAAAGACTGTCTCAAGAAAAGAGTTTATTGGTGACATGAGTTTTACTGTGACCGCTGTGGCAAAAGGCGCGGGCATGATTCAACCAAACATGGCCACAATGCTCTGTTTTATTTGCACTGACGTGGGGGCAACGCCACAAGGCTTGCGTGAGGCATTGGGCGAAGCAGTGGCCGGATCGTTTAATACGATCACAGTGGATGGCGACACCAGCACCAACGACACGGTGCTTGTGCTTGCAAACGGATTGTCCGGGCTGAACCTCACAGATGCCCCGTGCGCTGAAGCATTTCAAAAGAGCCTGAACGAGGCTCTTTTGGCCCTTGCCCTTCAGATCGTTAAAGACGGAGAAGGTGCCACAAAGCAGGTGAGCATCAGAGTGCAAGGGGCACCAAAGGAGGCCGAAGCCAGGCAGGTGGCCTACACGGTTGCGAATTCTCCCCTCGTCAAGACCGCCCTTTTCGGAGAGGACGCTAACTGGGGCAGAATTATGGCTGCCGCAGGTCGGGCCGGTGTGTTCATTGATCCAGAAAAGATCGACATCTTTTTTGGGGATGTATGTATGGTCAAGGACGGACAAGGCTGCGGACAACAGGCCGAGGAAATGGCCAGCAGCGTTTTAAAAACCGATGCCTTTTCCGTTACCATTGATTTGAATCTTGGCAGCGAAAGGGCAACCGTCCACACCTGCGATCTTTCCACTGAGTACGTAAAGATCAATGCCGACTACCGGTCATAGAGAGATACTTTTGAAAAACCCCCTCTTTTGTCCCATTGAGTACTATGCCTCACTCCGTGTCTGCGTCAGGCTCATCCCGATTTATCGGGACTCAAAATACTCAATGTATTCCTGTGGTTAATCCCGATAGAATCGGGACGCCTTTCTTGAACTGGACCAAAATTGAGCATTTTTCAAATGTCTCAGAGATTGTGGTTGGCATGGAAGTTTCTTGCTTGACAGACCATCCCGAGTCGTTTATACGCCTCTGATAGGCGGGAAAATTGTGGCACCGGGACCATTTATTGACAAGGAGGACAAAATGGCAAGATCGCAGAAAGGAAAGGTTGCAGAGAGACTAAAGGCTGCCGCAAAGAAGATCACAGGAAAAGCTGCTCCAAAGAAAGCTGCCCCGAAGAAGGCTGCTCCAAAGACGGCGAGCGCGGGCAACCACGGGATAAAGAAAGAATATCTCAAGAGCAAGAAACTGTGCAAAGTGACATTCAGGTTGCCCAGCATTGCGGTTTCTAATGCAAAGAGTGCATGTATTGTCGGTGATTTTAACAATTGGAGCCTTTATGCTAATCCCATGAAGAAGCTGAAGAGCGGAGACTGCACGATCACTCTGGAGCTTAAGTCGGGCAGGGAGTATCAGTTTCGTTATCTCATCAATGAGACCAGATGGGAAAATGACTGGAACGCCGACAAGTACGTGAAAAGCCCTTATGGGGACAGCGACAACTCAGTTATCATAATCTAGTTTCCATGCAGAAATGGCATCTTTTCGCCCAATCCGGCGTTCTCCGCGGGTTTCCATCCTCAGCGTATCCCGCTGTGCGGGACTGCGGTAGAGACCCTTGTGCGGCCTTGTCTCGGGACAAGATCTACCATTTCTGAATTGGAAACCCACGCCAGTGCCCGCCCCATAGACAGCCTGAACTTTTGCAGATATTCCTGTTTCCCCATGATCAAGGGTCTCTAGGGTTCTGCCTGAGAGCGCCCTGTATTGCAATGTCGTCAGGGTAGTTGGATTTCAAGAAGGTCTTCTGCCAGCACAAGAGGCCCGTCGTAGGTCTTTCGACATTGCGCAGATACGTCTACTGTATCGCACTCAGGGTAGAAGTGGGTGAGGACGAGCTTTTTTACGCCGGCTTCAGTGGCGATCCGGCCGGCCAAAGACGGTGTGAGATGGCCCGGCGCCTTCATCTCATCAGGCAAGGCTGACTCGCAAATCAGGACATCTGCTTGCTCGGCAAGTGTCACAAGGTTTTCGCAGGTGTCAGTATCTCCCGAATATACCACAGAGTTGCCGGCGGCCGAGGTGATGCGGTAGGCCAGGCTTTCTTCTGTGTGGTTCATGGGAAGACTGTCCACATCGAACAGGCCGCAATTGAGCTGATCTCGGTTTTCATTGTCAAGCTCTGCAATGTTCATGAGCCCCGGTTCCAGCTCAATCCATTGGCCATAAGCCAGTTTCAACTTCTCATAAAAATCTCCAAACCCCTTTGCCGCCACAATGGTAAACGGCTTACGTCGCCTGTAGCTTTCCGGGTACTTTGTTGCAAACAAAAAGGGCACCAGTTCGCCAGTATGGTCTGGATGAAGGTGGCTGTAAAAGATGTACGAGATCTTGTCAATCTTGATGCCGACCTCAAGGAGCCTTCTCATGGTCCCGGCACCGGAATCAAAAAGCAGCAGGGCGGTGTCTATCTGAATCAACACCGAACAACTGCTCCGTTTCAAAGACGGAACACAGGTCCCGGAACCGAGTATGGTTATCTTTATGGTATTTTGCACTTGAGATTGTTACCGGCGAGGAGGGGCCTTTCTTCCAAAGCCGCGATAATATTCATCCAGCTTGAATGAATGATTCTGCCGAGCCCACGGTATCGCGACTTTTTCAGAAAACCCCCTCCTCACCTTATGGCGTAACGTTCATATTTGGCTTTTCATGAGGCCGTCATGTTACGCGCAACACCTATGAGGCTATACACTACCGCCCCGGCCAGGTAGGCAATGTCCTCTGTGGGCAGGTAAAAAGGAACAGAGGTATCAAAATAGACATTGCCCTCGGGTGGAAACTCGCTATCTCCCTTCCACAGAGAAAGTACTATCGGAACGCGGGGAAGGGCAGTGACCTTCAGGGCTGTGTCTCCGGGAAGTTCTCCCCCCCGACCAATTGATTCACCTGCCTTTTCCAGCATCTCCGGTGCTTGCCCAAAGCATTTTATCAGGGGGGATATGGCGCGTTTCACAAAGGCCGGGTAGTAAAAAGGACCAGAAGGAACCTCCCGGAAAGTAATCCACCTATTTTGGACCGGAGCGCCAGTGGCCGTGATCAAGTAGTGGAGCAAGACCACCTGGTCGGGGATTTTGAGGACGGCGGGGCGTTCATCAAAGCAGATCTTTTCGTCGGCGACGATTAGGTCATAGGTGCGCCCCAAATATGGCACTGGCACTCTTTTTTTTTCGGGCGAAATAGCCTGAACTGAAAGGCCTGCCCTGATGCAGCAACCCTCTATGTCGAGTTTCGCCAAAGTATCCAGTGCCAGTTTCCGTGCGGTCTGATAGTCCTGCTGCGTCGGCATCCTTCCTCCTCAAAACTCGGACAAGTTCGAACCGGAAATTATTACGCTACCACGAAAACACGAAGGCACGAAGAGGAATCCTCAGGCCGTGTCTGAAAGATAACGGGCATTGGCTTGCAGGAGTTTGCACGGAAATTGCATGTTCAATCGTCGTGAAATTCGTCCGAACTCGGTTTGAAAAAAACAGCAGGGTACGCCCCCAAATCAACAGGAGGTTCTGATCATGAAGGAAATAAGAGATTTTGAGAAAAGACTTTGGGATCTTATGGCATCCGCCACAGAAGAAAGAGATTTGAGCAGAATACAGCAGTTGAATCCCATAGCCCAAGATCTTGAAAGAGTAAAAAAAGACGCACAAAAGATTCAAGAGGCCATTGACAGACTTGAGGACAAGCTGGAAGGCCTCGGCTCCTCAGGAGGTGACAACTCAGCAGGGAAGTCACGAACCGCACCTGCCTCAAAGAAGTCACAGCCCAAGAGTCCCTCTGATGAGCCAGAGCTTGTCCTGGTACCCGAGGAGGAGGTAACAGCCAGCACATCTGGCGGGTCGGTTTCATGGAAAGTCACTGATGACGACCTGGGGCAAAACACTCTATCGACGACACACGCAAAAAAGGCAGGGCTTATTCCAAAAAATGGGGACTCATTTGTAATCGAAACGTCACTGGGCCAGGTCTTCAAGACAAATGAAGTTTCCAATCAAAACAGGCTCCGAGAAAAAAAGAAGATTCGAGAATTCTATGAGGGAGCGGGGATAAAATCAGGAGACAAAGTGGTCTGGACTCAAATTCGTCCAAACACGTATCGCCTTCAAAAAACGTAAAGTGATCTAGCCTTCTCAAGTTTCCCACCCCATGAGTTCAACCCTTGCTCTCGACGTGCGCTGTTGAGACAATCGCCAGTGTGCAATTTGGCTGAACCGAGCTCAGTCGCTGCCGGTCATGCTATTTTCCTGCAGGCGACATAAAGCTTTGTTGCCGTGTGCCCCAATATTTGGGCTTGTCCAATAGGGCAGGGTAAGAGTGAAGATCTTGCAGTCAATCCCAAATATTGGGGCACTGGGTCACCGTCCAAAGATGGGCTGAAGCTGAGATGCAAAAATGCGAAGTTATTCTTGCGCAAGCCCTAAGGATTGACAAGAGTACAAAGATTAGAATAATCAGACGTGAAGCCTTGAGCAAGGACTTGGGCAGGTGCCCACTTATTACACGATTTGCGATGTTTCCCCGAGAACATGCATGGACAGATTCAGGTCGGTCGTATTCTTTGTTGCTTACTTCCTGTATTTCTTCAGCTTCTGGATGGTCCTTGCCTATCTGCCCCTTCTTTTCAAGTCGTACGGCTTTGGTGACCAGCAGATAGGCTTTGTTATTGGCCTAAACTCACTTTCAAGTGTCCTTCTTGTCCTGCCTTTTGGTGTGTTTTCAGACTGCTTTTCTCCGAAAAAAACCCTTACATTGGGCGCTGTTTGCTACGCTGCCTATTTTTTGTTGCTCGGCAGCCTGAGAGATTTTGCCAGCATCTGCTTCGTGGTTGTCCTGGGGGGTGTGGGAGCTGCTTGTATAAGGGTAATATTGATGTCTTTGTACCTTAAGCTCATTGATCCGGCAGGGCGGGGGAAACAGGTGGCGTTCCTTCACATGGGCGGATATCTGGGTTTTGGGCTGGGACCTCTTGTGGGCGGGTATGTGTACGAGACCTATGGTGCGGGCCTCATGATTAGAGGGGCCCTGATCGTGTCCATTGGCATCGTCTTGCTTACGCTGCTCCTTAAAGATGCCCCAACCAGTTGTTTTCAGCTTCAAGGATTACAAGGCAGACCTCAAAGAGCCCGATGTCTTGTTCCTGATGGCCGTGGTTTTTGTTCTCGGCACCCATTTTGGCGCCGAGCAATCAAGCATCAGCCTTCTGATGAAAGATGTCATAGGCCTGAGCAAAAAGGAGATAGGCCTCGTGTTTTTTGTCCTGGGGGCCTGGATGGCCCTTCTCGTACCTTTCGCAGGTGCCCTGATGGACAGAAAGCACATGGTATTCTTATTGCTTCTGGTCGGCTTGCTGATCTCGAGCAGTTTTCAGTTTGTAACGGCCTTTGTCAACACGTTCTACGGCCTTCTGATAGTGAGGATGATTCACACAATTGGTGACACATTGGCTATCTTGGAATCCGATGTGCTCACGGCCAGCTTTTTTCCGGCGGCAAGGCTTGGGGGCAATTCGGGCCTCATTTTCTGTGTCAGGACATCAGCCATATTCATATTTGCTGTCTGTTCGGGGTGGCTGAATCACATGTGGGGATACAAAACGCCTTTTATTGTGAACGGTATTGTGGTATTCGCATTCTCCTTGGCGGTCCTCTTGTACCGTAACAGGGTTTATCCCAATGCGCCGGCCAACTAGGGCCCATCCGAAAACAAATCCTTGGATAGTGGGCACTGGCGTGAGTTTCCAATTCAGTCCCGACGGGTCGGGATTCGCAAGGTCAAGAAAAACAAGGGGTTATCAGGAAAAAGATCATGGCAGAAAAGCAATTGCTAGTGCTGGCCACCCGAAATGCTGGCAAGACACGGGAGATACAGGAGCTTTTCAGAAATTTTCCGGTCAACATCAAGAACCTGCAGGATTTTGGCCCTATACCAGAGGTCCAGGAGGACGGCGCCACCTTTGATGACAATGCCTATAAGAAGGCGGTCTTTGCAGCCAAGGTCCTTGGACTGCCTGCCCTGGCCGATGATTCCGGCCTTGAGGTGGAGGCGCTGGGGGGGCTCCCGGGAGTCCATTCGGCCCGATATGCGGGCCCGTCTGCCACTGACGACAAAAACAATGCAAAGCTCCTGCGGGCAATGGAAGGCAAGGCCAACCGGTCCGCCGCCTTTGTGTGTGTAGTCTGCATTGCAGTACCAGCTGGCATGGCACTGACATATGATGGCCGATGTGAGGGACTCATTGCGGAGTCCGCTGCCGGCACGGATGGGTTTGGCTATGACCCCGTGTTCTACTACCCACCGCTGAAAAAGACCTTTGCTCAGCTTTCTCGGGAAGAAAAAAATCAGGTCAGTCACCGGGGAAAGGCTCTGGAGCAACTGAAAGAGGAGTTTGACAAGGCCCTGACTTGGATTCGGCAAAAGCTTTAGGATCTTCAACGGGTTTTTTGTTGACAGGTTTTGAGCCATTGGTAATAGTCCGACCTTCTGGATAGGGATACGCCCTATTCATATTGTGAGACTTTTGAAAAATGTTCAATTTTGTTAAAGTTCAAGAAGGGCGAAAATTTTAACCACTAGAATACATTAAGTATTTCGAGGGTTAGAATTTGAGCCTGACGCCGAAATTGGGCAAAAGAGAACGTTTTGCAAAGGTCTCATTGTGAGCACAGCGAACAGGGCTGATTGTTCATTCAGCCATCTCAGCATACCTTTTGGAGGTTTATGTCATGGAACGAAAAAGAGTTGTAATTACTGGTATGGGTGTCATTACGCCGATCGGAAGCGGAAAGGACGAGTTCTGGGACGCCATGATGGAGGGAAAGTCCGGTATTGGTCTTGTCTCGAGATTCGACACCTCCAAATTCAAGAGCAGGATTGCAGCTGAGGTTAGGGGCTTCGACCCCTCGGACTACGGAATTGGTCCCAAAGACGCCAAGAGAATGGACCTCTTCACCCAGTACGGGGTTGCCGCGGCATCCCTTGCCATAGAGGATTCGGGCCTCAAGCTAGGCGAATACAATGACAGGGTGGGGACCATGATAGGAACTGGCATTGGCGGTTTGATGACCCTGGAGGAAGAGAAGAAAAAGCTGGTTCAAAGTCAAAACCCGTCAAGAGTCAGCCCTTTTCTGATCCCTATGATGATGCCAAATGCTGTCAATGCCTATGTGAGTATCATGCACAAACTTACAGGAACCAGCCCTTGTACGTGCAATGCCTGTGCCACAGGCGCCTACTCCCTGATCTATGCCTGCAAGGATATTTTGCTGGGCGACTCCGATGTGATCGTGGCCGGGGGAAGTGAAGCCATTCTCACGGAGATTGCTGCAAGTTCTTTTGCAAACATGAAGGCATTGTCTCGCAGAAATGAGGACCCCAAAGGGGCCTGCAGGCCCTTTGACAAGGACAGAAGCGGCTTTGTCATAGGTGAAGGGGCAGGGGTCTTGGTCCTTGAAAGCCTCGAGCACGCCCTGGCAAGGGGCGCAAAGATCTACGCCGAGATTGTTGGGTATGCAAGCAACACGGACGCCTATCACATAACAGCACCAGATCCCGGAGCACGGATGGTGACAAAGGCGATTCGCGATGCCTTGAATATGGCCGGCCTTGAGCCCGCACAGATTGACTATATCAATGCCCATGGCACTTCAACCCCACTCAACGACAAGTGTGAAGCCATGGCCATTAGCCGGGTGTTTGGCGACTACAAGGTGCCTGTAAGTTCCACCAAATCAATGATAGGACACCTTATAGGAGCTGCAGGCGCAGTCGAAGCTATCGCCTGCGCCTTGGCCATGGAGAATCAGATCATCCCTCCCAGCATAAACTACGAGACTCCGGACCCTGAGTTTGATCTGAATATCATCACCAAACCAACGCCCGCGAACCTTAAGGCAGTTATGAACAATTCTTTTGGTTTCGGCGGGCACAATGCCGTGATCGTATTGACAAGATATGAGGAATGATAAAGGCCTCCAGGAGGCTGTCGGAGAATGAGAAGTTTTTTGCAAGGTCAAGGAAGGCGAAGATTTTAACCACAGGAATGGATTGAGTATTTTGAGGATTGGAATCTGAGCCTGACGCAGAGATTGCGAAAAATAGCCATTCTCCGACAGCCTCCTAGGCTTTCAATAGAGATTCGACCTCTCTGCGGGAAGCCGACTTAACGAACACCTTCTTTGCCCTCCTGCTTTGGCCCCGGACAATCTGAATATCGGATTTTTTGACCTTCAAACATTTGGCCAAAAACCCGATACACATCTTGTTAGCGGCTCCTTCAACCGGAGGGGCTGTCAGCCTGATCTTCAAGGCATCGCCGTGAAGGCCTGTGATCTCATTACTTGAACTTCTGGGTTGGACAATGGCCTTGAATACTACCCCGTCAGCAGTTTCCTGAATCCACAGCATTGGCTATTAGTCACGTTTTGAGGCTTGCAATACATTGCTGCATGACCTCGCGACCTTTGAAAAACGCCCCCTTTCGCCCCAGAGGCTCACGGCGGGCTCGCTTTCATCATGTAGAACTGTTGGTCTTGATCTGCTTGATGATTTGGCTGGAGGAAACTGCTTTCGTGACTGGAATTAACTCAACTCGGCCCCCAAAGCCTTCTACAATATCCCGGCCCAGCACCGCCTCGGTCGTATAATTGCTCCCCTTGGCGAGAATGTCAGGGCGAATGGCCTCAATGATGCTTTCGAGTTCGTTGGTTGAAAACATGGTTACATAGTCGACACAATCCAGTGCACTCATGATTTGCAGCCGCTCCTGGGCGCGAATAATCGGGCGGTCCTTTCCTTTAAGGGCCTGCACAGACTCGTCATCGTCTATGGCTACTACGAGTACGTCACCCATTTTCTTGGAGGCCGACAACAGCTTGATATGCCCGACATGGAGCAGATCGAAACATCCATTGGTCATGACAACGGTTTTGCCCTGTCTTCTCAGGCAGTCTAATATCAGGATTAGATCGGAGAGTGTCTTGTGTTTGACTGCCAACGATTCGGCCGAGGGTTCGACAGCCATCTGAAGTTCTTTTTTCGAAACAGTCGCTGTGCCCACTTTTCCAACGACAATACCTGCTGCAATATTGGCCAAACCCGCGGCCTGTCGAAAGGAGGCCCCAGAGGCTAGCCCCAAGCCGAGCACGGCCAAAACAGTGTCGCCGGCTCCGGAGACATCAAAGACCTGTCGGGCTTCAGCTGCAATACGGTGAGGGTCCTTGCCATTTTCAAACAGGACCATGCCTTCCTTGCCACAAGTTATCAGCACTTGGTGTACTGGAATATTTTGCAGCAATTTTTCGCCTGCTGCCACAAAGGACGGATCGCCAACAATTTCAATGCCGGCTGCCACGGCAGCTTCCCTTTTGTTGGGAGTGATCGCCGTGGCACTCGCATATTTGGCAAAGTCGAGTCCCTTGGGGTCAACGATGATTGTCTTTTTCCCCCGCGTGGTCACATCAATCACTTGCTGCAACAGTGTTTTTGTGAGCAGCCCCTTGCCATAATCCGAAACAAGGACCACGTCGAACTCGTCGATTCTGTCCCTGACAAATTGGATCAATCTGGTCACATGGTCATCGGATATCTCCTGCTGAGTTTCTCGATCAAGGCGCAGTACGTGCTGGTGGCCGCCTATGATCCGGGTTTTCTTGGTAGTGGGTCTGGTTGGATCCTGTATCAAACCTGATGTGTCTACCTTCAGTTCCTTGAACATATCAAGGAGCAAACCACCCCCGGCCCCGGCCCCAACGACACCTGCCACTGCAACGCGTGCACCAAGGGCAACAAGATTGTTGACCACGTTGCCCGCCCCCCCAAGAGTACTGCTGTCCCTGACAACCGAGACTACCTGCACAGGCGCCTCCGGGGATATCCGGTCCACGTCTCCCCACAAGTACTCGTCAATCATTAGATCGCCGATCACCAAGATCTGGCACGTGTCGAATTTTGAGATGTCGATACTCATGTCAGCATGTCACCAAAATTTTCCTGATAACGGACCCAAAACTCTTCTTCGGAAAAAGTGTGTTCCTGAGTGCCATAGCATTCAACCGAAAAACCGGCACACACTGCGCCCATGCGGGCAGCGTACGATAGGCTCTTTTCCAATACCAGGCCCTTGATCAACCCTGCCCTATAGGCATCTCCTGCCCCGGTTGGATCCATGACGCGACAGGTGCGGGCGGCCGGGATGTTTTCTTCCTGGTCACGTTCACAAACCAGAGAACCATTTTCTCCCAGAGTCGTGACAATGGCTTTGGTGCGCTCCATTATCTGAGCCTTGTTAAACCCTGAGGCCTGCATGATCATCTCCAGCTCGTAGTCATTAGAGACCAGGAGGCTGGAGCCCGTAAGCATCTCAATCAGCTGTTCTGCTGACAAGGCCGGGATGGACTGACCCGGATCCATGATATAATCAATCTTTTTCTCTTTGTAGGTACGAGTGTAGGTGAGCATGTCTTCAAGGTTTCCTGGAGAGACAATCGCCACTGCTTTATCACGGGCAACCCCGTCAAAATTGAACAAGGATGGGTATTTCATGGCCCCCGGGTTAAATTCTGTGATTTGATTGTCGGCCTTATCGGTTGTAATATAGGCCCCTGCGGTGAATTCATCTGCGATGCGACGGATTCCCTGCAAAGAAAGCTGATTCTTTCGCAACCAGGTCTCATATTCGTCAAAGTCTTTGCCCGCTGTAGCCAGAACCAACGGCCTCTCTCCCAACAAGGCCAGACCATAAGCGATATTTCCGGCAGTTCCCCCGAATTTTTCCTGCAGACTGTTGACGGTAAAACACACGTTCAGGATATGGATCTTATCGGGCAGGATATGATCTGAAAACTTGCCGGGAAAATCCATGATTCTGTCATAGGCTAAAGATCCGGATATGAAGATTTGCACGTAACTCCTTCCTTTTTGTTTTATCAAGCTGCGAGACTTTTGAAAAACATCCCCTTTCGCCCAATTGAGCGCTATGCTTCACTCCGTGTCTGCGTCAGGCTCAAATTTTGATCCTCGAAATACTCAATGTATTCCTGTGGCTAAAATTATCGCCTTCCTTGAACTTGAACGAAATTGAGCATCTTTCAAAGGTCTCGATGCGACAGATCCAATCTTGCAAAAGTAACGCCAAACAGCCAGCGAGTCAAATGGAAAACCTCTCCCGCCAGAGGGAAAAAGGAGTTTCCGGATGGGCAAGAACCAGACCTGAGGGATCATCAGACCCCAACTGTCAAAGAGACGATTGTATCTGATTACATAGGTGGCCCCGTCGTCAGCCCGCACCTTGAAATAATCCGCAACTTCTGACTTTGGGTCCAGATCGCCGTGATACCAACGGTCAATGATCTGTGTGATCTTGTAGGTTCGGCCTGCCCGTTCAAAGGACCGTGGGGACTCGTTTGCCTTGTACCCCGCCTAGCACGTAACCCGTATTGGTTCAAACTCCCAAAATCAAGCGGCGGATTTTGGTTGCTCTTCGTACTTGAAAGGTAGCGCTCCTTGTGCCACAATCGTGTCACCTCGTTGATGATAGTTTTGTTGTCTCAAGAACATTCTATCTGCTTGATTTCTCAAGCACAACGAGGTTTTTTACTTTTTTTGCCGGTGGATCAGGGCCAAACGGGTAGCGACCGCAGCTGGTTTCCATCCAGAAATGGCATCTTTCG
>SDBT01002255.1_pt1 | contig 34363 bp, 35 predicted proteins | sample 2277101 | NCBI WGS metagenome assembly SDBT01 (sample SAMN10404973, study PRJNA504765) | marine sediment metagenome | isolation source: marine sediment core GS10_PC15, 103 cmbsf | place: Arctic Ocean: Southern Knipovich Ridge | collected 2010
CATCAGCCACTACTGTCGAAACGAACTGGGATGCCTGTTCGGTGATCGTAGCCGCATCGATTGTGAAACCGTCTCCAACATCAAACTGCACTATGCGGTTCCTGAACAGCGTTCCGTCGTCGAGCAGCACGTCCACCACGTCGGTCGGATCTAGATCTAGATGTGCCCAGTGCCACTTGAACTCCAGGTTCGTTCTCTCGATCCACGCACTGTAGAGGTTCTGCGCGGCCTGCTGCTTGGCTGTATCCACACTGAGAGCAGCGGTTATGGACAGACCCATATTGTTGCTGGACCGCATGGCCGGGACCGGGTTCAGTATGCGCTGAGCGGAATGGGCCTGTTGTTCGTAGTCTTTGTCCTTGTCCATATATACAAGCGTGAACCGTTTCGGAAGCTCCACCTCCTGTACCCGGTTCTCCTTGAATACGTCCCCGCTCCTACGATCCACTATTGCCAAGTCCTCTTCCACTATCGTGCGGACTGGTGACTGACCACGCAGTTGAAACTTGAGAATCCAATCGCTCTCCACGCCGTCGAACAGGAAGAGTCCGGCCAGAGGCTCTATGGCAGATCGTGCCGAGGTCTGTCTGCCGACTAAGTAACCCGGCAGGGTTACAGAGGCCAGATCGGTCACGTCCAAGTCTGACGCTATGAGACCTGTTCTAAGGCTCAGAGCAGATACGATTGTGTCGAGTCCTACATCAGCTCCGTCGCCTCGGTTGAAATAGTTCCGCAGCATGGGGCGGGCGGTGGAGCTGTCGTTGTAGAACCCGACAAAGCTCTCCGTGCGGCTGTCGTATGACCCGAGGCCGGACCCGTCCTCAGTATTGGCCCAGCCGGCATCGGCAATGGCTTGAAGTATTTCCCCCGTGACTGTGTTTATCTGAGCCCCCTTGAAGCCCACAACGTATCCAAACGTGTTGTCCTGCAGACGGGAATTTTGCCAGTTCTCGTTGATCGGGGCAGTGACGAGGTCTTCTGTCCGCCACACGATCGTGTCGGTGTTCGGATCGTACTTGGTGATTTGGACTTTGTTTGTGACGTCCCCAACGGCGAGGAACATAATCGTGTCGTCCGTCTGGTCGTACATCATCCCCTCTATGTTATCCAGCGAGGTTTCGGCAGGCATGATCTCCGCGACGGTGAATGTGCGTATCACGTCGACGTCTACTCCACTGGCTGTATGGGCGCCGTTGACGAGCTCATAGAATGCCCCGGCCGATATGCGAACGCGGCGAAGCGTGATGACGTCCGACGACGGTGAGGTGAACTTGTTGCTCGACAGGACCCACGCTTCACCGAAGCCTTCCGACGTGATGCCCGGGCAACAGTTCTTCGGAAAGCCTGTCAGACCGTCCTGGAACGTATCAGAATCCCACAGATACTCTAGTCCCCCGGTGGACGTCAACTTCAGGATGCCGAAGTCACCTCCGACGATCGGGGAAATTCTCACCATAAAGTTATCGCGTCCCGAGGTGCCGAAGGCACTGACCATGGCCCCTGATCCGGTCTTCTGGAAGTTGGTTGGTGAGAAGATCAGACCCGATGTAGAGGTACCAAATCGACCAGTCTCCCGCATGGTGGCCGCATCGATCCGGACGATGGGCGTTGTATTGCCACCGGCCAGCACATTGATAATGTCGCCGTCCGGGGCAACGTTCAACTCGGACGCCGTCCCGATGCCAGTTCCAACAACTGTCAATATCTCAGACGCAAGGTCCTCACGATCAGTTGTCGGAACAGGAGACGCATTCAGGTTCGTCCGGGAGATGCCTCCCGTGCTCGCGCCCCCCTGATGTATGGTATAAAGAAAACCGCGGTCCCAATCCACGGTAGCACCCACCGACGTAAAGGGAGCACCGAGGATGGTCGTTGCCGACCGGATGCTCAGCTCCTGGAGCTGGACAGACACCGCATTGTACGTCACCTCGACGGTGATGTTCGGGATGCGATTGCCATAGTCTGTAAGAGGCATGGCATCGAACAAAAGATAGCACGTACCCCTATATGCCGGGGTGTCATCGACGCCCTTGTCGGCTACGATGGCCGGGTCTTGCAGCTGCACATCATCCCCGGGATAGAACCGGAAGACCAGTCCCAGCTTCGTGGTGTTTGAGTTTGCAGTACGCTTATCGAAGATCAGGTCCCCGTCTGCCCAGATCCTTGTGGCGTCTTGAGCTACGCCCTCTCCTAGAGCCAGAGCAAACGTGGAATCGTAGGTGTAGGTTATGTTCTGCTGTGTTGGGCCTAGACCCTTTCCGCCGACATTCTCGACGTTCTTGGTCTCACGGATACCTGTGGACCAGATGATGTTGCCACCCATGCGGATCGTGCCGAATCCGATCGCTCGTGGTGCCCCGTAAGCGGAGCTCGTTACGGTAAGGTCTCCCAGACGAGGTCCCTCGTTGATGGTCGGGTCCGCCGGGAATAAGAGCTGCCCGACAATACCACCAACGACCCAACCAAGTGAGCCACCGATGCCTGTGAACGTTCCGATTGCGGCGCCGCCCGCTGCTACGAGAATAGCCATTAGTCAGACACCCCCGGATAAGCGAAGCAATAGGTGCACCGATTCAGCCAGTCGTCCGTGAAGCGCTCCTTAACGACCTTGCGGCGGGTTGCAAAGGCGTGAATCATATTGTCCCCGTCGATGACTGCGGAGTGGCACGTAAACCGGCCATCACGAATCAGAACAATATCTCCAGAGAGGCGATCCGCGATCGGCTTTTCTCTCATGTTCGCGCGGAACGCTGCAATGAACTCATCCGGCTTCGGCTCCCGACGGTAATCTGCCTTGTAGTCGTATCCAGACAGTCGCAACCCCCATGCGATGGCGATCACGAGACCCGCACAGTCGATACCCTGCCGGTTGCGACCTTGGTGCCGGAACGGGACCCCGCACCATGTGCGGGCCTCCTCGACAATAGATAGGCGGTCAAAGTGCAGCATTGCCAAACTTCATAATTTCATCGTGACCCGGGATGTCAGGTTCCCCTTGGAAATTAATGACGTTTGCGAATTGAACCTTGCAGGTCACACGACGCTTGTCGCAGCCAGGATATACCCGAACCTTCTGGCCGGCCAGTGGCGCAAACGGTTCGGGAAGGAACAACGTGACCACCTGTCCGGTCGCCACAAAATCACTGACCTCACGAACCGTGCCCGAGTTGGCCCCACTCTCGAACGTGAGAGCTCCTCCGTTCAGCCAGTCGTCTATTGCCCGAGCATCCGAGAAAACAACCTCCATCGTAAAGCTGTCAGTAACAGCACCAATAACCCCGTCACGAGTGAAGCTATCACGCGCCGTAAGAGTTGCCGTGCCATCAACTGTAGTGTTCCCGATAACCGTGTCGTAACTCGGCTGGCTGCCCGCTGTAGTCCCTGCGACCGTAACTTCATAGACCCTGTTCTCATACACCTCCTGGAAAGAATTGACTGTCACGCTGTCAACGAGGTCTAGAGACAACGTATCGAAAGCTGCATCGGATTCTACCCCTGTCACAAGCGTGTGGAAGAGCTGTATCCGGATCGATCGAGTGAGCGTCGGGATGGCAACTGACGAGGCCGCGCGCGTCTGATACACATCAACAGGCAGGATTACCTCTGTGCCGCTGTCGTAGATCGTGGCGGTCGGAGCCCCAAGACTATCGAGGGCGGTCACCAGGACCCGACCGGTGTCATCCACATCCGCATTCGCTCGCTCAGAACTGAAGTCCGCGGTGAAGTTACCAGCGTCGATCGACGGCAGGTCCAGGCCGATCAGTGCGAGATTAATATCCTGCCTCAGTTCCGAGAGTCCAGCGACATCACTGCCGCGAAGGTTCTGTGTGCCGGTGTCCGGTGCCAGACCATCAACAGTGCCCGAGACAACGTTCCACTCACCTGTTATTACGCTCCAGCCCGGGATGGTCACGACATCTGTACGGCCAGCCGACCCGTTCTCGAACCCGGGATTCTGTATCAGGTTGCCCCAGGTCACACCGGTCGTGGACAGCGTAGGCACTCGGTAGAACTCGCCAAGAAGCACGCCCTGGTTGCGGCCGAGAACATCTGGCCTTATCGGTATCTTGCATTTGATATCTCCTAGATCGGCTCGGCACTCGGACTGATAGTTCTCGACGACGGCCTGTGAGAGCTCCTGGGTCAGTCCCCGGAGCTCCGTCCTGAAGATACCCTGTGGCGTCAGTACGACCTCACCCAGCCGGCCACGTCGCATCTTGATGTTGCCGTCGGTGAGGTCCTTGAAGTTGACCATGGAGATCTTGACCTCGGCGTAGTCGAACAGCCCCGCGCGCAGCTCGTCTTCCTTGATCTCGTCGTCGTCGAACACGCCCTCAACGTCCAGGTTATCAACGGACAGCGAAGCGTTATTGGCGATTGCCGTGCGATTGTACCCGACACTGGCAAGATAAGTCTGTGCGCCGTCGCCATCATCAAACCCTGGGATGTCCCGATCGTGGTCCGTGAAGTAGAAATTCACACCGTCCGTGCGTGTAATCCTCCAGATGGAGGTCAAGGACGTCGTGCGATCGATGACACCCGGAACGGCTGTGCCATCAAGGTGTATTCGCATCCCTGCTGTGATGGTCTTGGTCATTCGCCACGTACCTCGATCACCGGAAGCTGCGGGATGCTGCCTGCCTGGAAGGTCAACAGGTTGATGTCGAAGGCATCGGTGTCGAAGCGGACAGCTACATCGAACTCGCCGGCTACCTTGACCGAGAGGGAGCTCGTAGCGGCGTGCGTGGCCCCCAGGGTGGCGATGCCGGTCAGTGTGTTGATGGAGACCTCTGCGGCGCCCGGTGCGACATCAAACACCACCGTCTGGCCAATATCATTGACGAGCGCCGTCCACGTCGCCGTAACGGGCTTGGAGAGATCTCGATCGAAGTCGATACCACCAGAGGAGTATCGCTTGAAAATTTGGAACGTTGCCGTGCTACCGTCAGTGGTTCCGATCAGTTGCGTGGCCAGAACATAGTCAGACCAATCCTTAAACCGGAAGGAGTGCGCCCGGCCCTCACGGGCATAAAAGAAGTTCTGGACAGAGACGAAGAACGTATCGTCGTCGATACCATACCCGATATCCCAGAAGCCACGCGTCTGGCTCCAGTCGATATTGCGCTTCTCGTGCCCCCCGGACAGCGTCAAGACGGTAGTCTTGAACCGTGGACCACCCTGGGCCCCGCGTTCGACGTCGTTGGGGAGTTGAACGTCATGAAATGTCATTGTGATGGTTCCTAATTGTTACGGCGTCCCTGTCGGGACAGAGCGGCCTGTGCGCGGGCAATGATCTGCCCCTCGCTGCGACGGAAGCTCTCCGCATCCGGCGTCTGAATGTTCATGATGACCTGCACCGGACGGGCACCACTGTCGCCTCGGGGCGTGATAGTAACCTGCTCGCCTCGGGAGACACGGCCAACAGGGTCGCCATTGATGCTCATGATGTTGTTATCGGAGCCCGGAAGCCCAGCGACCTGAAAGCCCCCGCCGTGCTGGAATCCGAATAGCTTTCCGATGCCCCCGAACAGCCCACCAAGGCCACCGCCACCGCCGAACAGACCACCGAGGAGGCCGCCACCAGACTTACCGCCGCCCCCGAACAGACCGCCCTGGAGATTGCTGATTGCGAGCTTGGTGATATCGCTGAGGATGCTATTGATGAGGCTCTTGAAATCGACCTTGCCGGTCGTGATGAAATCGGCAAGCGCGTCACCCGCCTTGGAGAACGCGCTCTCGAAGGCATCCGCAATGAACGTAACTTCTTCCTCCACAACATCCTTCAGTTTCTTGACCTTACCAGCGGCCCCTTCTGAGTCATCGCCCAGCTTCTTAGTGGCGTCCCCCGCGTCCTCGAGGTCAGTAGTGGCCATCTTTAGGGTCTTGCTCAAGTCGGTGTTGACCTCGTCCATTTCTTGGGCTTCAGCAGCGGCCTGTCTGTCCAAGGATGCTAGTTCACGGGTGGCCTTTGCAACATCCTTCAGCTCGACCAGTCGATCGGTAAGGGTTCCTCGTGCACCACCAAAGGCGAGCGCACCCGCCGTGAGAGCATCTTCACCGAGATCGACCTCACCACCGCCGCCCACTCGTCCGAAGCCCTCGAAGCCTGCATCGATACCAGGGATCAGGTTGATAAGGTTGATGATCTTCCTGACACCGGACTCGACCTTCTCGATCGCAAAGTTCAAAGCGTTCGCAGCGATCTTGGAAAAGGCATCCGGGAGACCCTCCCATGCGGCGATGATGGCGGCGACCGCCCCGATAAACGAGGCCCGAAGAAAATCGATCCGGTCAACCGTATTGAAAACAAAGGTGTTGATGCCCTCTGCGGTCTCGACGAACTCACCCCTGAAATCAGCCAAGCCAGGGAATATCAATTGTAGAGCGTCGAGGACGGCCGAACCAAAGTCCTTGAACAGCCCGATCAATGCATTGACGGTGTCCCCCAACTCCCCAACCGAACCAACGGACTTTGAGAGCTGATCACGGAAGGCAACGAGTCCGACGACCGCGAGGGCGATAGCCGTGGCGATCAGGCCGATGGGATTGGTGGCAATGGCTATGCCCAGAATCTTCACAACCTTTATGACGGCAAAGAGGCCGGCAATCATCGCGGTGAATTCAAAGGCGTTGACGAGTACATCAACATTCGCTGCCACTGTCCGAAGACCAGTAGCCAAACTCTCGAAGAACGACCTCAGTGCTCCGGTGGCACCAGCAGCACCGACAGACAACACAATCGCCTCGAAGGCCGACTTGACTCGAAGGAGGGCGCCATTGAGATTGTCGTCCATGATATCGGCAACGCGCTGCGCCTCGCCGGCTGCTTCCCGGTTGGCCTCGGTCAACTTCTCAACGGCAGGAATGTTCTTGATCAGGACCGAGAGTGCCGTACCCGCGCGCAAACCGACCAGGGCAAAAGCCTGCGAGGTGCTGATGTTGGCACCTTCCAGATTCTTTAAGACCTGGGTCAGGCCCAAGGTCTCAACGTTCACATCAGCCTGGGTCAAGCCCAGAGCGGCCAGTGTCTTTCTCGCCTTGGAGGTCGGGTCCGCCAACTTGAGGATGGTGGTACGGAGCCCGGTACCGGCGATCGTTCCCTGCAGGCCCGCATCGCCCAGGACACCGACGGCGGCAGCCGCCTCCTCAATATCGACACCGAAGCCACGGGCAACCGGGGCCGCAAACTTCATGGCCTCTCCGAGCTGATCGACGTTCGTGTTCGCACTGTTCGCGGTATTGGCCAGAACGTCTACGACGCGCCCCGCCTCTGCATTCGCAAGACCGAAACCCTTTAAAATGTTGGAAGCAATGTCTGCGGCACGCCCCAGGTCCAACGCCCCCGCCTGGGCGAGTAAGAGGGTGTCCCCGACTGTTTCCAGAACCTCACCGGCATCGAAGCCGGCACGAGCGAGGAACGTCATGCCCTCAGCGGCCTGTGTGGCCGTGAAGCGGGTGGTTGCACCCAGATCCCTAGCCTTGGCCGTCAGGGCCTCAAACTCGGCGCCAGTGGCGTTGGCAACGGCCTTAACGGTCGACATCTCCTGGCTAAAGGACGCAAGGGTCCGAATGCCTGCTGTAATCCCGGCGCCCAACGCGAGAAACCCCAGGGTACGGCTGAGGAGCTTGACCGCACCCTGGGTCTTCGTCGCGGTCTTCCCGATGCCCGCGATATTCCTGCGAACGGTCCGGGAGCCTCGCTCCGAAACGACAATGTCAATACGTTCAGCCATGACCCTGTTCTACTGCTTTACAACTCGCGCCCTCTTTACGAAGGCAGATCCCTGTCGGATTGCCATCTCAACGAATCCGGATGGTGCCTGTGACGAAGAACCGGCATTGAGGAATATGATGTGCGCAACATTATTCGTGAGGTGAATGTTCTGTCCCGGCCGGCGCCTACCGATCTTCAAACGATTCGAAGAGACTGTGCCAGACCCGCTTTGGTCCAACGGAGTGTCGGTGCCGAGCGCGGGGACACCGAGGCCAACCTGCCAGCCACCACGTGCTTGACCGGTATCAACCGGGGTCGCCAGAACAACGGTCTGATTGATGACGGCCGCTGTCTTGATGACAACGACGCTACTGTTCTCCTCGATGCCCGTCGCAATCGCCCTCATGCGACGTGCGAAGATCTCTGCGGTTGCCATCACTTGGTTCCTGGTTTCTTCTGAGCTTCCTTGCGCTTGTAGTATTTTGCCCGTGTTAGATCGAGTTGCCCGAGGTGGTAGTGCATGTCCTCCGTGGTGTCCGGGTCCAGATCAAGTTCCTGACAATACTCCTGAATCGCTCCCCAGGGGATCATCCCCTCACCGAACCCGGCCGTCCCCCTGGAACTGGATAGGTCGGTAAACCCATTGAAGAATAACTCCAGTCCAAGGTGCAGGACTGGAGCATTCTTGATCTTCTCTGGAATAGGCAGCCCCGTTCGGAGAACCTGTTCCAGGATCTTGCGCTCGATCGGACCCTGCTCCAGCGCGTAGAGCAGGTAGGCGGTCAGTTTCCCGAATCACCCTCCAACATCGCCGCGCGGTAGAGTGACCCCTTACTCGCTTGCTCCTGGATGTCGCCAAAGAGATCCGGCAGGTTCTTCAGGGTCAGGACGACGTTCTCGGCATTGAACGGCAGGATGTCACCGTTGTCGGCTTCGATGCCCACAACCATTTCGCCCTTGACCTCGTTACCGTCCTCGTCCATTGTGGACGGCTGACGAGTCTCCCACCGCAGGATAACGCTTTCGGCATAGACCTCACGGAGCACGGCGATCGCGACCTCGTTGTCCATGGTCTCCGTCTGGATCGCGCGGCGGTACATCTTGGTCCGACGCTCGAGCGACCTCAGATACTTCTTGTTCGACCCACCCGCACGGGCGATCGTGATAAGGGTGTTACCATAATCGATGTTAATGCCCTTCTGTTCGAGGTCGGAATCCGTCTCGAAGACGTCGTAGAGTGACATGAGCTTACTCCTCTAAAGTGCTCGGGTGGAAAAGAGTGGAGGCCGGGCACCGAAGCGCCCAGCCCTCTTACGGTTAAACGTCTGCCGCGTTCGGCAGGAAGTCGAAAAACACGAACATGATCGTGTAATCGAGGTTCGGATCGATCAACGCCGCGGTGGCGGCATCCATATCCAGGGGTAGGGTAATCGGTTCATCCTGCTCGACGTTCAATCGCGAATCACCCAAGGTGATTAGTGGTAAATCGATCATGATGCCAGCATTGTCCTTCACCAGCGCGAGATCGAGCGTGATGTTGACATTGTTTCGCACCGCATCGATGGCCGCGACGTCCGCAAAGTACGCAGTGATCGAACCACCGACCTCGAACGTGCCGGCCGTAACCCCGCATGCGCCCAGGACGCCCACAGCCTTGTTCGCCGTGACATTGTTATTGATGTTGATCGTCAATTCCTGTGCGAAAGCAAACAGCGGGGTCGGAGCCTCAGTGCCGTCCGTGTGCTGAGCAAGTCTGATCCGACTGAAGTCCGAACTGGTATTGAAGGCAGCGGCCTCCTCGAGCGCCGGCCGGTTGCCCGTCTTCAAGGAAGTCGGTCCGTCAATCGTTTCACCGTCCGTACCGATCCATGTCAGGTCGACAGTGACCTTATCGGCTGTCGGGATGTTGAACGTGGCCTCGCTGGGCGTACAGCCAATGACATACTCTGCCTGGATCTGGGCGGGCAGGGCGTCGTCCGGGGCGCCAAGCTGACGCTCCTGCTGGTACGACCGCTTGACGATCAAGGCGCCCAGCTCGTTCTTGAGCACACGCCCGAAGTAGAGCTTGATATCGAGACTAGTGCCGGTTTCCGTGATCATTGTCAGGTCCGACTTGTCGAAGTCCAGACGATTCGCGGCGATAATGCGGATACGCTTAAAACCATTGTTCGCCGCGTTCACGAAGTCTTCGGACGCACCATCACCTCCAACGAAAATCCACTCACCCTCAATAAGTCCCAGGGTCGTAAAGTCCAGGACCGAGGACGTTAGGGCCGGGAAGGCGCCGGTCGCATCAACGTCCAGATCGGAAGTCGCAGCAGCGTGGCCCACAACCACGATCCGGGCGGTGGCCGGCGGCGAAGCCTCAGCGACCAACAGGGCGTCCGCAACCTCAACCGAGGCATCAGTGCTGATGACGGTGACCTCGTTGACGGCGTTGTTCGCGGCGTTGGTAAAGTTCTGACCCTCGATAATGGAGCCAACAAGGAAGCCGGCCGTGAGTGCCACTTCGTACTCATCCGGGTTGCCGGCATCGAGATCGACGGCGGTGACGAGCTCCTCACCCTTGGGTCGAAGATCGGCAAACACGTGCCCTTGCAGGAGGCTCTGGAGGTTCGTTTGCGTCAGGTCGGTAGTGAATCCGGCATTGGCATCGAGATCGGTGATCACACCCTTCTTGCGCTGCCGGGAATTGTTGATGGGGTTACGGGCGACTGTGGTGATCTGTGCACCAAAGTCGTCATATTCATTCGGCTCCGCAGGAATCCAGTCCGGGGTGCCGGGCAGGACACCGAGACTGGCCTCCTCAGCAATCCGCAGACCAGTGACATTGGAGTCAATCTTATCGACGATGGCCATTGTGTTCTCCGTATCGTTTGCGGCTTAGAACCGCTTGGCAGGCTACTTTATTTCATCGAAGAGGAAGTCCGCGATGACGTTGACTTGGAACCACTCCCCGCTCTCTCCAATCTCGTTGGTGCGCACATTGCGGAACCACACGTTCAACGGGGTTGCCACCCCTTCAAACGCATCGACCACTATCTTAACCAATTCCTTCGACCGAGACAAGCCTTCCCCTGTGGGCACAAAGACCTGGATGATCACGTTCCCCTCACGATCCCATCGCTGCGTACCCAGGGCGCCAGAAAGGGACCCCTGTTGGCCGCTTACGTTGCGCAGGGTAACACGTGCCCAGGGGACGGGTGTGGCGGTGTCAGGCGGGTCCCCGGCCACATTCTCGTAGAGCGCGATCCATCCCGTAGGGTCCCAAGCGTCCTTGAAGACTGTGAGGATTTCATCGTAGGCTTGATCGAAGGTCGCGCTCATCGCTTAACTCCTATAAAACCGAGAATGACGTCCGTCCCTGGCTTGAGGGTCTGGATGCCCGTAATCTTCCATCGTGAAAGATCAGTATCAATGACCTCCTCGTAGATCGTCAGGTCCGCGGTGGCCCCCAGCGACACAATCAAAAGCTGTTCGGACCGCTTCATCAGGTCCACGATCTCGGTCGAAAAACCAAGCTCGAGGGCATCGCCGCCGGGCTGCACGAATGCAGCGTCCAGGGCCACCGTGGTACCGGTCGCTCGTGCGTCGGCGGCTCCCTGCCACGGCTTGCTGACGTCTGCCGGCGCCTCGTCGAAGGCAACGAGCGTGACCGCGCGCCCGAACTTCGTGATCAGGCGCTGCGCAGTTGCAATGTTCCTGGTGTAGTCCTTAGCCACGGAATACCCTGTCCTTGTCAAAGATGAGCGGCTCGATCAACATCCCCACAGCGGCTAGGGCGCGCTGCTCCGCTGCCTGCTGTAGTTGGGCAATGCGATAGGCGTTGCTCGCCGCCTGGGCCTCTGCTGATGCGTTGTGGAACTCTGTCTCCTCCTTGAGCGGACCGATTTCCTCCTTCAGCTTCTTCAGATCGCCGTTGCCGACGGCCGCCAATGTCGCGGCCTCTGCCGAGGCGAGAGCGGCGATGATGGATGGCTTCTGCATTTGGACGAGGAATACTGCGTATATTGCGTACTCCGCTAGCGCCTTCTTCACGGCCGTGGGTACGCCGCGAAGCTCGATGCCCTCACGATTGAACAGCCAGCGCCGTGGGAAGCTTAAGGACTGAGAGACCGGAAAGTCTCCGCCGCCCAGGAGGGTAGCGGAGCTCCAGCTCGCAGCGGTCACGGTCTCAGTCGAGACAATGCCGTTGCCAGCCGTGCCCTTCTCGATAGACTCAGCAATCAGGGTGTCACCGATGCCCTCTTCCGCCGTTGCATCAGCGTTCACCACGGTACCTGTACCGTGGGTCACGCCGGCCTCCGCCTCAAGGGCGAGGATGGCATTGACGAGGTTGTCGATCGAGGCTTCGACCGAGGCGCCGATCAGAACGCTGTTCGCGCCGCCCAGTGCGGTGTTGAAGGTATAGACGATGGTGCCGAGTGTAACGGTCTCAGTGTTCAGTGGCTGACCCGTCAAGGTAAGTGTCGCGCGTGCCGACGAGACGTCCACAAACTCCCTCTGCCCGAAATAGCATTCGCTGTAGAGTTGTTCGAGCGCACTGGTACCTGAGACGATGCCGCCTTCCTTTTCCTGGGTCGTGGCCCCACTCCAATCGCTTTCGTCTTGACGATTCCGATCGGTCAGGTACGATGTTACATTGGCCACAGAGTCAAGGGCGTTGGCATCGGCAACACCCGTCCCGTCTTCTATAATAAATGCCATGGCGTGTCCTCCTCAGACCTTGGTGATGTCCTGCACGATGAGACAGCGCGCAACGATCAGTGTACCGATACCGCCACTGGGATCTGTTTGTTCAAGATCATAGAAATAGGTTCCGGGATCGATATCAGTATCGGTTGTCAAGGGCGAAAACGCAACCTCACCGGCCGGACCGCCAGTGATCACACCAACGATCGAGAATTGTTCATTGGCCTGGTCCGAGGGCGCCTTGTCCGCACTGACCGTCAACTTGAAGGAGAATCCAGTCGAGATATCGACGGCGGCCCCAGCGGCGTCTTGGATAATGAACCCACGGGCAGCACTGTCACCACGGCCCCAGCAAATGGTCTTCTCCGGGGTGCCGGTTTGGTCTATAGCGGCCATATCAAACTCCGATGCTTCGTCCTAGAGCCACGATCACGTCTCTACTCCGTGTCACGATCACATCCCTGCTTCGCAACACGATCACGTCAGCGAGCGCCCGGATGGGTATAAACGCAGACACAAAAACGTCGACAGCCGCCCCGATCGTATAACCTCGGGTGACGACCAACGCGATCGTGCCATTGAATGTCCCGTTCCCATACCCCCTAGTGACTATCGTCCTGATCGCCATCACAGCCTCTTCGCGCTAGTCGGGTTCGTGTCGTCGTCTATCGTGACATTAAAGGCCAGTGTGTCGTCCACCTTATTCACAGCAATATTTGTGCTTGCGACCACAAACTGCATGAGCATCTGGTGGATGGCCATCATGGCTTGGTCTCTGGTTGGGACCACAGTGTTCGCGGCATAGGACTCAACAATCTGAGTGGTCCCGACAGCTATCGCAATCGCCGCTGCCGTCGGGTCATTGAGCCCGTTGATCAACGCCGGTATGGTGGTATCAGTATCGACCAAGATCGCCCCGATCTCGGTTGCCAGTTCACCAAAGGAGCCGACCGTAGTATGAGCAGACTGCAGGGTGTCCCAGACCAAATCGGCGATCGCCGCGGCCGTCGGGTCGTTCAACGCCGAAATCAATCCTGGGATGGTGGTATCGGTATCGACCAGGATGGCCATTGTATCCGACAAGATGGACGCGATCTCGGAGGCTATGATCCCGAAGGTCCCGGCAGCGACGTGGTCGGCCTGGGCCTCGTTCCAGACGGCATCGGCGATGACCGCCGCACTCGGGTCGTTCAACCCCGCAATCAAGGCCGGTATAGTGGTATCAGTATCGACCAGGATGGCTGCGGTCTCTGCCTTGAGGGCGTTGAAGCCTGTCGAACCATTGGCCAGTACGAAAGTGTCCCCAGTCTGAGGGGTGTGCCCGGTGAGCGAGCCTACTGATCCCGAGAGGTTACCTGTGATGTTGCCGACGATATCCATCGTCTGGTTCGGTAAGTTGATGTTCGTCAGGCCCGCACCAGCGGTACCGATCTCGTCTGTATCGAGCAAGATGGAAGCGATCTCAGAGGCTATGATACCGAATGTACCGGCCGCGACGTGGTCGGCCTGAGCCTCGTTCCAGACGGCATCGGCGATACCGGCCTCTGTCAAAGATGATCCGCCTGCGTTATCCACGATCTCCTTGACGACACTGCCGCCAACAGAGGTCCCGAAAGTCTCCCCACTATCGACATTGAAGAAGTCGGCGAGGGCAGCGACTGTCAAGCCATTTATGGTTCCACCCACATTGCCCGTCACCGAACCCACCGAACCGGACAAGTTGCCCGTGATGTTGCCAACGATATCCATCGTCTGGTTCGGTAAGTTGATGTTCGTCAGGCCCGCACCAGCGGTACCGATCTCGTCTGTATCGATCAAGATGGAAGCGATCTCAGAGGCTATGATACCGAATGTACCGGCCGCGACGTGGTCGGCCTGAGCCTCGTTCCAGACGGCATCGGCGATACCGGCCTCTGTCAGGCTCGAGCCGCCGGCGTTGTCCACGATCTCCTTCACCACACTGCCAGCGACAGAGGAGCCAAAGGTCTCACCACTATCGACATTGAAGAAGTCAGCAAGTGCCGCGACCGTCAATCCGTTTATGGTTCCGCCCACGTTGCCCGTGACAGAGCCAACTGATCCGGACAAATTGCCCGTGATGTTGCCAACGATGTCCATCGTCTGGTTCGGTAAGTTGATGTTCGTCAGGCCCGCACCAGCGGTACCGATCTCGTCTGTATCGATCAAGATGGAAGCGATCTCGGAGGCTATGATCCCGAAGGTCCCGGCCGCGACGTGGTCGGCCTGAGCCTCGTCCCATACGGCATCAGCAATTGCCGCGGCGGTCGGATCGTTCAGCGCAGCAATCAAGGCCGGTATGGTGGTACCGGTATCGACCAGGATGGCTGCGATCTCTGTGTCAAGGAAGGCGGCAATGGCATTGAAGCCCGTCGGACCATTGGCCAATACGAAAGTATCCCCGGTCTGTGGCGTGTGACCCGTTACCGAGCCCACTGAGCCAGAGAGGTTGCCCGTGATGTTGCCAACGATATCCATCGTCTGGTTCGGCAGATTGATGGCCGTCAGACCCGCACCAGCGGCACCGATCTCTGTGGTATCGAGCAGGATGGCTGCAGTCTCAGCTTTGAGCACTGTCAAGCCATCTGTAACGTTGGCCAAATCCTTCGCCGCTGCCGACTTGCCGATGGTAAATTCATAGGCTACTTCGTTCGCGACACTGACGCCACCAACCGTTCCCGCGTTAAGCAGCGCAGTGTAGTGTTTGCCAATTTCGAACCCGGACGCCGCCGTCGCCGTAACGGTAATCATGTTGAACCCGACCTTACTGTTGAGGCTGACGGTCAACGTCTCAGTGGTGATGATAGGAGTCGCGGTGACGTCCTCATAAATATCGATGACGCCGGCCGCCAAGGCGGTCGGTATGCCTGTAGCAAAAGCCCGCGTCGTAAATGGCAGGAAAAGTGTGTCTTCAAGTTCGAAATCTGGACAACTCATCCCACTAATCCTCCATGCGCGCCGGCCATGCCACCGGGTCCTACTAGCCCACCAGGACCGACCATGTGTAGAATTCTTCCTCCAACGGGGGCTGGAGCTGCCCTACTGGCGATGATCCCGTATCCCGGAAGGACCCGCGTCTTTCCATCCTCTGGGTCCACGATTATACCGTAGCCGGGTAACACCCGTGTCTTCGTCGCCATCACACCACCTCCGGGAGCGGATCGACGTAGAGCGTCTCTGGGCTCGAGCCGAAGTTCTTTGTGAACACGACGCGACAGTATACCACACCCTCGTAGTCCGGGGCTATGGACGCCTCCAGCTTCTGGTGGTTATCGCCACCAGTACCCCAAGTGCTGCCCGTATCATCGGTCACGGCCGAGGGCGTTGCCTGCAGGTCCATCTGCGTCGTCTGGTTGTCGTATTGAGCAGTCCCACCCTCTGAGGGATAAAAGACTTCAAGGTAGACGTCGTCATCATTGTAGTCGGCGCCACCAGAGTTCGCGATGTTGACGGTGACCGTCTGGGACGTTCCGTCGCCCTCCACGTCTACTGCCATCCAGGGTCCGACGAGACCGTAATACTGGTCCCGCGTGCCATTTATGACGGGGGTGAACGCGAGAGACCACAAGCCGCCGCCGTCATCCGCACCGCCGGTTCGTACCGCCGTGGTCTCCTCGACGATGTCACCAGCATCCGATAATATATCGATGTTCTGGATGGTTCCAGACGATTTTCCTGTTACATTCGCGGAACTAAAAAGCTCTATGGCAAAATTTGTCAGCGACCTCGTGCCCGACAGTATAGCAGTCGAGGCGTTTAATAGACAATTTTGAAACACTAAATCAATACTACCCAGGGACACGACCACTTTCATAAGGGTGTGAGCTGCGTCCGAAAAGTCAACGCCAATAAACCGCGTGCGGTGCATATCAGTTTTTACCATGCCGGCGGTATTCGCCCCGGTTTCGTTCGTGTATTTACCGCCGATCATCCAAAACTCTGAATTGTCCAACGCTGTGATTAATTCTTCTACGATCTTTTGCTTAACATGGCAGTTTTTCGTAATCATATGATATGCAAATGCGTTAGACGTTCCCGGCGTTATCTTATCCATGTTAAGGACGCATTCCTCTAAGACAACATGAGACTGAGAACCTGCCCCGCTTCCGGTGATGTCATCACCACTCTCTAATTGCATTGCATAGATAAAAAACTGCCCTTCTAGGCCTAGATCGTCACCGCCGCTGGAAACCTCGAACAAGGGTAGAGCCCCGTCGTTGTAGGCTAGGTTTGCTTCTGTGCGGGCCTCCCCCGTCCGCCAACCGGGTATGAGGTCCGAGGTGGCCGGGGGCTCCGCCGTGGTGCCAGACTTGACGCCACACACCTTGACCGGGTGCCCCACAGTCGTGCCCCCGTTGAGGGTCTGTGCAGTTCCAGCAGTTTCGCTCCCCTGCACCCACACGTTATCTCCGGAAACGGCGTTCGAGCCATTCAGTGCGGTGACCAACGACTGATAGGCGTTGGCCCAGTCCGTACCATTGTTTGAGCCCGTCGCTAGGTTCATGTCTACATAGACTTCGGCCATCACGGAGCCTCCACGATGAAGTCGTACCAGGGCTCAACGCTCACCATGAAGGTGAAGCGGCTGGTGATATCCGCGCCCTGGGTACCCGTGTATCCGAGCCGATCACGTATCTGATTGAACTTGCCGGTGTTGATATCGTCCATCCACCAAGCTAGCTTTATAGCCTCGTCTCCGGGACTCTCAGCGAACGTCTGGAAAATGAATTCCTCGCCCTCGTCCTCATTGATATCGCGGTTCGTGAAATCAAAGTCGGCAACGCTCTGTCGAGACTGTACCCATACCAAGAGCTCGGCAAAGTCTGCCTCGGACAGGTTCCACACCACCGTGCTACGAATGGCTTCTGCTTCGGCCTCGATCGCGAAAAACGGACCGCGGACCCAGCGGCGGCCGCGAGCATCTAGGCCGTCGACACGCCAACGCTTTATGCCCGCACCGACGTCCTCACGGTTCGCTAATTTCACAAGTGAGGTGGACGTAATTGGCACTTTACGCTTCCTTGGTTTCCTTACACGAATGTCGATGCCCCGATCTGGAGCAGTCGACCAATATCATCCAAAATGTACACAGTGACGATGCCGGGCGCTGCTCCATTGCGCGTGATCGTCACTGACTTCCCCCTCTCAACCCACTCACCCTTGTGGATGATGTCCGCGGCCAACGTCGGTGTCCTGAACGTGCCGTGTCCATCGACCGTGATCTCAAGGGTATCCTCCGTGATACCCGCATCATGGGACACAGCGAGTCGCGAGGACCCAGGGAGCACAAGAGCCGTCAGGCCATCGGCCCCAAAATCATGGGGTGTCCCGAGACCGAACGGTGCGGCTACCAGACCCGTCGCGCGGAGGTAAGGATCTACGTCCCGGCGCAGACGTTGCCGGCGACGGACAACGTGGGGAAAGAGCCCTGTGGCCACGTCTGCTACCTATAAGTTGGAACTCATGCGCCCCGCTTGAGAGGCACCGGGTTCTTACGGCCCGACAGGGCCTGATCAAGAGGCGACTTCGGATTCAACTTCTTGGCGGCTTCAGCCGGGTCAACCCCCACCTGACTCGTGAATGAGTTCATGCGCGCGGCGCGCGCGGCGCGGTTGGCATTGGACTGATTCAGGTATAAGCGAATCGCCCGTGCCTGCCTGTGTGGGTCCTGCCGGTTGAGCAGGTCAATCTTCCGATTGATGCCGTTGACCACGTTCGATGCGGCTGTGGCATCCTTCTTCGCCTGAGTCTCGGCAGCCTGCTTCGCCTGCATATCCTTGGTGGCGTCCTCCAACTCAGCGTTCAACGCATCGAGCTTGCTCTGGTGCGGGTTCACGGGCAAGGGATGCGGCTCGTAGACCGGGGTCGGGTAGACCGGGGTCGCACCCGCAACCTTGGTCTCGGCCAGCGGGGCCGTGGCCACATTAGGTTCTGGAGCTGCACCCACGTTAGGTTCTACCGCTTCCGGCGCCGGCGACGGGCCGGCAACTTCTTCGGAACTGGCTTCGGGCGCTTCGCTGCCTGCCTCGGTGCTCGGCGCACTCGCTTCAGGTGCTGGGACATTGGAATCTCCCTCGTCCGTGGCCGGTTCGTTGGCCGATTCGGAATCGCCTTCGGAGGCACCGTCCTCTGCGGGTTCGGAGGCCTCAAATGGGTCCGGGATGTCCGGTTCTGTGGCCGGTTCAACAGAGGGGTCAGGGAGCCCGGCTGCTTCAGCCGCTGCAACCTCGGGGGACTGGGCTTCTGCAGCCGACTCGTCCCCACCGACCGGGACCGCGACGTTCTTCACGCGCTCCTGGGCCGATTCCGTCAGGCCGTGCTCATCCCCAGCGTTCTGGGCCGGCTTCGTATCCGTGCCCGCGAGAACCGCTTCGGCCGCAGCCTGCTTGGCCTGAGCCGCCTTGGCCGCAACCGAGATCCGGTTGTACTGTGGGTCCAGTTTGATAACGTCCTGGCGTGTGAATTCCTCGTTGCCGACGAGCTCGTAGAGCTTGGTCATGAGGGGCTGGTTATCAGCCGTCCAGTGGTCGTCCTTGGTATGGTCCAATGACGCCAGTGATTCTTGCAGATTCATGTTATTCTCCTCAGTTAAATGAACGAGGAGGAGAGGTCCCCTCCCCGCTAAACTCAGTCGTCCATCAGAACGATGTAGGAGAGTTCGACATCACCGTTCACCGTCATGACGATCCCGTTCGCCGCGATGTCGGCGTTATCAACCAAAATGCTCAGGTTGATTTCAAGCGAGCCGTCGGTGTTATCGTGCACCTCGCCAGTATCGGCTCCCAGACTCGTACCGCGCGTGCGGGGGGAAGCCTCTGCCGTGGCCGCAGCGAATGCCGTCGACTGGATCAGATCCACGTCACCGGCTGTAAGCGTTCCGTCACCGGCCGGGGTCGTACCCACACCGAAGTCACCTTCCCAGGTGTCAACGAGGTCGCCCGAAGTGGGGCCGGTGGCCTGGATGTAGGCAACGGCTCCCAGGAACAGGATGTTGCCTTCCGGCAGGTCACCGATCACTAAACTACCGAACCCGACGCCCGAGGCGCCGGCGACGGTAAGCAGCCCATCCCGGACCGCAATAGTCTGCTTGATAATCTTCTGCCTATTGGCAGGGCCACGACTCAGTGAACGAATAAGTCCCTTAGTCATTGTTGTTCTCCTTCTCCTGGTCGGAGGTTGTGGTGACAGGTCAGCCAGACCTTTTTTACGATCCGGCCTCTCTGTAAGAGCAAAGCGGCAAGGCGCTTAGCGTCTCGCCGCCTTCTACACTTAGGATTCGCGTGTCACCAAGCGAGCGAACTTGATCTGCTTCCGTTCCGGGAACACCCGGTTCCACGAACCCGCGTTCTGCAGGTCGTTGGCACCGGCGCCGTTGCCCGGCCCACCATTTGCGGGGGTGCCCGTGTAGGCGTGTCCCGAGGGGTGCATGGCCCAGGAGATACGGTTGTAGAGCACTTCCTGGCCACCGCCGTTGCCGGCACCCGCCTTGCGCTCGACTTCCGTCGGGACCTTGGCCTGACCAACGCCCAGACGCATGGCGGCTGAACCGAACAGCCAAGTGTCGAAGACGCTGCCGGTGAACGGCAGGCCGTCGTCGGTGATCACCTCACGGCCCAGGAAGGTCGGGATGGTGATTTCGCCCCGAGCATCGGGGATGAAGTCGATCAGGTTGTTCTTCTGCATCCGGGAGAAGACGATCGAGTGGACCATCACCATCGTGAGGTCTTCCATGGAATCGCCCATGGTGACCGCAGCGTCGATGAACGCTTCTGCGGAGAAGTTGGTGACACCGTCAATGAACCCACCACCGGAGATGTCGTTGGTGTAGTCCGCAGCGTCGTTGGCGGTGTTGTCCGCGATCACGCCGTTCTGGGTGGCGATGAATACGGCCTGGAGGCGCCGAGTCCAATAGAAGGCCACGCGCGAGGCGATCGCTTCCATGGGGTCGGTACCGGCAAGATCACCGGTCAGGTCCGCACTCGACCAGGAGTTATTTCGGCTCAAACGAACCGCAATCTCCTGCGAGGTCTGGATCTTGAGCGGATCGGGCTCGGCCACACCGCCCGTGAATTCGGCGTGTGGTGTATCGGTCGAAACGCGATCGACGTCGTTATCCAGATCCTGGTAGGACGGGATGTTGAACGTCAGACCCCCACCGACAGCGAGGTTGGCATCGAGACCCGCATCGCGGACCGCGACGCCTGCCTGGATGATCCGAGCCTTCTCTTCAGTGAGCTGCTGGGTGTAAGGGGTGAAAATTTCCGGGACGATGACGTCCGCGATTTGGGTCAGGGGACCTGCAGCCATGGGATAACACTCCTGTTTGGCTTTTTGAAACCACCGCGAACCCCATGGCCGGTCGGGTTATGTGAATGGGATGTTGGGCACACGGGTCCATGCCCGTGATTAACCAACTTGCACAATTATAGGGGGACTGCCTTGACTTGGCAAGTCCCCCATGGAAGCGACTCTTATGCGGCCGCCTTCTTGGCCGGTGGCTTGACACCACCGATCGACGTACCAGCAGCCTTGGCCATCCGATCCGCCTTGTCGCGGTCGGCTGTCACGGCCTCGCCCTGCTTGGTCATGTTCCAATGTTCTGCAGTGAACGGGTTCTCAGAGAAGCCACCCGGTCCGCCACCGCCACCGGCGCCACCGCCGACATTAGCAGGCCACCAGTGCGCTCGCTTCTCCTTCATCTCGCCCAGCCACGTCTCGGCCGGGATGCCGGGGGTCACGCCCACACCGTCCCTGGTGACGACCGAACCGTCGTCGATGACCTCGAACACGCGCTCGGCCAGCAACTCGATGTCTCCCATGGCAGAGGTAACAACCTTCTCGGCCGTCGCCGCCTTGCGGACTGAATCGGTGATTGTGCGGAGGGTATTCTGGCTCTTGAACCCAGTGTTCTCCTCGGTCAGCTCACCATTCGACTTCTTCTGGGCGTCGAGCTCACGCTGGACCGGGGCCACGATCGTAGCGATCTTGGCGTCAACGAGCTTCTGGATTGCTTCCTCGTCGGGTTGCCCCTTGTCGTTCTTCGCTGAAGCTTTAAGAGTATCGATCGTGGCATTGGCCTCAACCAACTGCTCAGTGGCAGTTAAAACTTCATCATGCTTGAGGTCACCCCAGACAGCCAGCTTGGTCTTGGTTTCCTTATGATCACTGCGCTCCTTGGTGAGCGCGTCCTGGACGCGGGCGACATCGGCATCGGTCTTGATGCCTTCGATCCCGGTCAGCTCCCACTTGCCGTTTCGCTCGCTGTAGAGGTCCGCGTATTCTGTGGGGATGTCTTCCTGCTTCTCATAGATTGCCTTGAGCGCCATGGCCCTTGTTCTCCTACTGGTCGTACCGCGCCATCCACGTGGCGCTTCTTTTATCAGGCTTCATTGCCAGATTCTTTTATAGGCCGAGGCGGTTTTACCCGCCTCGGCTTCGCAGCATTTACCTCGTAAAAACCAAGAGTGGCTGCATTGTTTATGACTGATCGCCGCTCGCGGTACCGTCGATCGCCGCGGTCCAGAACTTGGCGATATTGAAGACCGCGGGGATGACCCGAGACCCCGTAGCGGTCAGGAAATTGACCACAACATCCTCGAGGGCATCGGCCAGGGTCTGAACCGTGGGCACCAACTTGTGCACACCGGTACCAGCATCGGCCAGCGTGACCGCCGTACCGGCTTCAGCCAGCGCGCGGGTCGTGGCCACGGAGAAGGTGTTGGCATCGAGCCGGATGATGAAGTAATCTGTGCCACTGGCCCCGTTCTCCAGCGTCGCGTTGTCCACGGTCATGGTTGAATCAACCGAGGAGCAGGTCAGGGCATCGCCGATGACTGAGTCCAGCGTCGCAGCGAAGACGGTGATGATATCGATGTCCGTGACCCGTGCGAAGATGGTGTCGAGCGGTGCGGTGTCAATGTCGTACGACGTTGCACCTGCATCAATGTCCTGGTTGATAGCCTGCGCGATATTGGCCAGCGTCAACGAATCGTTGGCACCGACATCGACATCGCCATCAGCTGCAGGGGTCGCGATCAGCGTGTAGTCCTTGCCGCCGACCTCAAAGACGTCTGTCGCGATCATCGTCGACGCTGTCATGAAGGTCTGCGAGTGACGGGCAACGACCAGCCCAGAAGGCGCATCGGCATTCGAGGTCATGACCTTGTAGGGTCCGGCGCCGGTCTCAAGACCGTGCGCGGTCGCGGTCAGGATGTCCCCCGAAGAGCGGACGAACGTCTTCTTCGGTCCGAACGGCAACAGAGCCCCGCCCATGGCTGTGATGAATAGTGCCTTCGTGCTCATTATGGTTCTCCAGGAACAGTGTTCTTATTTGTTGTTGGGTCCAGAATCATAGAGGACCCCGAGGCGCGGGTCAACCGCGTCCCCTCAATTCCTCTCAATAATGTTGGAGTGATTGTCCTCCCAATTCCGGGACGTGATCATTCCGGGCTGATCAAAATCGTTATCTGTGATGACATTGTACCGAGCCTCGTCCCCGTCTGAAATCGCACTGCCAAACTGGCCCGATCGGTCACAGGCACAGGGAAAGAAGTTGAATGGAGGATACCAGCCCATGCTATCACGGCTCCCGACTATCACGCGTGGGTGACGTCCCCGGAACGTATTGTGCACCAGGGTGTTCCGCTCCGGAGGCGTGTGTCGTACACAGCCTTTCTCGCCGCAGTTGCGGTAGAAGTGTACAGCGTCATAGTCGCACGTGATCTCATTACGACGGATGGTGTTGTTGCTTGAAGCATCTATAGAGATCGCCTGCAGGCCAGGAGGCCACCTCATCCAATGAGTAAACCGAGCGAGGCGCGAGGCATTGGTGGTGATATTGATCTCATTGCGCTCGATCACATTGAAGGCGCTCTCTGCGTCCATGTAGATCGCGCCCCGGTCGCGTCGGCCGACCAGCCTCGATTTCCTCAAGCCAACGTGGTGCACCCCGGGAGCGAGGTACACCCAGCCCGCAGTGATCGTCACGTCCTCTAGGAGGATACTGGAGGGCGCGTTCTTCCTGGCCCAGGCGGTGTGCCCAGCAGTGTACGAAGAGTCCTTGTACGGATTGGAGCCATCCTCGTAGATGGTCCCCTCCGCTGTCTTCCCCGCACCGTAAATGTGCACCGACCTAATTGTGGAATCGAAGATGTTGATATCTTGAGGAGGTTCCCACCTATGAACGCCTCCTTCCACAAAATGCAGAGATCGAATCGTCAACACATTGATCTGCCGGCCTTCAAAGGTGCGCCCGCTGTCATCCGCGGTCAGGACGAGGTTACTCATTTGCAGTGGTCGAAATGAAACGAGTTCGGCGCAGGCTTTGTGAGGGCGCACGTTACCACCGGGTCAGTGTCCGGCGGGGGCGGAGGTGGAGGCGGGGGCGGAGGAGGAGGAGGCGGCGGTGGCGGCGGTGGCGGCGGTGGCGGCGGTGGCGACATTAGGTACGCCAGCGGTCCAAATTCCAGGGGATCCTCACCAGTCTGCTCGGCACCAATATCTTTCAATCTGATGTTCGGCAGGCTCTCCGCAGCGCCCAGACCAAGGGAACCATCCGCCAGATGAAAGCTGCGGGTAAGGTCTGCATACGTCGCCAAGCCGATTATACTGGCCTGACCGGGCTCAACGTTCTTGGCCGCGCCCTTATAGAGGTCGTTGTCGATATCGTTTGGCAGCCCGAGGCATTTGCGGGTGTTGGAGTAAGCCTTGCCGCCCGTGGCTTCCAGGATGTTGTTTCGGCTATAGATACCGACCAGACACGTGCCGGTCCCGGACAGGCCCCTGTTGACGTGCCCGACAAAGCTATTGTGGAGAACATACTGCAAGCCCCCTACCGTGCCCTTTTTCGAGGAATCAGTTTTTAGCGCGGTCCCCGTTGTCGCGTATCCCTCCTCGACCGAGCGGCGAGTGTTGAGACAGACGTTCCTGACGATATAGAGCGGTCCTAGCCTGGACGGAGCCGTGGCAAAGCACGATAAAACCTCGTCTACGAGATTGCCCCAGATACGAACGTTCTGCCCCCCGCCTTCGGCCTGGATGCCATCATCCCATACACCGCGCACGACGTTGCCATAGATATCGCTGTTGGCCCCAGGAGCGCCCAGGAACGAGTCGTTGTTTCCGCCTGAAATACCGTCGCTGAAGTACTTACCCTCAATGGCTGTGATCTCATTGTAGCGAATGACATTGTTGCTGGCATCCCCGCCCATGTTGATTGCCTTAGCACCCCATGGATGACATCTCTCTTCCCCTTTGCATTTCTCGCGATCCGATCTGATCTCGGCCCATGAGTTGGAACCACCGCGTGGATTGAAAATCTTGTTGCGCTGAATGATGATACGCTCGGCGTTGCCACTCTTGATGAGTATCCCCGATGTCTTGATGGCAAACCCGCTCTCGGCGCTGACTTGCCCAAAATTGGTAATCTCGTTGTTTTCGATGACGATATCGCTGATTTGCCCCGGTCCCTGCATGATAATGGGCTGGTTCTGAGCATTGATCAGTTTGAACCCTCGCACGATCACATAGGTCGAATCGCTGATGACGATGTTGTGGGCAACATTGTCGCCGTAGAGCGTGTCATCAATTCCCGGCGCAGGGACATAGAGCACATAACCCTCGGCACTTCCATGCACGCCGTCGATCGTCAGCGGCGCGCTCTGTAATCCCGTTGGCACCTCGACCGTGCGGACAACAGGAAGGTCCTCATTCCAGGTTCGAGCCGTCGCGGTCTCAACTTCGACGCCATTGACGTACAGCGAGATATCATATTCCGTGTCCGGGTCGAGGAATAACAGGCTGCCGCGGTATGCCCCGTCCTCACAACTGAGCGGTAACGACTGCACCCCGGTATCGGTGCGCAGATAGGCGTCCGCCTCACACGCGGACGCGGTCAAGAACTCCGCACTCATGGAGTGGTACGTCGGGGTGAGCGTCGCGGCACCGGCCGTGCTCACCATAAACAGGAATGCGATCGCTGAGGCTAAGCCCCAAACGGCCTTACGTGCATGACCGCCGTCTCCGAATAGTTTTTCCTTGATATACATTCTTCCCTCCAATTACATCCAATTACGCTTAGGCCGTTGGGTCCAAGCTAGTGAAATCCTGTGGCACGTCTTCCCAGTCCTGGCCGGCCGCCACGATACACGAGTTACCGTCCGCCGAAGTCACTAAGATCGTCCAGCTACCGGCCTTCGACACATAGACCTCCATGAACCACTTCTGGTTCACGGTGCCAATGGCCTTCGGGGCCTCGTCGTACTTGTTGACAAGTACCTCGGTCATTCGCTTGTGCTCACCGCACATTGGGGTGGCGGCGGCAGCGCCCAGCATAGAGAAGAAGAGCAGAATGGCAAGAATCAGGCGGCGGATCATAGGAAGTCCTCCGGGTCGAGGCCCGCAGACACAAAGGCCCTGCGGTTAAGCCGTGCCAACTCCGACAAGGTCAAAGAGTCGCCCGATCGGTTGACGAAACGATCCAACTTGAGGCCACCATCACGAAAGAGCTGGCCCCGCGTAGGTCCGAGTACGTCATCTTGGAACAGTTTCGACTGATTTGTCAACCACTGTTGGTATGTTTGCTTAGCGGGGACGGGACCCGTGAGCTCCCTGATCCGACGCCGGGCGTACGAATCATATGCGCCTTTTGTCCCGAACGGCAGGCCCGCACGGGTCGCGGGCGCCGGGAACCCCCTCTGTGCAGAGAACTCTCGGACAAGGGTCCGCTCGGTGAATGGCTTTGCCGGCCGCGTGCTCATTACATCCGCGTCGATGGTGGCTATGCGCAGAGACCGGCAATTGAAGTGGATTGGCGGGAACGGCCCCTCCGCCAACTTGAAGACCTCTCCGTCCAGGGACGAGCATATAGGTGTGGTGCGGCCGTCCAGGGTCGCGACATACAGCTCCTGCTTAAAAATGTCGGAATTGGCTTCGTAGAACGCGCGCTTGGCTTGGTTCGAAACGGCATTGACTGATGTCCGCACTATCCCGGCCGCGGCGTTCCTCGTGACCTGTGTGACGCCGTCCCGGCCTTTCGCGACACGAGTCCCGACAACTCGTCGCGCTATCGCCACCGAGCTCTCGCCCTGAACCATCCCGATCGTGATTGCCTCCCTGATCCGACGGAGGTCTCCGTCCCTCATGCTCCTGGACCATTGCCTCAGCGTCTTGCCCTCGAAGGGGTTTGTGGTGGCCAGGGTCGTCAGCAGCGCGTTCGAAGGGATGGTGGTCTCGAGTATAACTGCCGACACCGTCTTGAGGGCACCGTCCAGGAACAGAGGCTCAGCATGGGCCAGCGCAATCAACTCATTGATGAACAGCGCATCGATCTCCTTCCACGACCGCAGCCGCGTTACCCTAATGGACTTGAGCAGAGATGTAAGGCGCCGGACGTCCACCGGGGTATTGAGGCCCGTCCGCCCCGCAAGCCGACGCCTGATCTTGTTGGCTATATCATCTTCCGTCGCGTCCAGGATCTCAAAAATGCGATTGCGGACGCCACCAGCCACGCGCAGCAGCCCGATCTGATGACGCACCAAGGCATCAAAGTACTCCTGATTGGCTGTGCTCTGGAAGGTGTGGGCCATCTACTCAGTGTCCTCGGGAATGATTCTGGATGGCCTCATCAATCTCATCAACTGTGCGATCCTCACACCGCTCGATCCGAAAGCACCACTTGCACGGGATAAACTCCTTGCTGTGGTCACGGTGGCACTTGGGCTGGCCGACGCAGGCCTCGACCGGGACCTCGTGCTTGACCGCATACGCGATGCCTTGTGCGATTGCAAAGTGCCGTGCCTCACGAAACAATTCGGCCGGGGATAAGGGATCAGCCATCGTCGGCGCCGCTGCCGCCGGCTCCACCGCCGTCACCGTCACCTTCGTCGTCATCATCATCCAGCACCTCAACCAGCGGCTCCTCGGCCATGATCAAGGCAACCTCATCCTCAAGGGTCAACTTCGTGAGGCCCTTGGACTGCATGTTCTCGTGCAGCGACTGACGGGAGAGCGGGGCGCCCATGGTCTTGGCCGTGATCAGCTTGACCAACATGTCGCCGTCCATCTCGTCGTCAACAAAGTCGAGATTCGGGGTCACTACGACCTCGTCCTCATTCGCCCCGATCCAACGGGCCGCCATCTTGAGACTCATCTCGAGACCAAAGGCACCGGAGAGTGCGATCTGTGTCAACGTGGCTGTGGAGGCCGCGACCCGGATCTTGAGGGCCTCGCCGCTCTCCTTAGACCGGCTCGAGGAATCCAGGAGGTTGCCGGCACGGGCCGCGGCATCCTTCTTGTCGTTCTCAAGGGCCTCGCGCATTTCAGACAGGCCCTTGGAGTCCACACCAATAAACTCGGCCTTGCCACCGATCGGCAACTTTATGACGGCGTTGGCACCCGTGGCCACCGCCTTATCCTTGTCCAGGATACCGCTAACGACCAACGTATCTTGACCCTGCATGAACAGAGCTTGCCTGTAATCGGCCTCACCGCGGTAGATGCCAAAGGCAAGGTCCGCGAGACCCAGGAGCGGCGGGCGCTCTGGGGTCGGTACGATGTCCCTGCTGTTAACAAACACAAACGGAATCTCGTTGAGCGTGTTGCCCCCGATCGACGGGACGATAAGGGCCTCGGTATTGAACGAGGCATTGATCTCTTCGAACTCACCAACCTGATAGAGGGACTCGCCGGTAGGCTCGTTCTCTAGTGGGTCACCGAGAATCGCAACCCTGTACTTCCGCTTGAACTCCCATTCGAAGTCTGGGAGCCGTACGAACTCCGATTCATCGAGCGTGACCATATTGAGGTTCTGCCGCACAAGCTGATTGCGGGAACCATCGTCCCAGTTGATGACGGACTCGGCCAGATATGTTGCGATGTAGGGGAGGGCACTGACATCGGCGCCGTCCTCGATGTCCAGGAGCAGGCCCAGGCGACCCACAAGGAGCTGTTCGAAGTTGATGCGGCGAAGGAGCATCTCGAGCCCCTCATTATTCAGCGTAACCGAATCACGCATAGGCTCCATGACCGCAGGCAGCTCGATGACCGGGGGCTTGACGTGCATCACCCCGACCAGCGCCTCAACCGACGCGCTCACCAGATCCGGAAACCGGGCGCGCAGCTTATACGCTTCATATGCCTTGCGGCCGTTTTGATTCAGGTTCTGCATGCCATCACGAACGTGCCCCGCCGTCGGTGGCAGGTAGATAACGCCAGCCTCCTTGACGATACGTTCGCCCTCGTAGGCATCACGCATGGTCTTGAGATCGATGACGAGCTCGTCGTATTGGGGGTGGTGGGAATCAACTGCCACTGGATTCACTCCTACGAGGGCCTTGTTGGTCAAGGCTGTGTTGCAGAACGCACATAATAGCGCAAGGTCGATAAGGGTTCAAGGCGATCACCACATGCCCTCATGGGTGCCGCTCTCAGCCTCCATGCCGGCGGACCGCACGCGGTAGCGCACCTCGTCCCCGATATGGTCCTCGGCATCAGTATCCACGTCGTCCATATCCTTTTCGGAACGGGGCAACGACGGGAACGTGCGTAGGAACTGGTCGCACTCCTCTCCGACAACGAATAGGCCCGGTGTCTCCCGCGGCATACCCTCGTTCGGGTGTGCTGCCTTGATCATCTTACGCAGCAGCTCCCAGCCATTCTTACGGCTACCAGGTCGCTTGTCAGCGTGTGCCCAGGCGAGTCCGTCATACAACTGACCGCCCACACGTACCGCGTTGCCCATATCGAGGCCGATCGACACGCCGTTCTCGACGCTAAAGATCGAGCTGTCCGCTGGACCCGGCTTGATGATGGTCTGATCGCCCTGGCGGTACTTCCACAACAGCTCTCGTTCTACGATACCCGCAGCGATGTCGGTGGCCAACATCCGCACGCCCTGGTTCGCTTGGCCGCTCCACCCGTACCACTCCTTGATGCGGAATATGTCGCCGGGGACCGTGGACATAACGGTGCCGTCGACGAATCGCAAATCACTGCCGTCGCTCTCCCCCCACCAGCCTACGCTGAAGGGCTTGGAGGAGCCCCAGTCAAAGGAACGGTTGTAGTACCAGGACCGAGGCAGGTCGAACTTCTTGACAACGTTGTAGCGTGCGTCCCAGACGTCGTCGAACATGCCGCCGGCAACGATGTCCCATGAACCATCCAACCACGCCTCCGCCATGGCCGGGTTCGCGGCCGAGGAGACGATGGTCTGCTTGTAGTGCGGATCAGCGGCCAGGAGTATGAGGTTCTCGTCGATGTGTCCGTGGATGGCAACACGCGGACGTTCGACACGACCCGCTGAGTCCACGGGCTTCTCAATCAGGATGGTCTCCCACCACTTACCATACAGCTGCCAACGGTCCTTGACCCAGTTGTGGCCGACGCCGTAGGGATTAGTGGTCGACCGCACCATGCGGGGCACACCCGTCTGCGAGCTCCGACAACACGCCATCATGGACTTGTAGCATTCGTCATTCGACCACTGGGTCAACTCCTCCCATCCAATGAACGGGTACTCATGGCCGTGATAATTCCAATAATCCTCTGGCCGCATCATGTGGCGGAGCAACAGCGCCTCGCCCGTCGACCACTCCCATTGCATCTTGGCCTTGTTGAACTTACAGCGTCCGGGGAAGATCTGACGGAACCACTTCTGCGTCTTGGCCTCGACGTCCGCAAGCTGCTTGTACGTCTGGCGAAAGATGATGCCGCGCCACGCCTCGCCGTGGCGCACCCCGACGTGTTTGGCAAAGGACATGATCAGCGCATCGGTCTTACCCGGACCTCGCGTCCCGTGGTACAGGCTCTCGAAATAAGGGCTACGCATGAATCGATCCTGGCTGCCCTGCGCCTCCCAGATGACCTTCTGACCGTCAGGCGCGTACTTGACGGGTACAGCCAGCTCACGGGTCGTGGCCTCGGACAGGGCCGCCTTATATTCTTCCCGTTCTTCCTGTGTCGGTACGTGTACGGTCATTAACCATCAATCCATGACGGGGTGAGAAAGTGCTTGTCTTTTGAGTTGGGGTGGTCTAGGTTGTCTGCAGCCATTGCAGTTCTCCTACTGCAACCAAACTTACTCCCTGGTGACAGTGTCCGCAGATTCAATCTGGCGGCGCTCAACCGGGGAGATTTTTGTCGCGTTACTCTTTTCGTATTCGGCCTTGGCCTCCTCCTCGGAGTCCGTCGGCGAGACGAGCAGCACGCCACCGACCACCGGACCGAAGCTGACATCGCCCTTGTCCCTGTACGCGGGGTCCGTGCGCTTGGCCTCGAGGGCCAGGAGGGAGTCACTGAACTTGCGGACGGACGCCGGGACCAAGAGGGGTTCTCCCTCATCGTCCAGAACAATGTGGCCGTGCGCATCCAGGAGGAACTCCTTGGCCCGCACGCCCTGAGCAAAGACCGGCTCCAGCCAGCCATCCACGCCGCGCAGCTTGACCGCCGCCTTGATCATATCGTTGTACGCCTGGACGGCCTCCTCAAACATCTCCGAGAAGTCCGGATCGTTGTCGAGGTGCTTCTGGACCGTGGTCAGTGCGACACCGGCCGCCTCGGCCGCGCGGCCCTTGAGACCATCAGCGGCCAGGGTCCTCAGATAGACGAGCTTCTGTTCGTCGTCGAACTTGATGCGGCTGTGCTGAAGCTTCACCCGCCAATTGGTCTGATCGACGAGCGCTCCCTTGCCCTTGCCCGTTGTCGTCGCCGGCTTGCGCCCGACAGCCCGACAGTTGCCATCCTCGTCATGTGACAAGAATGGGTTGAGGCCACCCGATCGGCGGCCTGCCTTGTTCAGCACCACAGTGGGGATATCGTTCGCTTGCGGCCCGTCCACAGGCCGTTCTTCGTCGCCGGCCATGCCGTTCTCCTATGCCCCCGATCCACGCCGGGGTTGCCTCGCGCGCACATGCGAGTTCGACAAGCATAAGCGAAGGCGATTCCTGTGTCAAATGGCCCAGGAGCTATGCCCAGGAGGGCGTCGGTAGCTCATCTGCTAGTTTTTGGTTCTAGAGGTTCGACATTTTCGGCCGAGGTCCTATCATATTTCCCAGAGGTTCGACAGGTCACTTCCTTTCTTTTCAATGACTTACGTAGAAAGAAAGAGACATGTCGAACCTGACGAACCTATGAGACCCCTTTCTGGGTTTTCAGAAACTCCGTGAACAGAACAAGAATGTCGAACCTGATGGACCTCTGTTTTCGCGCCGGGCGTTTCGTACACGGAAATAGGCGTCAGAGGTCCCATAGGTTCGACATGGGCTCCGAATCGGGCTTAAGTAGCTGAGATCACGAACGAAATTGTGTCGGACCTACGGAATCAGAGGTTCGACATGATGGACCTCTAGGTTCGACATGGTAGGTCAGTGTTATTGACGTTCCGGGCTGGGCTCGTCCTCATCCTCAACAAAATCGAACATTGCATCAGCATGCTCGCGGGCCAGGGTCGCTATCATCCCAGGGCTCTGATCAGTGAGCTTGGGGTTCGCACACAGCCCCTCCAGAGCTCCGCCTCTGTGTGAAAAACGACTCTTTTCCATGAAATATCATAATATATGTTTCGTTTCATGAAAAATAGTAAATTTAGGGCAAAAATCGTGAAATCTGGGATGAGCCAACCCGATATGCGATGATGGTGATGATGATCATCACCACCATCATCACGAAGATCAATGCGTTCCGCTTGGACGGGCGGTGTATGTGAGGCTCCGCCCTACAGACACATCCCTAGCCAGCGCGCGCCGCTGCGACGCCGGCCAGCCCAACTGAATCGCCTCACCGGCGCGCAGCCGGACCAGGGTATCGCGCAGATAGCGCACAGATTGTTCTCTCATGACTCACTCCTCGGTGGATAGGCGCATAGGGCACAGGTCGTTGCGCCCTTGGCGCCCCTGAAGTATTTCTCGCACACCCAGCAGCTACAGAGATAGGTCCCAGGTGCCCAGCCGAGGTCGTTGGCGGGGCGCTGGTCCCCGTGCTGGCGGAGGTCCTCAAGCTGGCTCGTATGGCTTGTACAGGGGTCGTCCACGGGCGTCCCCGGCGGCAGCCACGCGCACTCACCCGCCACCATGTGCTCGGTCGGGCTGATGCCGGCCGCCTCCAACGCATCGAGGTCCGATGTCGAGAGCTCGTGGACCACGCCCCGCTGGCCCACCACACCAAGCGTCCGGATCGGTGCATAGGTATAGACAATCATGACCCTAATCCTCCCGTGTCACGGGCACGCGGTAGGGCGCGCACAGGTCGAAACCGGCGCGCTCTCGTTTGCACATCCGGTCGTAGAGCACCACGTTCACGGTCGCCGCCAGATTCATGCAGAAGCGCGTCGGGACGTACACGCGGTGCGCGCACCAGGAGAGGTGTTGGTACCCCAGCGTCCCGTCCTCTGGGCCGAAGATATAGAAGGCGCGTTCCGGGTGGTGGTACTCGGTCAGGGGCGCGGCGTTCTCCACCAGGTCTACGGCCACCGGGACACAGCCATAGGGCACCGCGTCCCGCAGGTGGTCTACGATCTGGACCGGGATGTGACGGTGTGCCTTCTGTGTGTCCGTAATACAGCGTCCAAGGCGCCTGGGCCGGGACCCGGCCAGGACCACCAGGGCGGCCCCGTAGCAGCCGGCGGCGCGGAAGACGCTCCCGACGTTCGAGGGCGTTTTCGGATTGAACAGCCCGATGGCCGCGTACCCGCGTCTCATGATCGGTTCACCTTAAGCCTGTCTGTTTCCTCTCTCAGAAAGGTCTCGGACATAGCCGAACTTATGGCCCTGACCACAGCCTCCTGGTCGTCGATAAGGGCAAGCGCCCGCTCAAAGATCCAACTCCTGCGCATCTTTGCGCCGTGGTGGACATTGAGGTGTTGATACGCGTCTTGCTCACGCTTGTGCTGCGAAGCCAATTCGCGATTGGCCGTGATGTATCTGTTGCACTGTTCCCTCGATCGGTCGAGCAGCTCCTGCAACTGCGCTTTTGTCGACATAATTCAATCTCCTCGCTCGTTGGTGGCGGGGGCCATGCAGCCCTCACAAATCTGACCGACTTCACGCTCACGGCCCTCGACGAACTCGGTGCGGACCCCGGCCGGTACCACCCCGTCCGTCGGCAGGTTCGAGAACTCCTCACCGCAATCGACGCAGGTCCAAGTGCTTAAAAAGTCGTCGATGTCCTGGAGAAACGCATCGTCCCGATCCTGTTCGGCCCGATCGACTATCGGGAGGCGGAGATCAAAGGCCGCAAAGTCCTCGAGCGCGGCCCGGCGCCACTCACCGTCCAGACCCCCGTCGTCGACGACATTGGTCTCCCAGTCACGGGACTCCCAGTAGGACCCCTTCTCCATAACCCAGTAGCCGGGGTCCACGACGTCCTCGGTGTTGAGGCCAATATACTCACCGTCCACCCCCGCACAAACGAGTTGTGCGTGCATGAAGCGACCGGTGTGCGCCAGGACCGTGAAGTTGTCGCAGTCGATCGCCAGGATGAGAGCTGTCTCCTCGGTACCCTTCGGCGGGTACTCGGGGTCGGGCTCCTCTTCAATAGGAGTCAGGAGATCGTCGAGATGTGCCTTGTTCATTCGGGGTCCTCCTTCAAATAAGCCTGCATGAACGTGCGACCGCGGTCGTAGGCGCGACGCTTCGTGGTATCGTCCTCGTGAGGCGCTGCGCTATCGAACTCGACGAGCGCGCTCAACATGCCGTGGACCAAGCAGGCGACCACCGGGGTGTCGGGTGTCTCCCTCATCTTCAGGCGGGTGCGGAGCGTAGCGAGGCAGTTGCGGTCGAGCTCGAACGTACAGTTGTGGTCCGGTGACTGCAGGGTCACCTTGGCGATCACCGGGGCCTCCACGACGGGTCGGTGCTGGTGCTGGGGCCTACGCGTACCCATCCTACTTCAATGTCCACTGAACAACCGCAGGGTCGGTGTCGAGATCTCCCTCGACCTTGTAGTCGG
>SDBT01002256.1_pt1 | contig 34359 bp, 57 predicted proteins | sample 2277101 | NCBI WGS metagenome assembly SDBT01 (sample SAMN10404973, study PRJNA504765) | marine sediment metagenome | isolation source: marine sediment core GS10_PC15, 103 cmbsf | place: Arctic Ocean: Southern Knipovich Ridge | collected 2010
ATGATAAATTTTGAATAAAAGAAAAAAAACCATAATCTTTTACAAAAAAATTAAATGGAGTAGTTAAATTTTTAATAAAACATAATGTATTGGAGGAAATATAATGATAAAATTCCTAAGAAGACTCAAGCTTTCTATATATTTAAGCTATCTAATTAGATTTAAAGACACATTACAAGTTAAAAAAGGAGAAGTTTTAGAACTCACAAAAGATTTAAATAGAGAATACATTATAATTGAAGGTGTGATTAATACTAATGGATATAAAATATATGCCACTAATACATTAATTAATTTAGGCACAATAAGAACATGAATCCAAAACAATCACATCTCACCAAGGATAAAATAATCTCCAAAGAGGAGAGACAAAGGAGGAAATCCAAAGGTAGAAAAAAAAGAGAAGGTAGAAAATATAAAACCAAGACACCCAGGCAGAAATTACAAGTCATGTGTATACAAAGTGGATTATCAACAGAAGGGACAACACAGGATTTAAAGAATCGATTAATTAATTTCTTCGATGGACTTATTAAATTCTACAAAAAAGAAGGTGCTCCTATATGTTATGGTAAAGGTCATATAGAAATGATTTGTGTGGATTGTGTACTTCAAGATGATTGCAAGACCATGATAAAAAATATTAAAAATGTTTATAGATTAGAGAAACTTATTGAAATCAAAAGGAGATTAAAATGAATAAGAAACTATCATTCGAGTTAGGGCTTGTAAAAGCACATGCATCAGCAGGAGCAAATATAAATAAGGTAAAAGAAGATGTGTTAAAATTCTGTGAAGAACATGGATGTGAAATGGCATGTAGACATAATAATTCTTTAATTGTCTGCAATACCCAAGTTATAATGATATTAAATGATTTCTATAATACTGATTTCTTATTAAAGAACGCTTAATTTAAAAGGAGATTAAAATGATTATAAAACTAGGGAATAATTTAAGACGAATTTTCTTAATATTTTGTTTTTTCGTTTTAATTCTTATTATTACTTTAACAGGGATAAGATTTACCGAAATGGAAGATTCCACAATGACAGATTCACATAATCAAAAATCCTCTATGCAAGAGGAAGTTATTATTAACCCATCCACCACAAAAATTGAATTTAATTCAGATCCTTTTAACCCATCCACCACGGAAATTGAATTTGTCAATCCTATCACGACAGATGATATAGAAGTAGAATTTGTTCCTGCAAGTGAAAATCCTCTATATAGGATCACTTGTTATTCTTCCTCAGATGGTTTTCCGGCCACCAATCTAGTCTGTAGAGGTGGAACAGTCCAGGAGTGGGTAGATTATGCTCTAGACATTGGATTAGACGGTATATGTGCAGCAGGAGGACGTACAGAGTGGTATTCAGAGGCTAAACATGCTCATCCACCTATCATTTTGGAGATAACTGACCATGGACGTTATTTATTAGTGGATCGTGCCCCTACAACATCCTCTGTGATCGATATATGGGTTCCATGGAAGGCAGGAGTGGATGGACCTATGTGGAATCATTGGAAAGAGGTGAAAATTCATTCTGGAGAAATAGATTATTAAAATAGTCAACATCGATAGTAAGTGTAAAACATTTAGAACATTGTTTAATCCCTATACATCCTTCACCTACAATCCAAAATGTATGACCACAATACTTACATTCCCAATCACCCTGAATCATATTGATATCCTTTGGATTAAAATTTCTTTCCATGTTTATATTCTCTATCATTATTTATAATCATTTTATCCTGTATAGCAGTAAGTATATCAATTTTCTTTGCACCACAAAAATCTAGAACTCTAATTATAGTATCAGCTAATTCCTCTGCAAGATTTTTATAATCTCCTTTTCTTAAAGCCTCTAATGCTTCAGATAGTTCACTATGCATAAGAGCCATCTTTTCAGCCTCATTAACCACCTTCCCTTCCCAAAAACCATGCTCTACAGCTATCTGATGTGAAGCATCTCTAAGCTGAGTCAACGTAGACATTTTATAAATCTGTTCTTTATTTAACTTCATTATCTTTCTCCTCTTTTAATTTAATATCTCCGATGACAATATGCACAAGCTACAGGTTGTTGTACAGATAAAGCATTCATGGCATTCATAACAGCCTCACGCTTTGTCAGTCCTTGTTTAAATTCAATCTTTGAACTATCCAAATGATGAGGATTATCTCGGATATACCAATGATGATATTCTACTCCTAATAAAATATATTCATTACAATGATCTAACCACCAATCAAGTATATCCGTGTCAGTATATTCCTTAATTTCCTGTTCACACATAATTTAAAAACTCCTCTCCTAAATCATTAGGATCTTTCCCCTCTGGTAGATTAATAATCTTAATATCCTCTATGAAATCTATCAATCCCCTCTTCATCTTCTCCGCTTTTTCTGTAGTATTATCCATACCAGGCCGTCTCCCATCCAAAGCTATTAAAATCTTCTTAGGTTTTTTCTCCACTAATATACTTCTCTGCATATCTGATAATGTTTTTCCTGAAATACCTATGGCCTGTAATCCACATTGAATAACAGATGCAGCTGAGAATATCCCCTCACAAATGACAACCTGTGAATTCTCCTCTATGCTGTCAATATTCCACAACACCTGAGATTTTCCATAATATTGATTTACTCCTATCTTATCTTCTTTAGAAGTAGCCGAAATATATTTAGGACCACTAGATCCAAAAAGTCTTTGTATCCAAAAGACAATCTCACCTTTCATTTTATAAGGTAAAATAATCCCATAAGACAAACTGTTTGCAAAATAAGGATCAATTAAATTTATCGCCTGGTCATTAAATCCTCTCTCCCTAAGATAATTAATAATCTCCATGCTGATAACTTTTCGTTGGTTTCCAAGGATACGATATGCATCATCAGGAAGTGGAGCACATTCCAAATCTACAGGAACTGTGGTTGTTATTTTATTTTCATGTAAGGCTTTAAATGTTTTAATTACAAGATCTCTACTATCTGTAGATTCAAAAGAATCTCTAAACTTCCAATCATGATTTCCCTCTACCTGTAATATATATTTAAAGAAATCTTTGAGGCTGTGAACAGTCTTACTACATCGGAAACAATGACCTTTCTCTTTTTCAATATTAAAATAAAATTTTAAATCAGAATATCCTCTACAATTAACTCCTGGACAATTAACTCGCCATTCATCTCCAGAAAATGCACACTTGCCTCCTGTATACTTCTCCACCTGTGTTTTTAAATCAAAGATAGTCATCTCAAATCACCCGTCTGGACCATATTTATTTTTAAGTTTTTTATATTCTTCAAACAATGCAACACATGGATCGTCACCAATATTACCTATATTGTTTTTAACACAATATTCAACAATTGGTTCATGTTTTTCTACAAGACTTAAAAAAGCCTCTTCTACATGTTTAAGATCAGGATATTCTTTAATGGCTCTAGCTATAAAAGAATTCCAATGACTTACAGCCTTACTTATTCCCTCATAATGTGCAAGTGCATCTTTAGATATACTTTCAAGAGAAGCCTGTGCACAATTATCCTCTACAAGTGCATCTTCATAATTCATTATTTATCTCCTTTAAAAATTCAATTTAATTCTTCTTCTTTTTCTAATACAACCCTTTGGAATTTTATAAACAAAACCAAATAACTCTACTCCATTCTTAGTTAGTTCATATTTATTAGCTATAGTCAAATATCTATTATCTTCACATATGAAAAATCCTGTCTGTATGATCATACCTGGTTCTCTTCCTTCTGCTTCTTCTTGAGTATGCCAATTTGACCAAGAAGTAATATCTTCCCACTCTAAATATAATAATTTAGGTAATTTCATTTACTTTTTATCTCTCTTTTATTTGGTACAAATAACATATAATTCCCTAAGCTTTGAAGAGATGCAGCAAAATCTCTTTTTAAATAATTCCTTGCATGTATAGAATAATAATAAACCATAGAATTCTTTAAGAAATCTTTAAAGAAATGCAAGATAATTGAACCTTCCATTAGATCATTAAATAATCGAGATTCCTCCACATGATCAGGATGATAAATTTCAAAACCAAAACTAGACATGGCACAATAGATCTCATGCTTACCTGGATGTGTCCAAACTAACATAGGCATCTCTTTCATTATAATAGCCTGGTCCACTGTCTGTTCCCAATACTTAAGAAATTCATTTACCTGTCCTTTCAAGAGGCTTTCAATGGAAGGAAAAGATGCAATATTTTTACACTCAATACACCAAGGAAATGATTTATCCACTACAGGATCTATCTTTATAAGATCTCCCTTCTCTCCTCTCTCATTATATGCACCTGATAGTATTCTACGTTTTACAGCATCATCAGGAATAGATTTAAATTCCTCATAATCTGAATCTTGGTAGGCTTTTACAATTAACCTGGCTACCTGACTCTCAAAATTCTTTCCTCTATTTCGAGCATTTCTCATCGATTTAGCATCTCTCATTTAGATCCAACCTTCATCTTCTTTTGGAACAGGATCTTCTCCAGTAATCATAAACAAGGCCCAAAACCAATGATCAGGTTTCCTTTTCATTTCTTCCAAAATTAAAGGAATTACACCCCAACCCATCTTGATAATGCTTTGGTATTGTTGATTATTAGAAATATCCTGAACAGAAGACATGTACATGGTTTCTTTTTTCCAACGTTTCTTCAAAGATTCAAATTTACCCGCTATCATTGTCATCTGAATATAACCTCTTCACCATATCAGGACAAGACGACGTATGTTCTCTTACACGTAATTTATGTTTAATACAACCATGTTGATCAATACCATCATCTTGAAATATATAATTACCAAACCAACAACATTGTCCACAATTCCCTTCATGAAAATCCTCTAGAACAGGAGTATCACAGGATTTAATTCCTTCTTTAAATGTAATATTTTTTCCCACAAGTTTATCATCAGTCATTGTAATGTTACCTCTCTCCATCTCCCCTCTATTAAAACCTCTATGGTTTCCCCTACCAAATCAGGATAATCTTTCTTTAAAAACTCCACAAGCTGTCCTAGATTACCTCCCAAAAGTTCCATATATGCTCCAAAAATAATTCCATTAGGATATTCAGACTCATCTATAAGTGGTTTAAGTTTACCTGAACATGAAGATATGATTTTATCATCAGGTAATTTAATAGCCCAATTAAAATTACAATGATCAGGTCTTTCCATTATCTTCTTCCTTTAATTTATAAGGATTAAATTCTCTTGACCAATCCAATGCAACAGATAATACATCAGTGATTGTTCCAATAATGCATTTATAATCACTAAATAATGCTAACTGATACACAGATGTATATGTCTTACAATTATCAAAAATAATATCTTCATTCACTAATTTAGCTTGTTGTAAAAGAGTTTCATGGAAATCTACCTTACGTTTACATGCTCTCGTAAAAAGAAAATGTTTGATCATTTGATTCATTAAAGCAAGCTGCTTCCAATCCTCTAAAGATTCCAACTTAGTCATGAATGCATTAGCTTCAGGAGGCCATTCATCTATAATTTGTTGCATCAGTATTTCTTGTTCTTTTTGTGTAATCTTTGTCATTTTAATCATTCCTCGCTATATGCATCTTAGGTCTAGCCTTAATAAAATCAGGAATAATTAATTTACTAGAAGCTTGAGTAGTTCTACCCGTAGTCTTCTCTGCACATCTCATGAGTGTTAGACTCTCTTTACCCCATGCTTCCTGGAGCATTCTGATGATTGGTTCTGGAATTGAATCGGGTAGGACCACTCTACCATCAAATAAAACCCAATCATAACCATCCTGATAGACATTATTTGTAGCCATCAATAAAGAAAGCATAGCTACATTATGCATAGCTGCCATGAATGTAGCTGTTTGTTGATCTGCATTTAAAAGATCCATTTATAATTCTCCTAATTCAGCATTTATATCTTTGCTTTTTAATATCTCAACTAAAACTCTAGGAAGATGAGATGTCACCTTTACAATTGCACCAGGATAATTCTTAACTATCCCAAACATCTTAGTCTTTAACCCATTCATGTTTTGAATTTTCATACTAGCCAATTCTACACCATTAATATAAAAAATGGTAGGCTGTTCGACATAACCAATACTAATTTCTAATACATCAGGACCTGTATTTTCAGAAATTAATACTTTTTTTTGTTCCTCCAGAGCTTGTATTCTTTGATTAAGTTGTTCTATTTCAGCTTTATTCATTATATTTCTCCTTATAATAACGTTTTTCTGCATGAATCAGCAAACAAATCTATTCTAAAAAGTGTATCCTTCTCTTTCAATCTTATCTCTACACATTCTAAATTAAGTTTATCCAAAAGTCGTCTGAGAACTCCAAGATCGGGCCAGTCATTCTTATCAAAACGAATAGGTTCCCCCATTACTAAAGTAAAATTATTTCCAGTATCCATAAAAGTTAAAATAGGCTTAGGAATATATTTGGTTGTTCCTCTTTCATCAAATACTTTAACCTCTTTAGTTACACTGTCATATTGAGCACGTAATATCATAATTAATCCTCCTTATCATTATCCATTAGGTCCATCAAATAACCTTAACTGTCTATGATATACATATCTAAAATAAGGCTTATCCGCATCAATGTAAATAGCTTTATTATCATCAATATAAAGAATATATATTCTATTAAAATATCTAACTGCGTATTTTTTATCTATTCGGACAAGTACACGATATATAACATCTAATACTTTATCTTTTCTCCTCAACTCAATTTTATAGGGACGTAAATCTATAACATAATATCCTCGTATTAATTTCAATAAATCTTTTTCAAGACAGATGCGAGACATCATGTTTCCTTACCATATGTAATCTATTATCATAATGTACTTTCATAGCTGGAGTATGACTGATTAACCATATAGATATCTTTTTCTCTTTTGAATAATTCATAAGAAAATTTAATATCCTCTCTGATCCAACTGAATCCACAGAGGCAAAAATCTCATCGAGTAATAAAATAGGAATCATCTTACCTATAGATGCCGCTACAAAATCTCTAAGAGCGAGATTGACCGCCAGGTCAGCAAATGTCTCCTCACTCCCACTACATTCAGCATAACATTCCCCACTGTTAGAAGCAGATACTTTCACATGGAAATTATCTTTAACCTTCTTGGTAGATTTTGTCTTTTTTATTGTAGAGAATTTAATATTAAGGATTCCATCTGAGAGTATATCAGCATAGTAATTTGCTCTCTCATTTAAATAAGGCAGAATTGAATCAAGAAGAAAACTCTCTATGCCATCCCTAGAAAATGCACTCTCTAAGAACTCAAAATGACTCTCCAATCCTTGAACTTTAACCTGCTCTTGTTTAGAAATAAATGCAGACTGTTGAGCTTCTTCCATCTCACCAATAGTAAAATCCTTTTGTTTCTTCAATGTTCCCACATCAATAACAGATTGCTTAACTTGAAAGGGTTTTAATTTATTAATTTTTGATTGTGTTGTTGTCTGTTCATCTATCTTCTCTTCCAATTTTATCTGAAGACTACTAATATATTTAAGATTTACCGATTTGGCTCCTTTTTTAATGTGCAACTCAGAATGTAAATCCTCTAATATTTTGTTAACTGAATCCATATTCAACTTCTGTCCACACATGGGACAGCTTCCACTTGAAAAAACTTTATATCCCTCAATAGATTTTTCTATTTTCTGTATCTCTTCATTAAACTGAGTGTCAGTAATATTACAATTATCTTTTTGTTGAACTATAGATGCCTTATGAGTAAGTATAAAATTATGTTTCGCAGTTAAAGTCTCGATTGCTTTAATAACATCATTTACTTTTTCATTATGTTTTTTTATCTCTTCATTCTGATGAGATGCTGCTTTAATCTGCTCATCAGTTCTTTGTAATGTTTCTTTAAGAGTATCAGCCTTAGTGACAGATTTAATTTCAGACTCTCTTTCATTTAATTGAATCTCTGTCAGACTCTTCAATTTCTGTTTGGTCTTATTCTTATACTGAATAAAAGGAGACAGATCAAGAACATTCTCTATGACAGTTTTCTGCTCTGAATTTGTAAGCGTAACAAATTTAAATTTTCCATCATGAGCAAAGTCGCAGACATGATTATACAGTTTGTAATCCATCCCCAAGATTATATCTATAAACCTCTGAGGATCTTCACTTGGAGTTATATCCTGTCCATCCTGTTCAATCTTAACTGTACCTACACTAGCTTTTCCAGATGTTCGCTTTCGAGTAATTACATAATTATGCTCATCAGCAGTAAAATCTAGAGAAACTAATGCAGGTCTCTTAGCCTTATGATTAACTACAGAAGTTACAGTTAAATCAGAGTCTATAGTTCCATAGATACACCACTTAATAGCCCTTACCAGAGATGTTTTACCTGACTGATTAGATTCTGCTCCAGGACGGTCCTTATTTAACCCTGTAATTAAGGTGAGTCCCACAGTAAAATCAAGATTTACTTTCCCTATAAGGAAAAAATTTTGTATGGAAATTTTATTCAGTTTTATTTTCATTAAATTCTTCCACTTGTCTTGATGTATCTATAAAATCATCTAACCCAGGAAACTTATCAACCCATAAATGCTCAACTTCTCTTCCAATAGATCCAGCATATTCAATCTCAGCTAAAACTCCTACAGAATTATCCCAACCATCAAGACATAAAATCACAAACCTGTCACAGACATCAATCATCTCAAAATCAATCTGTTGATAGTAACTGAATTTACGGGGTAATCTTGCCTTCTGAACAATATTATGCCAAGCCATAATAGATGAATAGGCACAAACACCAGCATCGTAAAGTTTCACTACTATTTTTGAAACATCAAGATATCTCTGTTCCCTAATCATCCAATCTGGATCAGAATAAGGTGATGCTAAATAAATCATTTCATACCTTCCTTGTTTTTGTTTCCAAAGCTATAGAACCATCATCCATTTTAATTTCTTCATAATCATTAAATAAATTAGGAGCAAGTTCTTTCCCAATTAAAAACATTTTGATTGCCAAATTTCTAATCTCTACATCAGCAGCAGGATTTGCTCTCATCTCAATAAAATGCCTCATTGCTCTTATATTACACGTCGCAACCATCTTAGTCTCAGTACAATTAGGTAATATAGACCTAGCTGCACCTCTTCCATATTTACGTCTATCTGTATTAGATAAATCAGGATATGTTTCTTTAATCTGTGCAGCTAATTTCTTAGCTAAGTCTTCATATAATTGTAAATTAGCAGCACAGTCTTTTAAAAATATATCCTGATCAGCTTCATCCAATAATAAAATTGCAGGAGGAATAATAAATCTAACTTCACTAGAATCTACAAATCTCTGAGAAATTTGTGAGTAAGACCACCCAACACGATGACGCACAAATTCATGAGACAAAGACCTAGAAATGCCTGTAATTAAAAATGAAATAGAACTATGCTCTAATACAGAATTCCCACACCAGACAGGTTTTCCCTCTCGACGTACATACAAGGTATTATTAGGGACAGTCACACAATAAACCTGTCCCTTCCATTTATCTATCCAAGAGGATTTTCCAATGGCTCCAGAATGTTTATTAATCTCCGGTTTCAGTTCTCTTTGAATAATACTTAATCTAGTTAAAGGAAGATCTCCAAAAGATGATTTACGTTTTTCTTTATCATAAACATAACAAACATTAGCAGCCAGTCCTATATGTAAACATAAATGCTGCATTTGATCAGCCAAAACTTTGCTTGTGGTATCAAAACAGATACCTCCCGTTGAGGCTCTATGTCCATCAGATTCAATAAGTCCTTCAAATAAAGCCTCCAATTGTTCCTTAGAACAATCCATAATAAGTTTGTTTGGTATACACTTATCTCTATTATCATTATAAATCTGAGAAAATAAATATAAAAAAACCGGATCTTTACTAACAAACCTATATCTAGTTTTAGTAGGATCAATTTTAAATTCCCAGTCTGGGTAACTAGATTTTAGTATATCTGCAAGTTTACATAGCCAATCTATCTTTCTTTTTTTATGTAGATGAAAAGAAAGATACCTCCCATCAAAATAACCATCCCCGATTGCAAAACCAAGTAACCTTAAAAAATTAAAATCAATATCATAGTTAGATTCAATCTCCCATAAACCATTTTTTACATAAGCGTGAGATATATTGTTTAATTCCTCTGCCTTAATTAAAGAATAATTATTTCTTTTTCTACCTTCCTTTGTTGTAGTAGGACAGACTAACATATTATGATTAGGAGTAACTAATAAATCCACTCCTCTAGCCTTTACTTTATACATTCTACCAGAATAAGCTATATTCACTTGATTAGAGGCTTTCTGATATTCGATTATCCCTGTACAAGTTCGTGTAGCAAATTTTGTATCAGAGGATATTTTATGTACTTCATCAAATCTTATCCAACCCTTATCTGTTAATACTTCAGTTTCACCATCATAACATCCATGACCAACGTTTAATATATGTCCAAGATATTCTTTATTTGTATTTCTTCCTGTTCCAAAAGACATATAACAAAGCCGTCCAGCTATTTCAGGTAATATCTCTAAATCTCTATCAAAGCCAATTCTCAGATCAATTTGATATTGAGCTTTTTTATAATCTACTGAAGGATCATCGAAACAAAAAGATTTAAAATTATCTAAATTTAAATGAGTATGTGCAATTTCATAAACCTCTGCAGTTACAAAACTTACTCCAAACTTATTGTCTTGAATATAATTAGTCATTTATTTCTCCTTAATTTTCGGGATAACCTTCAAATTTAAATCCCTGCCTTAATTTGCATTGCATCATCATTAAAAAATTAGCTACATCACCACACTGTTCTGCTGTTTTTATACGATCCTTTTCAAAAATACACAAAAACAATTTACCTAAAGATAAATCCAAAAATAGTTTTAGTCTCCAAAAAGAACACTCCTTCCAATCATCTCCTTTTTCATTATCATGCATCACTAGTCTATTCTCCATATGATTAGCAAAATCTCTAACTTCAGCTCTCATTTTTTATTATCTCCTGTCCTAATCTATTTAATAATTTCTGATCAAGTCCTTGTGGATTTTTATTTCTAATATATTTAGAAAGTAATTCTGTATGGTCTGTCTGTAGATTCATAGAGGAATCACGTAAGGCTACTTCCTCTGCCTTACTTTTAATCAAACAATGCAGCCTGGGCCAGTCTTTGAAATGCTTCTCTATCTTATTAGCCTGTGTATTATTCTCAACAATAACTCTTATGTAATCATCCTTATATTCTGGTTTGATTTCTTTAAGTTGATCTACTTTAAATATACGAAACTGTGGAGATTTTGAGGGAAAGAATTGAGAAACTTTAGTCTCTGTGTCATGAATCCAAAACCCTCTCTTACCTCCAACGTCTTTATAATTATGTTGACAGATTGCACCTGGGATTATAAATTTTGAATGTATTCTCTGTGAATCATGATAATGACCAGCTAGAATTAAGTCAGCCCAACTAAATACTTTAAGCATACCACTTGCAGTTATTACCTTTTCAAGATTCTGTGGGGCATTTTTTAATTTAGCCTCTTTAATACCTTGATGCATCATAATTATTTTATATGAATTCTTATGTTTACTCTCAAGAATCTCATGATACTCTTTATTGATTCGATCACATCTACCATTAAATAAATCCATCTCTGAATCAGGAGTATAAGTAACTCCAAAGATTAATATTTTATCTGCAAAATTAATCGCATATTCTGCTGCAACTTTAAAGTCCCAAATCTTATCAGGAGTCCATCCATGGCTTGCAAATGTATGAACCAGATGCTTTGTACCTATCTTATCCCAGGAACCATGGTTAGAACTAATACCAATGATAGGAGCAGGTGCTTGTCTTAATATATGAGCAAAGGCATTAAATACCATTATAGAAACAGAAGTCTTCTCATTAAAATCATCACCAAGATCCAATATAAGCTCTACACCATAATGTTTAAATACTTTAAAGGCAGACATTACAGAATTCACTATCTCTTTAAGCCTAGAGGTTCCCCACATTGTATCAAGTACAGAATTCCCAAGATCTTCCTGGAGATGTATATCTGAAAAGATTCCTATTCTCATTATTGTCCCTCATTCTCATCCACTATATCAGTAGAATTTTTCTTTGATCTTTCTATATCTTCTTTTAAATTTTGTATTAAACAATGAGTACAATAAATACATCCACGCTTAACTCTATATTCTCCACTTAAAGCAGCACCTTGTAAACCCCCCTGATGTGCACCATATCTACCCAAGCCAAAGGAAATATTTCCATTAAGACAAAAATAATCTAATGATTTAGCTTCATGCATTTCACCACATACTATACATTTAACATATACATCATATTCAATCATTTTTATTTATCCTGTACTATTAATAATTTTAATAAATTTTTCCAAGTACATCTCTCTAAAAACTTACCTGCCTGAGAGAGCTTTATCTCATCAATCTTTAAGATCTCATTACCTATATGAGTCTCTTCAAGTTTAAAATAATCACAACTATAAGAAGTAGTTTTACCGGGTTGTTTTTTTAATATTTTTTTATCTGCAAGCAAATAAAGTACAGATATTTCATTATTAAATCCTCTACTGAAACTATTATAAAGGGAGCACCTTTTAAATGGTTTAGATATCTTACTCTTAGTAACCTTTACATCCACAATAGTTGCATAAGGCTCATAATTATCAGAAGCTTCTGAAAGTGATTTTCTCTTGGTTAATTGTAAAACAACATGAGAATAATAATTAAGTGCTCTACCTCCCGATGATACTTTATTAGGAGATGAATCAAACATACTTGTCTTTATATTATCTCTAAGCTGATTAATAACAATCATAGTCAGGTTCTTATATTTGCCTTGAAGGGAACAAATATCTCTCCAAAAAGAATTTAAAACCCTAGCCCTATCACCTATCTGCTTCTTTCCAGTTTTAACATAACTCTCAGCCTGGAGAGCTTCAACTGAATCAATCCCAAGGACCACAGGTAGATCAGGATCTTTTTTAAATATCTTATCACACATCCCATGTACAGCTTTTCCTAAATCCTCTATGATCTGAATGGGTAGACCTTCTTTTGTTTTCAACATCCATAACTTAGATGTATCTACACCTACTCTCTTTGCAAAATCATTAGTAAAAGAATTCTCTGAATCACATAAAAAAGCTTCTATTCCACTTTCAATACAGGATTTAAAAATATGTGCAAGGAGAGTAGACTTTCCAGAAGAGAAATCACCCTCAACAGAAATGATTCGTCCGGCAGGGATTCCCCCACCGGACGAATGTATAATGAAATCGACTGGTAAAAGTCCAGTACTAATCCAGACCTCTACCTTTTTCGAGGATGCCTCTTCTAATGATAATATGTCTTTGTATTTACTCATACTAAATCTTTAAGTAAATTCTCAATATTATCAATGCCTTCCCCAATTTCCCCATCAGCTAATATAGCATCAACATTATTAACATCAGGTGCTGGATCAGAATTAACTATAAACTCATCATTCTGTGCTGCAGGAGCTGCTACTGGAGGAATGGCTGCTTGTACTGCTGGTTGTTGTTGTACTGAAAGATCAGTAACAGGAGCTATTTCAGGATTGGGAGCCTCCTGGGTCTCTACACCCACAGGATTAAATTCCCCTGTATCAACTTCCGCAAAATTAATATCAGCAGAGGGAGCAGTGGCTGCATCACTAGCAGCAGCAAGGGATAGAATCTTTTTAAGCTCTTCTGCAGTATGTGGCTGAGTAGTTTCATGAGCAGTTATATCAATCACGCCCTTCCTAATTGCAGCAGAAATATTATAACCATGTTCAGTTCTAGTTGCTTTCCACTCCACCTCATATGCTTCTTTTCCTTTTTTGACTTTTTGAATTTGAATTAAAGGTACATCATGAACAGTCTGTCCAAAAAGATCATAATGTTGAGTATTTCCAGATACAGGATCTACCTGTTTCATTTCTGGAAGAAAAACATTAGACCAAGTAGTACTTCCAATCTCCATAATTTTAATTTTATTATGTAATTCTCCTAATGCAGCTCCCTTTTTAACACTCGTTTCTCCTTTCTCCTGCATAGCCATAACAATTACATTCATTAAAACTCGACCACTAGCATCTAATTTTCTTCCTGCCCAATAATCCTCATCATTACCAGCTTCCATGAGTCTCTTAGCTCGAATAAAAAGAGGATCATGACCTGCTTCAATTAAAGCATTAGATCTTATAGGATTATTCCTAATATCAGATGATGGAGTTTTGTAATTGTAATACCTGTAAACACTAATAAATGGAACAGCATAACCTTTTTCATCCTTTGGATGATTAGGATGCCCAGGAAGTAATGCAAGCCAATAAAGTGCATCATCTTTAGGCTTAAAGTAATCAGGATGAGAAGAGGATGCTTTTCCTTGTGCTTCTCTGGCTACCTGTCCTGACAAATATGCAGGAGGTGCGCCCAATGGTTTATAACCAGTCATTTAATTTTCTCCTTATTTTATCTCTTGATATATTCCAGATGTATGTAAATCAACCAAGGCTTTTAAAGCCATGTTTTTTTGATAAGCAAGTGCAGAACAAATTTCAGCTACAAAATTTAATTTCCTTTTTGCATGAAAGGCTTCTGTTTCCTGAAAAATTAAATCCTTATATTTATTGACACAGAATTTAACCCAAGTATCCACATCAGCATCATTATAATAATCTAAATTAAAATTGCCCGTCTTTATCTGATTAGCTATTTCTTCTTTTCTTTCTTTTGTAATTTTCTTGGTTCCTTTTAATTCATCTCTCATTGAAGAAACGATTAAATCTATAGTCTGATCGATACTTTCCTTTGTTGATTTATAAACAGCTTCAGCATCCTCTAAATCAGACCTCAAATGTTCTTGAATAGAAACAACATAAGCATAAACACCAGGATGGTTTCGTAATTCCTCTTCAATATTATCTCGAATATCTACAAAATTAATAATATATTCAAGTATGCCTTCCTGATCCTCATTGGGTATTTCTATTTCCATAGCTACAAAGGCTGCCCTAATACCTTCAATCTTTTGCTTCAAAGAACTTCTCACTATTCTAGATTTTCTCTCACTCATTTACATTCTCCTTCAATAAATAGTTACAGATCCTTCAAATTTTTTTTCCAAATCAAAATGAATATTAACAAACAAAACATATTTATCCTCAGGTAATCCAAGCACTCTAGTTTCCCACTTTCCCTCTTTTCTTTTACCACATTCACAACAATGTTCAGGTTTAAGTTCTTCAAACATTATAGTAGGAAATTGATTCTGTAATTCAATAAGTATGTCTTTAGCTTCTTCATATATCATAATGAAAGTTCTTCGATTTCTCCCCAACTTTTTCCTGCTTTAATATCCACCGGAATTTTTAAAGTAAGCCAAGGATAACTCATATCCTCCATACAGTATTTTAAAACTCTTGCGTATTCCATTACCTTATCATCAGGAACATATAAAAAGATGGAGTCATGTATAGTAGCTACTATTTTAGCTTGCGTATTCTCAAGAACTTTACGGGTCCTTACTAACGCCTCAAATAATATTCCTGCAGCCGTACCCTGTATAGGATGATTATAAGCTTCTCTGAAAGCTGCTGCTTGTGTTGCAGAATTCAAACTATAAGCATCAGGTAGGTTTCTACGAAATCCAAATTTCGTATCAATATAACCATGGTCAATTACATATTTCTCTATTGCTTTATGATATCTTTTAATTCCAGGATATTTTTTAAAGTATGCAGAATGAATTCTCTTTGCTTCTGATTCAGATAAATCAACTCCACCATCAGTAAGAAGAATAGATCTTAATGTATAATGAGATGTACCATAACCCAAGCCAAAATTACAAGTTTTACCTACATATCTTTGATCATCATTTATTTCATCCTCTGGAATATTATAAAACGTACTTGCAGATATCCTATGTAGATCTAAATTATTACGATAAGCATGTAACATCACTTCTTCTTGGGCATATACTGCTATTAGTCTCAATTCAATCTGTCCATAATCTCCTTCCAATAAAGTATATCCAGGAGCACAAATAAATTGTTTTTTAATTACACTAGAATAATCTCCTCTAGCCGGGATATTTTGGAGATTCGGTTTCGATGAACTTAATCTAGATGAGAATGTACTGGTGCAGTTATAATTAGTCCTGAGTTTTCCATCATCAGATTTCTGATCGAACATCTTCACAGTATAAGTAGATATTAATTTACTCAGATGTGCATATTTTAATAACAAACCACAGAGAGGGCTACTTAATGCAAGTCGGGTCAAGGTTTCCTTTTTAACAGATGGTTTTCCTCCAGGTGTCTTATCAGGAATATCTATATTTGCATATTTTGTTATGAGTAATGCTTTCTGATCAGAAGAATTAAAATTAATAACATCCTCTAGAGTAATACTTTTTATATATTCTGTATATTTATCAATAGATGCTTGTTTCTTTATATCTACTTTATCCTGAGTAGGATCTTTTTTAAGTCTAACCCTCCAGCTAATAAATTGATTATTACATTTTAATTTAGCCTTCTGTTTCAAATCATTAAAAGCATCAGTAGAGAAAGCTCTAACTGCAGGTACTTTATATAATTCTCTGATTAAATTCTTTCTCTCTTCTTTAAGAATCTCATCAGCAGAATATTCTTTATCAATAACCCATCCCTCTAATTCAAGATCAACTAAGCAGGGGATAATCTCATTATAAAATCGTCTTAATTTATCAAGCCTTTCATCAGAAAAATAAGGTAAGAAAGTTAAATAAATTCTATAAGTAGCATCCGTATCTTTTGCTGCATATTTACTTAATAAATCGAAGGGAGCTGTTTTATATATTTCAGCACTAAGTTTCTTCTGTCCTGTAAGTAGAAGTAATTCTTCTTCATAATGTCCTAAGTCTGTATACTCAGCTGCTAGATTTTTCAGAGATTGCATCTTCAAGGAACCATCATAAATGTAAGGCATGATCTGAGTATCTGCGTGTATTCCCTGAACTTTAATTCCATACTCTGCTTTTAAACATTTCATATCAAAGATAGCATTGTGAGCTATCTTTTTAATATTAGGATTCTCAAGAAGTTGTTTCAGCAATTCCATGTTAGCAGGAGTTATTGTATAAGATTCTTCTTTATTAAGAGTATAATTAACAGGAATAACAAATGATCTATAAGGACCATCAGAGAAAGATATCAATGTAATTTTAAAATCATCTGCAAAAGGATCAAGCCCTGTGGTTTCAATATCAAATGCAAGAAGATCTTTCTCCATGAGAAACTTCAATATATTATGTACATTCTGTGGTGATTTCTTAATCGTATATGTAACTTCTTTTTTATCTGGTACTCCCTCCTGTACAAAATTCCAGAAGGATAAGAGGTCAGCACGAAAAAATCTTTCTTTATTTAAATCTCTTAATATAGCAGACGGATGAAAGGTTGCAAAGAAATTAATATTAGGGAAATCAGGATGTTGTAATAATTGACCTCTCTTCTTAGTGACCGCTGTAAATGATGGGAATATACTTTTAAGTGCAGCACTACCTAGTAATAATACAAACTCTGGATTTACTTCCTCAATCTCTTTAAATAAAAACAAATCCCTACACGTTTTATATTGTTTCTCTGTAGGCTCTTTAATATTATAACATTTGGCCAAATTGCTAGTATAACATTCTTCATCTATATTAACATTCAGTCTTTTAAATGCTTCTCTAAGAACTTTACCAGAAGGACCTACAAAAGGTCTGCCTATTACATCCTCTTCATTACCAGGATTACGTCCAATGATCATAGCCTTCACTTTCTTAGAAGGACCAATTCCAGGGACAGGATCTTTTGCTCCTTGTCTAAGAGAACAAGCAGTACAGTTTAAAATATCCTGTTCCAATATTCTTAAAGTATTCACAATAATATTCCTAGTACTACCCACATCAAAATAACACCTGTCATAAAACCCCAAATCCATTTTAGATTATATTTATTCTGTAAGTCATAATGATCTAATCTTTCACGAACAAACTTTTCTTTCCAATATTCAAGATCATTTATCTCTCTATTTTCCATTGCCCTTCTCCTCATTCAATTTTTCTAAACTTATAACTGCAGAAGTACGTCTACCTTCTGTTGATTTTGCTTTCCATTGGTCTTGGTCATAAAATAATCTAAGTCCGCAAGGACAAATAAAAGGAGCTTCTTCATCTCGATGAGAAATACCAGCACCATTATCTCCTTTAAATTCTCTACCACATAAACAAGTGACTATAGATTTATCTGTCATTGTTTTACCTCTTCCCTATCATTAATCCAATTGCGATGTTTATATAAAAACAGAATGTCTAATCCCATTTTTGATGCAATATGTATATATTCAGCTGGAGTTAAATACATTTTTATATGGGTTAACCAAAAGCCCTCAGTATCAATTAATCGCCACCAATTATTTTTTTGATTCACACAAACAGCTCTAAGCATCCCAGGACTCTCCATCTCTCTATTCATTTCATTATCATTTTCCATCATTCTTATTCCTTTGTCTTTCCAACACCGATTTTTTAACGGCTCCTAAAGATTTATAGCAGAATCTTGATTTAGAGAAGTCAGTCTGTACTCCTATAACCCAACCACCTTTCGCCTTCTTCACTTTTTCTACATTAATCATAACTCTATTATATTCTGAATCTTTAAGTGATTGATTTAAAGTCAAATAAAAATCCAAAGTATATACTATATCTCCAGCTCCTGATTTATCTTTTCTTGTCGCAAGTGCTCCAGAATCCTCTCGTTTAGTTTTCATGGTCCCTGCAGCCCAAACAACTAAATTAGGATTACTATGCACGATTCCCTGTATTCCCTGAGAAACTGCTATTTGTTCTTCCCATCCAGCCATTCCTTTTTTCGATCCATCCTTGTACTTAATTAAATCTATGAAATCCAAGCAAACCAAAAAAGGTTTATCCTGTCTCATTGCAAATCTTCTGATATCAGCATCTAGATCATTAACCGAATATCTAGAAGCCACAAATTGTTGGATTACAAATTCACCCTTTAATAATTTATATCTCTCTTTTACTTTCGGTTTTAATTCATCATGTATTTCAGGCATTAAAAAATAATCAAAACTTATACCTAATAATCCTGCATCAAACCTGATTGATAAATCATCTTTTGACATTTCTCCTGTTAAATATAAAACATCATATCCTTGTATCAATGCAGCCCTGGCTAAATCTAATAACATCCAAGTCTTTCCACGTTCACTATCTGCAATGATCAATCCATAACTAGGAGGATAGACTTTAAATAAATTATCAAAATGAGCTATCCCTGTCTTGATTAATCCTCCCTGTACTACAAGGCTCAATCTATCCAATCTATCCTCTAACTGATTTGTAACTATATATGGACTAACTATTCTCCCTTTTTCTCTTGCATTTAAACATCGTTCAAATAACTCATCAAATTTTCCTGCTTCTATAAAATCAGGAGCATCCATTACTAAATCTTTCCACTCCTGGGTCTCACAAAAATTAGTAACCAGATCCAAAATATATTGTTTATCTGTTACTTCTAATAAATATAAATCCTTTAATAATTCAAACGTGACTTTTTCAATCTCTGCATCTTTTACATACTTTCTTAAATCTCTATGTAATTTATGGACTAAGGTTGCAGGTTTTGGTAAAGTTTTATAAGTATCATAATAATCAAAAAGTGCTCCACAAATATTTAACAATGCTTGACTTTCAAAATACTCTATCTTAATACTCTCTCTATATGATAATAATGATTCTGAATCTTTTATTAGTATGGAAAGTAAAGACTTTTGAAATTTTCTGGAGAAATCAAATTTCATTTTACTCTATGCTTTTCCATCTCTTCCCAAAACCATTTGTTATCATCAGTCAATTTAAGTTGTTTAATTTCTCGTTTACATGGAGGTACTTTATCTCTAATAGAATCCACTATCTGCTGTGCTGACATAGGAGCATTGATGCCTTTCATATTATCCCAACAAATATTACTAAGTGCATTTAAAAGTCTATGTATCTCTAAAGCAGCTTTAGCAGAGATTGTTACTTTAAAATCTTTCATCTAGATTCCTTTATCAGTCGTTTCACAACATCTACTGCACCTTCACTATCTCCACGTTCTCCTGTAACTGTCGTAAGTAATCTTGTAACTTCTTTATTAGTTGCATTATTTAATAAAGATTCTATATCCTTAATTATAATATCAACAAGAGGATAAGGAGGATCTCTCAAATGAACAAAATAACCACCATCAAATTTATAATCAATATTCTCCAGCAATACTTTTCTACTAACACTCTCTGTTACAATCACTTTTTGTTTCATTTTTATCTCCTTATACTACCAAAAATTGTTGACCTGATTCTATATCAATCTGATCAATGGATACCATACTGCCAAGCTTTTTATAATCCTTTAACCTAGCTCTGGAATGTTTCTTTAAGAACTTCTGATGACCATCATAAAAATCATATATGATTACCTTATTATCTCCATCCTTAATTCGTAAGGCTCTACCTGAAATCTGTATCGTTGAGATTGTAGATTGCTTACCATCAGCTCTAATGAGAACCTTAACTGCAGGAAGATCCACACCAAGTTTAAATATCATAGAGGCTAGAATTATATTTAAATCACCATGCTCAAGTTCATTCCTAGCCTGTTCTCGCTCCTCTGCAAAATTATCACCAGTAAGTAGTTTATGATTTATTTTCATTTCCCACAACATCTGAGAGAGAAGTTTTCCATGTTTCTTTCTCTCAAATATTACAATTATTTTTTCATCTTTATGCTGTTCAATTAAATCTAGAATCTTTTTATTCCTGACAGGTTGATTAACTATGCCTTGAGTATAGGCTTCTGCATATGTAATAGCTCCACTTATTCTAGGTCCTGAAATCTTATGGATTATGATATGAGGGATTGCAAGATAACCTGTCTTCATTAAAACTTCTGGAGATACTTTGGCTATTCTAGGACCTGTTGCTCCTCTCAACATTAAAGCATTCCCATCAGTACGATCAAATGGAGTGGCTGATAATCCAAACCTGTAAGGAGCATTTATGAATCCCAGGGATGTTTCAAAGAAAGTATTATCTCCAACCATGTGAGCTTCATCAGCAATTAAAAGTTGTCTTGATTTAAAAAATTCAGCTATCTTATCATTATGAAAAATAACTCTGCCTCTATTATTTACTTTCATCCTCTCTCTTAGAGTAGGAACACTAGCAATAGTTATTTTTCTAATCTCAGTTTTTTGATCTCCAATTATTCCGAATTCATCAATATCTAATTTAAAATATTCTGCAAACTTAGTCCTGGTCTGATAAAGAATATCTAGAGTAGGTACAGTAATAACAGTAGGCACATCAAGATATTTCGTTACAGCAGCAGATACTAATGTTTTTCCTGCTCCTGTAGCTGCTTCCACCACTCCTCTCCCTTTCATAATCATCTTCTCAACCATATATACTTGATGTGGTCTTAATTTATAATCCTCAAATAGATTAATTAAATAATCCTTAGAAGGCAGCTCAACATCAGCAAAAAAAATCACTTTTGAATCATCAAAGGAATTATATTTATTAGATGTAGCTATTAGATGTGTCTCTTCTGCATAGTCTACTGTAGAATATGGAAATAATTTATGGATATAAGAAAATAAACCTGTTGGAAATCTATATCCTACATGTTTTCTATCAATGTATGTCTTCTTTAAAAGAGACATAGTTCCATCCCAACCATGTCTTTTATAAGCAGGAGAAAAGAATGCTCCTTTAACTTTATAGGATATGATTTTCTCAAGCTTTTTCAACTGCTTCGTTGAAAAAGCCTGTAAGTCAAAATGTGTATAAGTATTTGTAACGTAAAATTTAATCATTGATTAATTACTTCAGCACAAGGATGATAATTTCTTCCTTCTTTATAACCTGAAATGTACAACCGTACATCCTCATATGATTGTACATTAGAATCCAACATTAAATTCCAATGATATTTTTCATTTTGATTTTCAAGTATAAGAAAAAAATCTAAATTAGGAAATTCCCTCAAACTAGATTTCCATAAAGGAATCATATCAACCAATAAACTAGTATAATATACACTTCTTTTTTCAAACGCTTCTATTGATTCCATTTTAATTCTCCTTATTAAATTTTTCAAGATATACTAGAAAATCTTTCCATTCTGTAACCACATTGGTATCTGGAAGGCTATTCATAATTCTAGGACCATATCCCTTCTTTGTAATGATCCGATCATCACAACAGATAATAATTCCTGTATCATCTTCTGTGCGTATTAATCTACCAAAAGCTTGTTTAAAATTAATCTGACAATAAGGAACTTGTTCTTCATTAAATCTATTCTTAATATTGAAGTACTCTAAAGTTTTCATGATAGGATCTTCAAAATGAAGAAAGGGAAGTTTATTTATTATTACAACCTTTGCCATATCTCCTGGAAAATCTACTCCCTGGAAAAACTTCTTTGTTCCAAATAAGATTCTATCTCCCTGTTTGAATTCTTCAATGAGATGAGCTACAGATTCCTCATTACGTTGTATCAACAATGGTTGTTCTAACTCAACATCATCAAATGCTTCCACAGCTATATTCATAGCTTTGTAACTTGTAAATAAACAGAGGATTCCACCACCTATCATTTTATAAACATCAGAAATTAATTGTCCTACATTATTATCAAACTTTTCAGTAGTGGGTTTTCCAAGTGAGGGTATATAAAATGCAGTATTCTTTTTGTAATCAAATACAGGATCAATTCTATGGATAAGATTATTTTCAAATTTATCTAATCCTAAATCCTTTATAAATGTAGGGAAGTCAATTGTAGCAGACATGAATGTACTCTGCTTCGTAATCATAGGCAAAAACTTAGGGAGGATACTTCTAACATAGACAGGTTTCATAGATAAACTTATGTTTTCATTTTCTTTATGTACCCATATCGCATTTAGTGCAAGTTGTGAGTTATCAGAAAAAAGATACTTTCTTACCTGGACCAGGAAATCTGTTGCATCAGAACAGAATTTAGTTAGACTTAATGCTTTAGTTGCAGCAATATCATTGGAAGCAATTTTATCCTGTCCAACCGCATTCAGATAATTATTTATATCAGCATCAATCAGATTCCTACACACAGCTAAATTAACTAATAAAGTTTCATAATGTATATCATACTCATCCAGATCTGCTTCAAAAAATAACCTTGATCTTTGTCCTTCTAAATAAAGATTCAAATAATTAAAAAATCCATCAATCACTCTAGAAAAAGATAATGCTCTCTCAGGAGCTTTATGATTCAAATAATTTATTATAGATAGAAACTTATTCTTAGTAAGATCAAATCCAAAGAAATCTCTAATGATACCCTTCATCAAATGAGCTTCATCGAATATTATATTCGTGATGCCTTCTGGAAGCATCTTTGATCCACCATTTTTTAAAATATTCTTGATATGAGAAAAGAAATAATGATAATTAATTACAATTATATCTTTGTCATAAATCTGACTACGATTATTGTAATAAAAACAATTATTAAAATCTCTACATTTCTTTCCCAAACAACTTTCATAGGAACAAGTAAAATCCATGAAACCAAATTGTACAATCTGACTCCTGGAAAGCTCTGCAATATCTCCTACCTCTGTTGATGTAACCCATTTAGTCAAGGCTGTTAAAGATTCATTATTTCTTTCTTTCAAAAGAGCATTATATTTAAAAGCACAGACATAATTGGATATACCTTTAATCAATCCATATTTTAAATCATATCCTAGATCATCGACAATAAATGGTATATCTTTATTATAATATTGTTCCTGTAAATTAATTGTTCCTGTTACAATTAAATACTTTCTCTTCTTTTCATCTTTATTAAGTCTAGTCGCTAACGCAATCAAGGCAGCAAGAGATTTTCCTGATCCTGTAGGTGCTTCAACGATGACATTTCTATCATCTTTAATGCCTTTATTAATTAAACTGGTGAGTATCTTTTGTTGTGGCCTGTCCTTGTATCCAGGCATGACTTGTGAGAGTTTTCCGTTCTGTCCAAAGAGATTTGTCATCGTGTTATCGAGTATACCAAAGTTTATCAAGTCTGTCAAGTAATAGATAAATAATACATATTAAACTAACTAATAGGTAATTAAAAGAGAGGTGGATTGCTCCACCTCTCCAATCGATGAACAGAACCGCAGAAAACAGAAAACTCTGAAACTCCAGGCTCTGTTATACCGATACAAATATATACATACCGCAACTTAATTAATTTACATTTTGTCTGCAAGTTCTATAAGGTTCTGTCCCATTTTCCTCATGACATTTGCAACTTTATCATTCTTGGTAGTATGTTTATTAATCGCCTTCAAAACTGCTGCATTAATTGCACAAGCCAAACTATTATCCTCTGACTGACATTCACCATTTCCTGTGACAGGAACGGCTGTTGCAGGTTTCTTTGCAGCAGGTCTACCTCTTTTCTTAGGAACTGCCACAGGTGGATCAGCAGCTGTAGTAGCAGCTGCAACTGGAGGAGGTGAGGCAGCAGGTGCAGGAGCTGGATTTACAGCAACATTCTTTGGTGGTCTGCTTCTTTTCTTAGGAGCTGCAGCAGGTGCTGGTGTAGCAGCGGGAGGAGGTGGTGCAACAGGAGGAATTTCTACTTCCTGTGCGACAAATTCTTCAGAGGCATCCGCTACAATATTTTCTATTTCCGAAGATGAAACAAGTTCTTCTCCCTCACCTGTGAGAGGAGGAAGATTATCTAGGTCAACTGATTGAGTCATTTATTTTTCTCCTTCTAATTTATTTTAAATAACCAATGTAGGAAAGTATAACACGTATTTTTAATTAAATCAATAATAGTTTCTGGTTTATCTTCTTTTTCCTCAAATAAAACATCCAGAATATACTCCTCCTCTTCTTGAAGCTGATTACTCATTTAGATATATTTCCAAGCTCTGTGAGCATCTTAATAATCCTATGTCTGTATGTATGATTCTCAAACATTTTAAGGGTAGCCCATTGAGCTTTTGCCAGGATAGTCTTTGCATTTTGAGGATCAAATAAATAATCCAAAACTTCTCCTGTCTCCTCTGGTCTGTTTGATTGATACAGACAGTCACCAAAAAGGGATTGAGTGGCTATTGACTCATGAGAGAATACAATATTACCACAAGCACAGGCTTCATAGGTCCTCATGCTAGTCATGGTAGGTGATTTTAATTGTTCATTTAAACAAATGACTATCCTAGAGTCCCTGTATATATCACCTGTGTCTAATGCATTGGTGGGACCTTCATAGGAAGCTGTGTGCATTAACGCCCATGATTTCCAGGAGTGGGGAGAATTATCAAGAGATCCAAAAATATATACCTTTTTTCCATTTTCTCTTGCCCACTTCATAGTAGGAATTAATACTGCCATCTCCCCTAAACATCTTTCATGAATATCAGGGTATCTATTTCCAACAAAAACTATATCATACTTACGATTTTTAAATTCAAGATCCTCATAATTAGGATAATGTTTAGAAGGATCACATGCCCAAGGCAAACAGGAGATATATTTATCTTTATAAAAAATCTCATACTGATCCATCATTTCAGATGCCGTTGTAAAAATAGCATCAGCATATTGAGCTTGCTTATAAAAACTTTTAAAATGATTAGGATCTTCAATATTCCAAAAAACTATCTTATGTTTAATATCTGTTAAGTTTGAAGGTAATACATCAGACCAGGAAGGAAAATAAACATAAGCAAGGACATTATCAAAAGAATTTACAAATTCTATTTCGTCAACAGAACCTCTATCAACAGATGGATTTATAAGCTGAATCTCTAATTCTTCTGCAGCTAGATGCATAAATTCTATGACAAAACTTCCTCGTATGAATAAAACAGGTTTCATTTTTTTATACCCAATTTCATAAGAATTGAATCTTTTATGTGTTCTCTATTATCATCAATCAATATCTTTAATAAAATGGATGGATTATTAACAGCTACATAAATAGGTTTCATTATTTACCTCTCAATATTCCATTCGCCTCTTCAAGATTCTCAGAAAGTGTAAAAACAGTGCCTAGCTTTCTTGCAGTAATATATTCCGTAATTGTTTCCGCATTAACAATAGCTGTATAACCAGTAATTGAATAAAAATCTCTTAAATTAATTAATGATTCACTTCTATATTCTAATGGACATTCAATCATTTCATTTCCCTTTTTTCTTTTTCTTCTTCTTTTTATCTTGTGCTGGAATATGTTTACTCATTTTGTTTTCCTTTAAAAAAGATTTAGGCACTTTTAGAGGAATACCATCAGCAGGACGTACAAATAAAATATAATCATTAGCTTCATAATGAAGACAATATAAAGCATCATTCAAAAATTCTTTTAAGCTCATTTATTTATCCATTGAGCTGCCATCACCGATAACCCAACACAAATAGCAACCATTTCCCAATTTTTAAATTTGGTACTACAAAAAAATAAAACTCCCAAATAAGCAGCCCAAAAAGCAATCTCATTATTCATTTACATATCCCTAGTTTCATATATTATACGATGAAGTCTAGATTTAAATGTATGATCTCTAGTAATTTCTTTATGAATTTCTTTCGAGAACATTTCAAAACCCCCTTGATTAAATTGAAAATAAGAATCTAGAATATATCGAGTTGTTTCCCTACAATCAGAAAGAACACACATTCCACCAGTTAGCATAGCTGTTGCAATAGATTTATATGCAAGTACTGGAATGCCTGTACACATAGCTTGCATGACTCTATTAGGACACATTGTTAAACTGTCCTCATTAGAACTCACAGAGAGAGCTAGTTTTGCATTCCTGAAAACATCAGCTGCTTCTAATCTCTTAGTTCTGTATTGATAAAATCCAGTGTATTCAGGATTTCTTTCTGTGCAGTCTGGATCATCATCCTCATAAGGTACTCTGCCTTCTGAGTCCAGCCAAACCAAAGGTACATGTCTCCAGGAGTGTCCACTTGTATCACCTATCCCAAACACACCCATCTTCTTATTATTCTCAAGTGCCCATTCAGCAGAGGCATAAATTATAGCTGCCTCTCCATCTGTCCTTGCTGTTCTACCTGGATATCTATTTCCCATAAAAACTATATCAAATTCTTTACTATCATAATCATGATTAGGATAAAAAACTTCGGGAGAACAAGCCATAGGTGTACAAATTATCTTTTTATCTGGATAAAGTTTTTTATATTTAGGAACACATTCTAAGGCAGACGTACAAATAATATCTGCCATTCTTGCATCCTTTTGAAAAGATTCAAAATGTGTAGGATCTTCTCTACTCCAAAAAATCTTTATGTAATTAGATAATTCTCTTATGTACCAATCAGAAAATCTAACCTCTGGCCAACCTAATTCCCAATCAGTGAAAGTTAAAATTAAAGTCTCTGCAGGATCATACTCTTTTATAAATTCTATTTCTTTTTTGTATTCAGTAATTAAGTAATCTAACTTTTTGGATCTAGTACTCTTACAAGAAATATCCAAGAGTTCTGTATATAGATTATCTGTAATATTGATTAATTCAATATCTAATTCTTTTGCAGCTGGTGCAAGACAGGTAAAGAGATAATCTCCAAGATCTGCAAGGGACCTAATCAGTATTTTTTTAACTTTCATTTTATTTAAACCTTTTGTTTCATCCAAATAGCAAGACCATTAGGTGAACCTTTAACACTTATAAATAGAGTTTCATCAACTATCCCTTCCAACTCATAAGCTTTCTGTACATTAAGTCCAACTCCATAATTCCCTTTAAACATAGCACAATTACTAATTAAAAATCCACCAATTTTTAATTTTTTCTTCGCTAGTTTAATTATATCCTGTACTATCTTAGTATCGTGAGTAAGATCCTCAACTATAAAATCTAGATCTGTAAGTCCTGAAAGAACCTTTATCGCATCTCCTGTAATTAATTCTACCAGACCTAAACTTATTGCCTCCTGGGGTATCTCTTTTCCAAAAATCCCTCCACTCTTTTTATCTACAGTTTGCACAACAGCAGATTCAAATTTAGAAACAGCATCAATTAAATAATTCGTACCTCTTCCAATATATGTACCTAACTCAACAATCCGTTCAGGATCTTTCATAGTTTTTAAAAGACAATTAATAATGATTCCTTCTTCTGGTCTCATTACTCCACTTTGATGTTCCTTTTTAAGTTTATTCGCTTCTTCAATCCACTGTCTTTTAATACTCACCCCAAAAAATTGCATAGATTTACGTAATGCCGTTTCTACAGAATCGCATGAAAACCCTCTCATTTTCAATTCTCCTTGTGTTTTATTTTGTGGTGCAGGATTTATTTTTAATATATCAAATATATTATCAACGACAGCAGATACATGATTATGTTTAGCACAAGCCTTTCCTATCTTTCCTAAATTTGCATTCCAAACATTAAAAAAAGATCTGAAATTTAAAGTTTTCTTACCTGGATTCCTGGTTGTCATATTATGCTGGAGCCATTGAGTGTATGTAGCATCTGTCACATAACCCATAGCTGCTTCATTTGCAAGTACACAGGGTCTTCCAGCAGCAAGTGCCTGGTAAATCCATCTACCAAATCCAAATATTAGTTGAGACTCAGCATATTTTGAAATGACTTCATCAGGCCAAATACTCTCATGTCCAATACGTTCAAATTCAATTCCTTTCTCATTACAAATTTTCTCTACTTCTTTATATGGAGGAATATTTTTATTATGATGTGCCCAGAGAACCTTTTTTAATTCCTTACTGCACTTAGGAATATCAAACCATTCAGGTCCTATAGGTTGAAAGAGAAGATTCCATTCATTTTTAAACTCAGGATATGTATTTATAATTTCAGGAGAGATTGCAGCATACGTAACATCTTTATGATCATGAATTCGCATTGGTCTTTCTGCATTATTAAGTCTACCATGAGACAAAACAAGAATTTTTCCAAAAGCAGCCTCTTGTAGATTCTCATAAAGTTTAATTCCATGCTGCAAAATTAATAAATCAAAATATTCTCCTTGTAAAGATTCCTTAGTTCTTCCTTTTATCTCAGACATCTCTTGCTTAAAAAATGGACCAAGACCAGGAGAGTATACATTTACATCAAAGCCTCTTCTATGAAGCTCATTAGCAATAGTGGCAGTCCACATTTCTGAACCGCGCGGGAAGTTAAGATGTATATTTGTAATTAAGCATTTCATAATTTATCTCTCCTTAAGTATTGAGCAAGGTTCTCCAATACTTCAGGATCATCATAAGTAAGTCCTAATGCCTTATTACATGTTTGATGTATTATTCCACGCACCTTTCCTGTAGAATGATCGTGATCAACACAAGGAGCTAATCCTTGTGTACCTGTTCCATAAAAAGGTCTTCCACAACCTACACAAATTCCATTCTGATCTTCTATCATTTGATTGTATTCATCTAGTGTAATCCCATATACTCTTTTAAGAATACCATCCTTATGTTTTTCTTTGTTAGAATGATAATAATCTTTGCTTACTTTATTTAAACGTTGTTTATTTACCTTTTGATAATTTTTATTGTACTCAGCTATTTTCTCTTTATTTTGAGCGTATACTATTTTGCTATGATCATCCTTACACATTTTACATGCACAACTCAAACCATCCCTTTTATATTTATCTTTATAGAATTCAGAGAGAGGTTTTTCAATTTTACATTTAGAACATGTTTTCATTTTATTCAATAGCTTCCAATAATAAATAAATATTAATCAAACCATAAAGTAGTAAAAGTATCCCACAAACTATTCCTATTAATGCTATAATTTCCATCCAAGTAATCTTCATTTTATTCTACTTCCCCCTCTATAATAAGTAGAAAGATTTCCAGATACAGGATCATTAAACGAATACTCATCTGTATATTTTAATTTATTACCTTTAGTCCAAAATGCTTTTTCTTTTTCATGCATTTTTGGTCCTAACATAAATCCTTCTTCATCTTTCTCTTCCCATGTGATTAATGGATTTCCAAAATCAGAAACTCCTTTATGTATAGCTCTTCCTCTTCTATTCTTCCATTTCTCAACATAAGTACCATCTCTATATGTCATATAATAATGACATTTGTTTTCCCAATCCTGTACAGATATTGCTTTCCCATAATGCTTAACATATCCAGTAGTAATAATCCTGGCATTCTCTTTAAACTTCATAGGTCTATCATAGAAATAAACTTCTGGAGTATTTCTAAAAAGCATAGGGAGTCTTCTAAATTCAGGACCGATCCACCTACGTTCTTTCCATGATTTATCTGCATCCTCTGGTGTTATATAATAATCAAAAAGTTTACAATAAACAGCATCATATGAATCATAATCAAAATTTTCAAAATCAAATTCAATCCTCTCATCTGCATCAAAACAAAGAATCCAATCAGGATTAACTTCTTTTTTTGCTTGTTCGTGTACAACTCTACGATGAAATCCTTCAGCTTTTTGTCTTAATTTTGGATCAGTATCCCAATTATCTGCTATAGTAAGTCCTATACCAACATAGCATCCTTCAATACCAAGTCTATAAGATTTACAAATATCTAGTGTTTCATCGGTAGAAGCATCATCATAAATAAATATTCCCGCATTACATATCTTAGAATAAAATTCTAATGTATCTAGTATGATATGTGCTTCATTTCTAATTCTGGTTATACCGGCTATCTTAACTGGAATGTTCAATTTTCACCTCTATTCCAAACATATCTCCTGCTGGATTGCTTAACAGTTTATCTCCTGGTTTAATCCTATTATGAATATTCCTTGGATGAATAACCTGTAGCCATCCAAGAAAATCTTTATCTTGATATGTTTTACATCTTTGATGTGCAGTAGAATGATTACCTAATCCCATCACTGTTCTTATAGGAGTTTTTCTAATAGAAATTTCTTCAATAAGAGTTTGAAATTGACTATTATGCATTCTACTCATATAATATTGTCCTGTATTCGTATCTAATTTGACTCCTCCCTCCAAATTAATTAATAAATCTCCTTCTCCTTGTTTAAATTTATCAAGCATTTTTGTTTGCATATAATCTATATACAGCACATTCAAAGCATCATCATTATCTAATCTTGTTGTTAATAAATATTGATAGTCTTCAGAATCAGCAAGCTTTATAATATCCTTAACTATCTTACCCCAACCACCTCTAACACCTTTAGATAAATCAACCATTCCATCAAAAGGATCTGTAGACGAAGCAGCTGTTATAAATATATTAGGTCTACTGAATGTTTTTAATTTTTCTTCATGTCTTGGTAAGGTTTCTTGAGGATCACAAAGAATTAACCATTTAAAATTTTGATTTGTTTGATTCGCAATAGATGGAAAGCAATATCGCTCAAATATTTCTAATCTATGATCCATCCATTCTTCTGATGTTCCTAAATACTTATTAGCTCTAGCTTTTAATTCAAGATCAACAGCTTTCTCTTTCAAAGCCCACAGTTTCTTAGACAAAGCTAAATTAAATCGTGTCATTATAATATGTAGAATATCATTATTCATTTACAATAGTTCCTTGAAAAACTATATTCCCTTTTTCATCAAAGAGAATTACTTCGCTTCCCTCTTGTATTGGATTTTCAGTAAACATAATTATTCCTCCTTATCAAATTTCTTACATACCCAAATATTATAATAATCATTAAGACCTTTTTTGGGACTCTCTCCATCAGTTCTTATAGATTCTTTTCTAATACTTTTAAACCTATAAGGAAGTCGAGCAAGTAATTTATCATAATTCCAAGAATAGGTAAAAGGAGTATCTGTAAGTTCAGGATAAACAAGTCCCTCTTTCCCACAAAAAGGTTCTATCAAAATAATATATCTATAAGATCTAGCACAAAAGCTTTCAAATATTTTATAATTAGTTGTATCCAAATTTTCTATATGATCAAAAACAGAAATGGTAAAAACTAGATGAGTAAAAGAACAAGGAATAGAAGGATCAGGAACAGCAGAAAAAAAAGCTTCATCTGTTACATGTAAATCCAATCCAGGAAATAATTCTTTACCTTCCTTTATTATCTCTGGATTTATATCAATACCAAAAGCTATACAATCATTAAGAAGAGGCTTTAATGTAGCCAGGTTTCTACCTGTACCACAACCAAATTCAAAAATACTAGAAGGAAGAGGATCTAAATCCATAACTATCTCAGACAATCTCTTGAGTTGAGACGTTTCTTTTTTTAAATAATAATCATTTACAGGAGCCTTAGTCCAATATTCCTTCGCTGTGCATGGTAAAGTTGATTTCAATTGATCCGGCTTCTCCGTGTTTTCCGACATATTCAGGGTTCTCCATTCCATTAATTTCTAACTGTCCACTTGCAAGCTTAAATATAAATCTACGTTCATTTGCATCAGATAGATTTGCAGATAATTTTAATTTATAATTATCTCCTCCACCACAACAACCTATCAATTTACCTTCCATTAATTATCCGATCCAGCGTTAACATTATTTATAATTAAGTCTAAACCTACTAATATAGCAAATACAGCAGTTAAACAATCAACAGATTTATAATAATAACCATTACTCATTCGCTCGTAATCGCTAAGAAATAAACAAATAATAAAACAAATAAAGAAAACAACAGACAAAATAGAAATTTTCATTTAATCCTCCAATAGGCTTACAGGTTTTGTGGGTTCCTGAATAGTAGTAAATTTACTAGAATCAGGACCATCTCTGAGAATTCTATTCTTACACAGTTCATTCTTCATATTATTCTCATTCTCAATATCTGAAGTTAAAAGATCCTGAATTGTTTCATGGAATACCTGTGCTGTCTTTGTCCATGTATTCTCTCTTGCAAGAGCTTTATTATTCATAGCTTTGTCTCTAATATTACCCTGTTCAAAGAAATCAGTGAAATCTTTAATGGCATTAATACACTCAGCATTATTTTTAACACATCTCAAATTATACTGATCCATATCTAAATCCTGAGTAAATTCAGTAATGGCATCCATTTCTGTATAAATAATAGGTTTACCTGTAGCTAAGTATTCATATAATTTAATGGGATTGGTATGCTGTGTGATCAAACTAACAGGTCCCATCTTGTTATCTCCCATAGGAATGATAGCATCTGTAACATCAAAGGGTATCCAAAGCACGTCAGCATCCTCTGTCAAGAAAGGTAAATCTTTATATGGAACATGAGGTATGGCAACTACATTGCTCATCCCTACAAGCCTCTGTACCTTCTCCAGGGAAGGACCACTATCAAACCTAGCTCCAATAAACCAGAACTCACAATTAACATCAATATTCCTGACCACACTTAGAATTAACTGAAAATCTAACCAGGCACTAAGCGCACCAATATAAACAATTTTATATGGTGGTGCATAATTATCTTCCTGTTTTAATGGAAAATCCCAATGATCAAAATCGCAGCCATTAGGAGCAAATCTTGCATCAGGAGTAATTTCTGGAAACTTCTCTCTTCTTGAATCAATTATCTCTCTTAATGATTTAGCAGAGTAAATAATTCTATTGGCTTTTTTACAAGCCACAGTGGACGCAGCTTCATTCGCTGGAAAATTATCTACTTCATCAAAAATAAACGAATGGTAAGGAATTAGATCAGTCCAGGCATGTCCTGAACCAGAGGTTGCATAAATGATAATAGTTTCATCTGGATGATTCATTACGTATCGATAAATATTATAACAAAGATACATATTTTCATGCTCATCAGATTGTCTTAAATAAGGTCCAGTAGCAGCCTGATATATTCGATTAATACCAGACAAATGCTCTCCATAAATTACTTTGTATCCTAGCTTCGCAAGCTCTAAACATACCTGTTGTGGTCTTTGTTTCATGAACCAGAATTGTAATCCTGGTGGGTAAATAATCGTAGGTTTTTGGTCTGACATATTCTTTTTATTTCTCATAGTTAAAGTAGTTTAACAAGCGATACGTATACCATAACACAAAAAAATCAAAAATAAAAGAGGAGGTCCTGGATTTTGTGGGTCTCTAACGGATTGGTTGAAGGAAGAATGAAGGAGGGCGCTTCGCAGCGAATAGTGGAGGTATGAGAGGAGTCCAGGACCTCCAAGAAATA
>SDBT01002257.1_pt1 | contig 34351 bp, 70 predicted proteins | sample 2277101 | NCBI WGS metagenome assembly SDBT01 (sample SAMN10404973, study PRJNA504765) | marine sediment metagenome | isolation source: marine sediment core GS10_PC15, 103 cmbsf | place: Arctic Ocean: Southern Knipovich Ridge | collected 2010
AAGGGGCCTGATCGAACCTACCAGCGGCCTCTATTTCTATATGCACGCCGTCGAGGCACCCGACGCATATTGGGAACAATGGGATGAGAAGCCGCCGCCCGCTCAGATCCATGAACAAATTCTCGAAAGAGCAGGCGACGAGGTTAATTGCCATGCCTGCGCTCTCGGCGGAATGGTGGTTGCGTTTTGCATGAGGTTCGACAATATGAAGACTGGGCAATCACTCAAGTTCTCATTTGTGTTGGGCGAAAAACAAATGTTCGTTCTCAAGGAAATCTTCGAGGATGATCAACTCGCCCTTATCGAATGTTTTTTTGAAAGGTGGCCATCAGGATCAAAATTCGGACATGTAGACCACGAGCAAAGGGATAGAATCGCCAACTTTGGAGAGCGCTATCCAGACCAGGAAGAACGTTTCCTCGTCATCATGCAAAACATTGTTGAGAACAATGGAACATTCAAACCATGACAATGGTCTTTGAAACCTGAAAGGAAACTCAAATGGAAATGCAAGTGACTAGCCAAGTGATCGTAGCAGCCTCGCTCGCCCTCGCAGCAGTCATACATGGAGGCTTCGGAGCCGGATTGGCCCAAAATATTGCAATACGAGAAAAAAACAAGGAACCCTTTGCAGGACTAATGGTGGGAACTGTGTTTTCATTGGTCGCATCAGCCGTCTATGCAATCATGTGGTTCATCTGCCTCGGAAGAACCATCGCAACAACCTTTTGGCCGGAATAACGAGTTTTCGCGGGAGAATGTATGAGCAAAAATGAACCAGATAGCCCAGATAGTATATGGGAACAGTTGGTAGACTGGTTCTATAACAACATCTACTTCCCAATACGTGACTTCTTTAGAGGCGATCCACCAAACATCGCCTGAGAGAACAAAAATGGTATTCGACTTCGATCTCAACAACTTCGACTACGTAGGGAATATGGTTCTATCTTCCCTAGCCGCTCTTATCACCTTTTCCATAGTAAGTGAGCACTACGCCAGTCGCGAAATCTCACAACTACGAAAGCAAAAGAAGTTAAAGCGTTGTGGATTATGTGTCGAATGTGAACGAATCGTGGAAACCGTTCGACTACAGAATGCGCCACCCGAGAAAGAGAGCAACGTCGATACGACTGAACAGCCCTCATCACTGGTCTGTCCCTGTGAAGATTGTAAACGCAAACGAGACATAGCTGATGAGGGCTGTCCCTGTCCAATGTGCAAAGATATACGTAAACAAAAAGAACAAGCACAAGCAAAACCAAGGGGGCCGGTGATCTGGGTAAATGGCGAACCGTGCGATTGCCCCCAACTAGAAGAAGCATACAACGTTCTCCAAAGATTCGTAGAAATCCAAAAGGGAGGAGCCTACGCTGCCTATAAACTCCTTATGAAACACCTGGGTAAAAAGCAACCTCTCACCTACGAACAAATCGAACCATTCTTCGAATTCCTTGGGGCCTACAAAAACCAAATTATTGAAGAAGTTAACCTAGTTCCAAGAAAAACCATCCTCGATGACTGCGCCCTCGCCAGTGACCCAGAGAATCAAGAGTGGCAAACAGGAGATTCAGTAGTTCTCAAAAAACCCGATAGAACTCCAGGCGAAATGGGAAAAGTCGTCAACGTGTACTACGGCGCGGGCTGCCAGCAAACCAAATGTTTTGTCCAATGGTGGTCCCCATCCAGTAAATCCATAAGGGCGATACAATTGCATGATGTCTCAAGTCTCAGAAAAGTTCCGCAACTAAAAGAGAGAGAATGGGCTGATTACCTATGCAAGCACCTAAAAGATTCGGAGTGGGCTAAAGACCCAGAGACTCCGACCGCGCCTGACCTCAAAGAGACTCAAGAGTTGCAAGTAGGAGATTCAGTAGTTCTCAAAAAACCCGATATAACTCCATGCGCAGTAGGAAAAATCATCAAAATCGGCGCGACCCGCGACGATGGTTTGCAGGTATGTACCGTCCAATGGTCCCGCCACCTGTCCGCCGACGATGCTCCCCGCTCCGTTAGCCACGATATCTCAAGTCTCAGAAAAGCAACGTCGTGGGCTGATTACCTATGCAAGCACAACATTAAAAGAGCTAAAAAATGAGCCTCCACATTATCACAAATATACTCGACTCAGGACTGCCCCTGTGCGAAACAAGTGACTGCGCCAGCAAACATCGATGCGCCAATCATCATTCCGCAGGAGACTTCCGACACGAAGATGGTGGAACACCAAACTTAACCCTAAAGCGAAACGGAACAGTCACTTGTGACAAAACAACCAAATCCAACGATGGCGCTCTCATTATCAAGAAAATGCTGGTTCTGGTCGACGAAGAGATTACCATGAGTAATGACGATCTTTGTCACTATGAGAATATCCCAGAACCAGACATCCATTTTGAACCCGAAGTGATACGTGAAGCCGATCTAACCCGACCCGACCAGCACCAAATTCTAGGAGAAAGCAAATGATAGTCAAGTCCCCATACGGAAAACGAGAAATACTTGCCCTCGAAAATAGCTCAGGAAGAGCACAATGTCCCGTCTGCCCCGAAAAACTCAAAAAGGGCGAGGCCGTCGTCTCAATCACTTTCAACGCCGGACCAACCGGAGTGAGATTCTTTTGCAAAAAACACGCAAAAGAACTCGCAAATGAAATACTGGTCCTGCTTGAAGATGCCGAATGACAACCAGAGAACATCTCGAAGAAACCGAATTCATGCTGCTTGCAGCATTAGAAGAACTCCAATGGGCAGAAGAACTCGCAAAAGCCCCTTATGACGACACAATTATGGTCATTGCTGATAATGTCAAATTGCAGAAACAACGAGTAACAAACCTCATCAGAGAGCTAAAACCATGAATCAGGTCGGAATAGACATCATGTTGGGACAAGTACAGGTCGAGATTGAACGCCTCGTCCGGAAGCATAACATCTCCATGACAGAATGGAACCTGAAAACCGCAAGGGTCGCCAAAGTTCTGGGTCATTTGTTGTGGCGACGAGACGATCTGATGTCCACTAAAACACAAAAACCGCGGGAGGATTAAACCATGACCATTGTAATCACCACACCCACACTCATCCTCATAGCAACTGCATTCCTCTACATCCTTTTGGTGGGGCCAGTAATATGGACTCTCCACACCAAATCCCGCAAACCCAAAAGACGAACAAAACGACTCGATCTCAGACGAGCACATGCCCTCGTTGAAAGTTGGCCAGAGTGGAAACGAAAACTCATAAGCCAAACCCTCAGACGCTCGTCCAACCGCTTGAGAAGGACCACCCGGCCCAAGTTTGGACGGGGCGTCGTATACAATCGGAGCTAACCAATTTTCCGCGGGAGAACAAAATGACAACGAATAACCCAGAACCACGCAGAACACCTATGGAGTCTCCCTCAGTAGTCCCAGAGCCATTCTCGCAGGCACTAATCTCTGCCTTGCCAGAATTGATACAAGCTATGCAATTCTCACCAAACCACCAGCACCAAATAAAAGAAGCAACTATCATCGTTATGAACGAGAATCAAAATGGTAAATCACTAACCATGCAAGCACGAAATATATCCATAGCACTAAATAAAAAAACCAATGCCTTCATCCTCTTCGGAACCGTCCAAGCACCAAATAAACTACCACCGATAACTAGCACTAAATTAGTTTCACGATATAAGAAAACTAGCAGAAGGTGGCACTGAAATGGAATTAAACCTAACACCGAATACAACCACGGTAGCGACCATAATAGCCACAATGCTGGCTGTCATGACTATGATCGTGTTTCATGAAGTTACCAAAGAATTCGCTGCCTATGCATGGAACAATATCAAAAAGAGATACAAACTTCTCATAGCAGAATTCCTGATCGGGTCGTTCATTCTCGCCGTCATCATCGCTATCAATGGGTCAATACTCACCCCAAATGAACATGCCAATATATTGATACCAGGACCAATCGTTATAGCCGTCTTGATGCTCGTGACCGTCGTGGTCGAAGATCAATGATTCCCAGAATAACCCATCTACAGTTCTTTATTCTACTCCTCCTCAATGAAGGTTGGAGGAAAGGCACAGAACTTAGAGATAAACTCCAAGCCTGTAAAACGCCCATGAGCCCCGCGGCCTTCTATCAACTCATGGCCAGAATGGAACGAGATAAACTCATTCAGTCGTATTTCAACCAAACCCCAAAAGGTAAGTTCAAACAATACCAACTCACCAACAAAGGACGAAAATCAATGCGAAACACAGAATCATTCTATTACCTTATGGGCCAACGGACATTCACCATAGGACACAAAACTTGACGGGGACACATAAATGAATCCGGATCAACGATTAGCCCGAGATTTGGCAGACGAACTCAACAAAATTAAGCCTTGTACTGGATGGGAATTTAGCACATTAGTTGATATTTGTAATTGTCCTGAATGCGATAAGGTCGTTGTTGTGGTTAAACTAGACACCCACGGTAATCCTTTTGAGCGAGTCATTAGTAAGCCGTTTTTTCTCGAAGACGTGCGATCTCGTCAAAATGATTTGCCAGAATTCGCCAACGAAATCGTGGCTCCAATCTACACAATACATGTCTCTCCCAGAGGCCGAGAACATGGAGAGGACACATAACTCATCGAGGACACAGAGGTTGAAATCTCTTTGAGTAACTTGAGTAGAACTCCATCTCAGCATCCCTCATGCTTTAGGAAAAAGGAACAGAAAGGTAGCGAAGCTCCCCGCAAGCGGAGCGAAGCTCCCCGCAAAGCGGACTGGCAGGGATTCATCCCCACTCGGCAACACCAGACCTCCACTGAGCCACACAAGTGCTGTAGAAAACAATAATCAATAGGGTTTTCATCCCAAGGCTTCACCAACGAATCACAGTTTGAGTCGTTCGGCTTTAATTTTTGAACAGTTATTCTCGTGGAAATGAACACTCAAACGGTTATTCCTGCACCGATAAAAGATTAGTGTTGCCGCTATAACTCACATGACAACAAAATTGGTTCCGGGGGGAAGCTTCGCTTATCGGACGTAGTGGAATATAAGACACTACTACAATGTTGCATTTTGCGTGCAAAATGACTTGACAAATCTGTGAGATGAGGTATACTTCGGACATGAGACAGCCATGGACGAAAGGTGATACCGTTGACCTGTTGAAGATATTGCCGGGAGCATTCGCGATGATTCTCATCAACTCCTTCGTTTGTGGCGGTGGGCTTGAATTGCTTGCCGTTTTGTTCGCTTTCTTGAGGACGAATTCATGAAACCAGACAGACGCAAAGCATGGAGTTACAGAGGGTATCAAATAACCCCTGTGGCGACTATGCGCTCTCAGCATTGGGGCAAGTGTGCAGAGCCATTGGGTGGTGATGGCAGGCATAGCAATTTCTATTGGTCGATTCATTTGTCTCATGGTAGTTGTGTTCCCTCTGCAACTAAAGCGAGTTGTCGTGAGTTAATCGACGCTGCTAATCTTGTAGGAGATGGCAAATGACGAATCAAGGCCGCAAGCTAATCGACGAACTCAGCGAGGACGCTGTGGATCGCTGCAAATGTGGACATGAACTAGGTGAAGCGGACATTGGTGGAGGACGTTGTACGGGATGTGGTACAATGATTCTCCCGCGAAAACCGTTCCTAGTAACTCGTTTGGAAATCCACGAGCAAATCGTGGCTGTAAACGCTGAGAGTCCCCTTGATGCTCAGCATCGGGTTGCTGCTGGCGAGGGAGATAAAAAGGGAGATGCCACGTATGCGTATACCCACGATCAGCCCGATAATTGGTCTGTCGAGACAGTCGAGATCCCGGGTTGTTTTGAAGAGAAACCCCATATCACATATCGAGAGTTAGCAGAACAAATCGGTCGTATGACTGACGCTCAGAAAGACTCAGATGTGACGATTCACGATGAGACTATTGATGAGTTCTTCCCAGTTACAACCTTTGTGAGTAATTGGCTTGACAATGATCCGGCGGATGGCGTCTTGGATGATGACCATCCGTATCTGGGTTGTAAGGCTTGACAAATCTCAAATCCGTGTTAGATTAGGAGATGAGGAGATATTCAGGAAGGCTCTCACAGTCGCCCATGTTTCGGAATGAGGCATCATTCCGGAGCTGCATGCAAGGGCCTGCACCTTAGAGCCAGACCACGGAGTTGATCACTTGTGGTTTGGGGAGGGACTGTCGGGACGCCGAGCCATAGGACTGAGAGCCTTCTTGAATGTTTCCTTGACAAAATCTTGAAAATGGAGTATGGTGTCTATTATGACAATCGACTTCAACTTCAAATGTCCTCGTTGCGCCAAATCTCGTTTGGAAGAGGTTGTGACGAACGTAACTCAGTTTACAGCGGTCACATCTCTCGAAAACGACGGTGGGGATTCGGTTAGCTGTAATTACGGGGACTGTGAATTCAATACTGACAACTGTGATGGCATTGCCCGCTTCCAGTGTCGGGATTGCCAGTTCACTCTTGAGGATTACAGAGGGACCATTGATTCTGAGGAGAGGTTAATGGTTTGGCTTGGTGATTGGGGGATGTTGGTTACTGTGGTTGAGCCTGTTTGCAAGCATTGTGGGGGTTCGATTCGAGTTCGATGCGTTGTTAATGACAGGACTGTCTGGGAACATTGCGATGATGAGTGGTTAGGCCAGACGTACCAACATTCTTGTGAACTCAAGGAGACCGAGTGATGCGGATCGACCAGGATCGAAAGCAGATCACGGTCCATATTGACCGAGATGAAGCATTGTTGTCCTCTGAGTTGATCGCTTTGGCGCAAGGCAAGGGCTGTAATTCTCGTGGGTCTGAAACAATTGTCTTCACGCCAGTTATTTCGAATATGATCATGGAAGGTGAGATTCGGCTTTCGTTTCGCAGAGAAGGAATGTCTATTCCAGAAGCCTGCGACCCTGCTTGACAATTTATTCTTTCCGCGTTATTCTTTACACCCGAAGGAGAGCATCATGATTACTAGCAAACGTCTCAACGAGTTGAAAGTTCTTGCTGGTGAAATCGCTGTACCTGGAAGGAAGAATGTGATTGGTCCTATTACCGCTAGCCTTCTTGCAGCCCTCATCATCAACGATGGGTTGCGGGAGTTGGCATCGTCGTTGAGCGACGTTGGCCCTGCCATAGATCGTCTGGGTTCCAATGAGTAATCCTAACACCGAAAACCCAACACCGAATAAGGACAAGAAGATTCCGAGTAACCAGCCCTGCAACCCCGTTGAGGTCATTCACGAATTCTATGAACGGCAACAAATACCCCAGAGCGGAGCGCCTGCACCGAATAAAGACCACATCATCTTTGTCTCAGTCAGAGGTGGCGTTGTTGATGTCGAGAATGTTCCACCAGGAGTAACTGTCCGGGTGGAAGATTACGATGTTGATGGAGCTGACGAGACCAACCTCAGAGAGAATGAAGCGGGGGACTGTTACGTTCTCAGTGAGTATGGCAATTAGAAACGGCTATGGATATCTCTATGGACCGTGGTAGAGTTGAGAGGATTGCGGGCGGTCCCTCATTGAAAGGACTTGTTGGCCTGCCCCTCGAAAAAGAGAGGGCGCGTATTGACATCGCTGCATGCATCAAGACCGGCGAGGTTTTTCCACATACTCTACTTGAGGGTGTGGGTGGGACAGGCAAGACAGCGCTTGGGAAGGCCATTGGCGTAGAGCTGGGCTATTACGTAGATGTGATAGAAGCATCAGCTCTGAAGACCCGAAAACAGATCATCTCACGATTAGTTGGTTCTACCAAAGAAGCTACTCGACATGGCAAGCGTTTACTCCTCTTCCTTGATGAAGCTCATCGCCTGAGTTTGCCTCAACAGGAATCGTTCTACTATCCGATGGACAAGGATGATCCTTACATCACGACCTCTGACGGTGACATTCACTTTCCGAAGTTCTGTTTGATGGCAGCGACGACCAGGCGAGACATGTTGGATCAGGCGTCCTTTGTGACTCGTTTTGACAACGTATGGCGCATCAAGCGGTATGAAGAACATTGGATCTCTGAAATCCTTCTTGATTGGTTTGTAGCCCACGGGATGCAGATCTTCACATCTGAGCTATTAATGATAGCAAGAAGGTGCCTTGGTATTCCAAGGCAGGCTATTAGATTAGCGAGGAAGATAAGGAACTATGTTTTAGCTCGTGGTAATGAGAAGCGGGTCACCTCTGCTGATTGCGAGTACGTCTTTAGGTTAGAACAGATTGATGCGATTGGCTTGACTGAGTTGCATGTGAGATATCTGGAGGAGCTGCTGGGATCTGGAGATCGAGCTGTAGGGGCTCGGGCGCTGGCTGGTAAACTTGGACAGCATCCCGATGACATTATAGGGACGGTGGAGCCTGTCCTCTTATCCTTGGATTTCATTGATCTGACTGCTTCAGGGCGGATTTTGAAGCGGTTAGGCGGCGATCACTTGCGGAAACATCATCCGAACATTTTTGTTTAGTATAATTATACCAGCTCCAGCTTCAGCCACATGCATGCAAAAAATGTTCTCAACAACCCACATGACATCAAAGCAGGCCCCAGAACCCATCAGTTACGTTCTGAGACCTGCCAACGTGTGATTGTCCCCGTCAGGGACGAATCAGAGCGTATCAGAATTTTGTTTTGGAATCAAGTTGACAATCCAGCACGTTGTGATATGCTTCCCGTTCGTGGATGAATGGCTTACGGGCCTCTGCAACGGAGCGTCGAATGGCACTCGAATACAAGCGATTGCAGTTACAAGATTGCTGATGAGACGATTATGGTGGCGGATCAAGTTTCTCCGGAAAAAAGTGGTTCAGGGGGTTGACAATCCGAACAAGATCGAGTAGGGTGTTAGTTAGTGGTAAGCAACTTCGCTTGCCTGAAACAAAATCTCTTTTATGGAGCAACGATCATGCCGAGGAAACGTGTGGTAGTCAGCGAACCACCGTTCGTTGATCTACTGAAACCGAGGGAAGTCGATGCGATGCTTGCACTCGGCCAACTCATCGTAGATGGAAAGACGTTGAAGCAAAGCGACTTCAACAAAGGGCGCATGAGCGCCAAGGCGATCCGTGACGAAATCACCGCCTACAATGATGCGGTCGATGTGAATGCCGATCGTGTGGAAGCGGGCAACGATCCGATGCCTCTGCCGTCCACGGCGCTGCTGTACCAACCTGTCTTGGTTGAGGCAGGGATGCGTTACGGCGGACGTTTCGTTTACGCTGGTCAACAGTCGTCGCAAACCACCGCGCCGAAGGATTGGCCTACAGACATTGTGGGCGAATGGCGCGTCCCTGTCGGCAAACCGGATGATGAGGACTACGATGAGGGTAGTCTCGGATGGAAACTCGGCACCGGGCGCAAATGCCACGAGTCCGATCATCGCCGCAACGTGGTCAATCGCGCCGAAAACGTCCTGACTGTCGGCATGTTTGAGTACGTTGTCGGTACGAAAGATGTTCCGGCGCTCTTCCTTCACAATGCGAGCAAGACAGGATCGTATGGCGCTGTGACGGCCTGCGGCAAGCGTCTTTCCTTTGCCGACAACCCTGCGTTGGCGAATCTCGTTGGCCAATTCAACAGCAAGTGCGAGGCGATTACGGTTGACGATGGTACGGTCGGCGCTCGCATCGTGATTCTTCCCAACATGCTTGTCCGTTGGGGATACATCGCCAAGGGTGACAAGCGCCTGACCAACTTGCAGATTCGCAAGGCGGTCGAGACTGACGGTGGCAAGGGTTTGAAGTTTGTGGCCTTGGAAGCGCCGATTGTCGGCAAGGGATTCACGAAGTCCCAACTGTGGCAAGCGGTCAAGCGCGTTATGTCGCTCAAGGGTACGATCCGTGATGAGGAAGATGGTCGGACGGCGCTGGAGCGCTTCGAGGGTCGGCCGCCTCGCTCGGACAAAAAGACGGAAACGCCCGACAAGGTTTGGGATAACTTCAAGGTTATCTGCCGAACCGCATTCAACGGCGTCTTTCCTTTCGGCGTCCGCGCCGGGACCGGCCAATGTCCGCCCGTCATCTTCTACGGTGACAAACTGACCGAGGAAATGGGCCGTTTCGTTTGCGGCGTCCTGACCGGCCACGAATTCAAGGAAAATCGTTGGGCGGCAAAGGAACGTCTCGCTGGCGACGTGGATGAGTCCGCGCCAACGCCCGCCGCCAAACCTGCCAAACCGGCCAAGGCCGCTAAGGCTAAGGCAAAGGCAAAGGCAGCCAAACCGGCCAAACCGGCCAAGGCTGCTAAGGCTGCTAAGGCAAAGGCAGCCAAACCGGCCAAGGCAGCGCCCGCCAAGGCCAAGGCAGCGCCCGCCAAGGCGAAGGCGTCGCCCGCGCCCGCGCAGGTTGATGCGCCTCCTGTCGAGGAAACGCTGCCGGTCATCTCGGATGTTCCCATTGGGGATGATATTCCCGATGAGGTCACGACGGATGCGGGCATTGAGGTCGATGTGATTCCGCAAAGCGAAAGCGACGACTAAACTGATCGTTGTGAGAGGGTCGCGCCTTTGGGCGCGGCCCTTTTTCTTCTTGACAAAGCCATGATCTGTGGTATGCTACGGTTGTGATTGGAGCAGTCGCCTACTGGTTCGCCAAGTCCTGGTAGGTGACTCGCTCCCTCTCGAATGACAGCGGTCGGGCCGAAGCCCCCTCTTGTTACTCGGAGCGAGGTCTCCGGGTCCGGCCCTGTTTCCATTCCTCCATTTTTGTTCCCTAGTATTAGAAGCAGGAGATTCCAATAATTTTCCGGAAAAATGAACTTGACAAATGATTCCGGGTGTGATATAATACCAACATGAAACGCAAGCAACGCAAACTCAAGTTTGGACGTGACCCCACGATGGGGCGCGTCACTTTCAAGACAGGACGTATTCTGTCTCGTAGGGATCGAGTGCGCCTGCTGCGTAAGTCCAAAGCGGCCAAACGTGAAAGGGCAGACCAATGCCAACTATGAGCTTCTGCTTCTCCGGTCACAATCGCCATGCCCAAATCGAGACGGCAATTGATCTGTCCACGGGCAATCCGGTCGATGTCAGCGAGATGTCTCGTGAGGAGCTGGCGCGGAAGCTCAACTCGGGTGATCTGGCGATCAGTCTCAAAGACCATCTCGAAAGCGCTGACGAAATTGAACTCACTGATTTTGAATAGGAAATAACACAATCTTTACCCTTGACAAATCCTCCGTTCGTGGTATGCTTCCTTTGTCTCATAAGCAACGGAGTCAGCGATGGCAAGGCAACGGCGTAGTTTCAAGATCAACCCCAAGGCCATCCGAGACATAATCACAAGACAGGCCGGATCGCTTCATAAGGCTATCCTTGAAGCGGTAATGAACGCTATTGAGGCAGGGGCCACGCTGATCGAGATTGTCGCAGAAGGAAAGCATCTGTCAATCTACGACAACGGCAGGGGGATCAGAACCAGAAAGGAAATTAAGGATTTCTTCGAGCATTTCAGCAATCCGCATAGTCAGAGCGAGGCAAAGATATGGGCGCAATTCCGAATGGGTCGCGGCCAAATCTTCTCGTTTGGAAGGAATACTTGGAGAACCAACAATTTTGAAATGTTTGTGGATGTCAACGAAGACTCCTACTATACTGAATCAGGGTTCTTTCAGTACGATCTTGATGAAGAAATGGAAGCCGTACAGGGTTGCCGTATCGAGATTGATCTCTACAAAGACCCCATCGGCTCGTATCAGTATTCGTCAATGCAAAACCTGCAAGATCAGGTCAAGCATCAGATCGAATTCATGGAAGTCCCCATTTACTTCAATGGGGAGCAACTCAATACTCCTGCATCCCAATGCAATTGGGATAGCGAAGATGAGTATGCGTACTACCTTTGGGCCGTCGGCGACCAACTGACTATCTACAATGTCGGCGCATACGTCATGGACATTGCTGCGTCGGTCGCGGGCGCAACAGGGGTGATCGTTAGCAAAAAGGTACTCAAGGTCAACTTTGCTCGTAACGACATTCAAAGCGATTGTGATGTCTACTTTCCGCATATCGCTTGTGTCATTCAAGCAAACCGAATCAAGAAAACTAGGCAGACTAGACGGCGCTTTGACAAAGACGAGCGCATCGCTACCTTGCATGACGTTCGTGATGGCATACAAAGATGGCACGAAGTAAGCAAGATTGGTTTGATCCTGACCACAAGCGGCAGGGTGATTACTCTTGACTACATTTGCAAGAATCGTCAAGCGTGGACGTTTGCGGAAAGGGGAGATACGGTTGCGGACAAACTCATGCAGGCGCATAAGGCGCTTTGCATCGACGAAGATACCTACAAGCAACTAGGATTCAGCGGCAAACCGGGCGGATTCTTCAAATGGTTGGCCGGTCACTCGTTTGACAAGGTATCAAGACTCTACCAACCTTTTAACGGCATCGACGGTGAAGGTGGACTAGCGGATGATTTCGACCGGACCTGTACGATCGTTCCCCATGCAGACCTGACACCGTATGAGCGGCGCATCCTAAAGGTATTGGAAGGATACGACTGTTGGGAAGGCAGAGTAATCCGAATGGGGATTGCCGATTCAACCTGCGCTTGGACGGATGGTTTTTCCCATATCACAATCGAGCGGAATTGGTTGGGTAGGATGTCAATGAGCAACTACAACAATTGTGCTATTGTGGTTGGTACGATGGTACATGAATTGTCGCATGATTGCAATACCAACGAATCGCATGTCCACGGTGAAGAATTCTACCGGCGCTTCCACAATATCTGTCTGCCGGATGGCGATGGGAATACTCCCATGCGTTACTGCGCCAGTTTCTCCGATTCGATGCGACGTAGTAGGATTGAAGAACAGAAAGGCGCGGCCATCCGTAAAGAGCGAAAGGCCAAAGATAAACGTGACGCCAAACTCGGCATTGGGGCGGTTGCTGCGGTGAAGCAAGCGGCAAGGCCGCAGTTTCCTCAATGGGTAAGGCAACCGGCCAAGCGCCGCCCGAGGGGCAAGAGAAGAATTCCGAGGGGTGTCTGAAAAGCGCTTGACAAATGCTGGTGCTGTGATATACTTCACTTAACGGAGTCAAACATGGCAGGTAACTTGATTCAAACCAAATCTCGCAAGGGCATGATGCTTGAAGTCATCGGCCAACTGCTTGAACTCGATCCAGAGGACTTGGCGGATAACCAAATCCTCGCATCTGTTTTCAACGTCCTTTCGCCTTTTGGACGATTGGCGTTTCATAACAAAGCTAGTAATCACTTTGACATCGTTCATGGTCAAGCATGTGCCCGTTGTGGGACAGACCTTGACGATGACGGTGAATGCAAAGCTGAAACCTGTCCTTTCAGTAAGTGCGAGCAAGATGATGCTGCTGGTTGGGCAGGACATCCTAATCCTCCTGAGTGGGTGAGGAAGTAATGCCAAAACCAAATCCTGACAGCCCAGATGACACCCGCTATACGGTTGCCTCGGGCAGTATTTTCGATGGAATGACCTTCACTGGCATCTTTGAAGATCGCGAGGATGCGCTTGAGTACGCTGTCAACGAGGTTTGCGGCGACAATTGGTGGGTCGTCAAAATTGAACCAACTTAGGCTTGACAATTTTCGGTGATGTGGTATACTTCCTAGAGAGTCAGAGTCAGAGTCAGAGAGGACGAATCATGGATCATCGCCGAATTTTGGTATCGAGGCTCGTAGCAAACGCAGTTGACCTAGCAGTATGGATGATTGCTTTTTCCATCATGGTGTGGGGTATCAGGGCATCACTACCAGACCTGTCGTTCGGCGCAGCGGCGTTGCTCGCTTTGTCGATTTTGTTTCCTGTCTCGGTTTACACGAAAACTAGTTTGTTCATTACAAAATGCAAGGAAGAGGCAGTTAGTGAAGCGAAGGGGAAGAGATATGACAGGTGGAACGCCGAATAGGAGTTCTGAAATGCCAGAGCCAACTGTAACCGAATACTATCAGTGGAAAGAGTTTGCAACTGTCGAGGGAGAGGATAAACCTCGGCTTCTCACCCCTTGGGCTGATCCCAACGAGCATGAGACTGCATTCGATTTTGGGTTCGAAACGATTGAAGCTGCGGTAATTGGTTTGGTCCAGTGGGGCGCTTATCACGAAGCGAAGGAAGCAAATTGGGTGCTGGTGAAAGTGGTTGAATCGCCAGAAATGCGAGTAAGCGACATCGACGATATTATGATGGAGATTGCTCGACAACAGGCTTGACAATTTCTCATTCTGGTGTTAGACTTCCCTTTGGAGTCAAACGATGTCAAAGCAAAACGCATTAGCAAGAATCGAAAGAGGGGCGCTGCGAGTCTTAGGTGACAACGGGCGTTGGAAGGCTCGTTTCGAGATTGGGTCGGAGTCATCTGATCGAGTCTACCGGGTGTCTTTCGATACGGCGCAGGGTTGTTGGGTCTGCTCTTGCATGGGTTGCATCCGCCACGGTCAATGCAAGCATCTCACAGCGATGGGACTGCAAGGCCGCAAGCATGGACGCGATCTTGAATGGATCCAGCATTTTCAGCTCCAGGGATAACTCATGCCACGTTCCAAGAAACCACGCCCGAGTGTTTTCGATCCTGAATATCGTCCGTATGGGATATATTCGGGTGGGCAATCCGCTGCGGATTGGCGAGCTGCCTTCGGAGAGGCCATGTCTCTTCCCGAGGCCGAGAGCATTTTGGGTGACGACTCACCTTGGGCGATCTTGGGGCTGAAGCCTGGCGCTTCCGACACCGAGATTCAAGCGGGCTTCCGCAAAATGTCACTGAAGTACCACCCCGATATGAAACCGGATGGGGATGCGGAAAAGTTCAAGACTATCAAAGCGGCCTACGTTAAGTTAGGAGAGCCAAGATGACTTATCCTGAGATTGTGGAGTGGCTGGTGCGAGACATTCTCGCTTCAACTGATTCCAAGGATGACCTGGAAGCGAACGTGGATCGCTACATGGAAGATTTGGCTGCGTCTGTCCTAGCGAAAGCGAACGAAACTTTCACACCGGAGTAGTCAAATGACTGAACAAGAAGCCAGAAAGAAGTACCTCGCATCCAAGGGACTTGAATGTCCGTTCTGCGGGAGCAAAGACATTCAGGCAGGTGAGACAGATACTCAGGATTACATGATCTGTCGCAATGTGGCCTGTGACCGCTGTAACAAGACGTGGACGGATGAGTACAAGCTAACGGGCTTGACGTTTGATGACGAAGCATTCGGTCCACCAGTGGAAAATTCAGAGGAGCATCTCAGGAAGCTGATTTGCGAGGGGGTTAATAAAGGACTCTCCAACACCGAATTGGTGGATTGGATTTTCCCTCCGGGAGTTGTCCTTTTGATGGGAAATCGAAAGCTGGTCACATCTCTCATAAGCATCATCCGAGAATCGTTCCAAAAAATACAACTTGACAATTTAATGAAATGAAGTACACTTACCAATAGGAGATAGCGCCGTGACGATTCCCGACAGATCACCGATGGCAGAGCCATTCAGCATCTCAGAGGTCAACCAGCACGATGTTTGTATGCAGGTTGCTTTCAGGCGAGATGTGGTTGGCTCCTTAACCAATCTCTTTGGCTCAAGTTCAGGTCATCAGTATGCATCCGGCCTGGCGCTGTTGGTGACGCATCTCCACCTCGTTGGCAACCATCTGCATGGTGCGGGCGACGGCCTTCCGTCTTCGGTCTTCGATGAGATCCCCGACTTCGCTCAAATCGACGAGGTGAACGTCGGAGAGGGTTGGGTCACGATCACATTCTATGGGGTGGATGTGGTCACTGCAATCGGCAGTGTCGCTAAGAAATGTGGCGATACTAGCAAATACTTCTCGGCCCTGCGAGCTTTCGGCTGGAACGCTTCAACTGCTGCTGAGTATCTCAATCACGAGATCGTCATCGACAAACTCGGCGAGATCGCTGAGCTGGTAGTTGATTCGGTAGGGAAAGAGTACGAGATTCGGGATATTGCTTGACAACCGTGCAATTGAGGTTATACTTCAAGCATGAATCAATCACGCTTTCACGACGATGTACCGACCGTGATAATCTGGGTGCTGTACTTCTAACAGGAGAAGCCGTGAGCGTATGGTTTGGCGCTGCGACATACTTCGATGTCTGTCGGAGATGTGGTAGTTATTGATGGGACAGTTTGGTTCTGCGCCAATGACGGGTGGAAGGAAATCAAATGAGTGAGAATCTGGTTGTTGTCGAACTCCAGGTTGATCCTAACGATCCCAACGCTAAAATGAGTGAAGAAGACATGCAGGAAGCTGCAATTCAGGCAGTACGAAATGCTGTGCAGTTTGCCTACGAGAACGGCTTTTCCCACGAGTTTGCAGACGTATGCAGCATCGGCCTTGTCGATGTGAGAGGATTCTCTCCGGCACAGTAATTCACTCCTGTTTTTTATTTCCGAGGGAAAGAAGAATCCACATGACATCAAGGTCTGAGCAGTGGAAATTACTAATCTATATCATAGCCTGCTACCTAGCACTCTGCTAAAAAAGCCTTGACAATTCATCGAGTGTACGGTATACTTAGGGTAGAAATGGAGATGCTGATATGACTGAAACAATTGCGCCTCCCGCGACCGAAATCGTCCCCGAGGATTTGATCGCTGAACATTTCCCTCTCAAAAGAGATGAGGGCGAGGTGAGGATCGAAGCTCGTCACCTATTTGGTGACCATTGGCGCGTCAATATCTGGTCCATCGACAACCCCAAACAGATCATCGTATCAGCGACTATCAATCGGTCGTTCTTTGTCACAATCACTGACGGAAAACTCACCGTCAAGCCTTGACAAACTCCGAGTTCGTGCTATCCTACCCCTGTTAGCAACGGAGTCTATCATGGTCGAAACCGCAACTGTTACACCGAATAGGAATGACAAGGGATTTTCTCACGCCCTTTACTTCGGGAAGAGGCGCTATGAAGTCTATCGCCTCCCCAAAGATGACCCGCTTTGCTACGCCTACCGCATGGTAGGAGCCAGAGGAGCTGAATACTTCCTCCTCCGCAACAAACCGAACCCACGATTACTGTTTGCAGTGGACCGCAGAGGCCGAGTCGCTTCTGTTTTCAGAAACGAGTGGTTCTACGACGCCAAACCCAACGGACAACCCTGTTCCCTCCGATTGCAGGATTAACATGAGAGAAACCAAACCAGACGGAACGGTAGTTGGGATTGACACCAGTAAAAATCCCTCATTACACCCAAAAAGACAGACGACGAAATCTCTAATGAGTCTTGACAAAATGCACAAACGTGGTAAAATGCAAGCATGGAAACGAAGTTTCAACTTCACATAAGGAGTCAGAGATGAGTAGACCTTACGAGTTGACGTTGTTGGTGTTTGACCACGATCAGTCCCAGTTTGACGAGATCGTTCATGCGGTTCGGGACTTGGGATTCGAAGCCTACGCCGATCATATCGGTGAGCGAATCGTTTTCAACTCGGAAGGATTCAACATGAACATTGGCAACACCGAAGCGAAGACTGCCAAAGAGATTCAGGAAGCGGTCTGGAAGGCCAACGGTAAGTTTTGCCAGGTCCATGTAGGTCTGATCGACCTAGACGCCGGTCAAGGGCAATTCTTGGGAGATGCAGCGGCCTACGATGCATGGGCGTCAAAAAACGCTTGACAAAATACACAACTGTGGTATACTTCTCTTAGCAACGGAGAAACGAATGCCAACGAAAGTCAAACTCGAACTCGAAATCGAAATCGCCGACGCAACCATGCTCAATCCACCGACTGTGAATCATCTGTTGTGGGTTTACATCCACGAGCATGGTCACGGCGCAGATAGTGGCCTGTTTTGGGCCACCAATGAACCGAGTGAGGCACAGCTAGCAGAAAAACTCGGTTTGGATTACGAACCGGAGCGAGGGGAATCTATTACGATGGCCAACGTGGGTTCGATCGAAATCAAAACTATCTAGGAGATTGCATGTCAGCATTCAGGGATTGGCCCTGAATGTGCGGGAAGAATATAACTTCCTACACCGAATAAAAGCCTTGACAAATTCGTCAACTTGAGGTATCATACTCGTATGCTTGTTGGCTTTATCATCCTGATCGTCTTGCCAGCGATGGCCCTTTCCCTTGACATCCCTTTAGTAAGGCTTGGGCTCCCCGCCGTTTTGAATTGGGAGCGTCTGTTTAACCCTAAAGCCCTGGTAGGAGTGAAAGACCGGATCGGAACGGTATTCTGACAGGGGAACAACCACAAGGGATGAATTGAATATAAAGGGGCCGCCGTTAATTCGGCGGCTCCTGTTTTAGTTCCAGTTTCAATCCACATGACATCAAATGTCCTTGACTTTTCGGACAGGTGTGGTATACTCATAGTTGCTCATGTCAAGGTGGCTGCGGCTTCGCTCGGGCAGCGGCTACGCTTGACTCCGTTGTGCCCCCGGGAGTGACTACCCGGGGGTTCTTTTTTACTTGACAAACCCATGAGATGTGATATACTTCACAAGTCCGGCATGGTGGGCTGTTGTCTCGAATGCTGGATGGAGTCGGTTGTCGAGACTGACGAAATCCGGTAGCAGCGGTCGGCAGGTTCGATTCCAATGCCCCGGACAGCCACCTTTTTCGCAACGGAGTCAAACATGAAAACTGCGATAACAGTAAAATACAGCGGACGTGGCAACGTGGATATTGATTGCCCGGTTTGTGGGCTCGGTTGTATCGTGGACCCCGGAGTGGCCGTAAGACTTGTTGCCGAGTTTGCGGAACGTCATGCCGTTTGCTCCGAGAAAATGCGACCGGAGCAACGACTGTTACTGACTTTCCTGCGTCACGCCCTGGAAGATGATGAGGGGATCAGCCAGATGGCGCATTCAGACCTACTGGTGTGGTACGACTGCCAGGTCGCTTCCAACACTGGCGACGATATTGAGAAATGGTCTGAGTTTGACAGGGAATTGGCGCGTCTCATGCAGAGCATCGACGCAACGGATGGGAGATTCTATGTCATTCCGCGGCTCGAATCGGCTTGACATTTCGCGGAGAAAAGGGTATACTCAACGGATTCAAGATGATTACGTTCATCAACATCTGTGAAAGGCTTGCGGCACGAAAGTGTTGGAACCAGGGGCAATCTATCAAGAGGATTGCTAAATCAGCGGGGAAACCGCCTGCCACAATTCGACGCTGGATCAAACAGACAGGCGTTCGGTGCCTTAGGAAGAATAGCAGATGAAATACCTTGTGGTCTATCTCGGCGGCCAGTACGCCAACTACGAAAAAATCGAAGCAGCCAACGACGGCGCGGCGGAAGCGGTGGCGCGGCAGCGTTGCCCGGCCAGCCGCTATCTTTCTCGGGTAGCCCTACAAATAGGAGACACGAGGGAGAGCCAGAACATTTGGAGAGAGTCCAAGGGCTTTCTGAGGAAAGAAGCATTCCGGGCAAAATCACTTGACAAATCTTGTTCTGGTGATATACTACCTTCCATGAAGATCACGTTCTCTAATCGCAAACAACGATCAACGGCAGGACGTGGTACTAACGTCCATCTCGATGTACTACGAGATGGTAAGCAAGTAGGACAGGTCTGGCAGGAACGCCTCTACATGCAGACATCCACCGATTGCGGTTGGGTCTTTCAACTCGACGGCGAATCCTTCGACTTGGCCGAAACGCTTTGTGGGGAGAGAACCCGACTATCAGAAATCCGTGACGTTTTCAACGCTCATCAGCGAGCTGTCGAAAAGGAAGAACAATGCACGTAATCGTTTATAAACGAACAGGGCTGTGGTGGAGCAATGAGACTGGATGGGTCGGAGACCTACCAAGCGCCACTCGCTTTAATGACGAGGAGCACGAGAGTTTCAATCTGCCAATTGGCGGGCGATGGGTCAAATGCGGACCAACTAGCATTAAGGTTCTCATATATTGACTTGACAAATCTTGTTCTCATGGTATACTTCTCATAGATAGGAGAACACCATGCCAAAGCAATTCATTTTCATAAACGACCCCGGCCACGCTTGGTTAGTCGTACCACTGGCAGAGGTCCGAGCAAGCGGCGCTGACATCAGCGATTGCAGTTACATCCGTGGCGATACAGCCTTCCTTGAGGAAGATTGTGACGCTGGAGCGTTTCTCAATACGCTCGAAGCTGGCAGCTTCGAGATAACAGAGGATATGCGCGACCAGTTCGACATCCGAGAGAATCGAGCGTATCGGCCATTCGCATGAGAAAACCCTGGACAACCTGGTGCCGCAGTGGTACGAAGGCAGATTGTCGTCGATAACAAACGAGTGGCATGAGAGACAGCGAAAGCGGGCTGGATAGATGAGCACGGAAATGACGCATTTTCTTCGGCGTATTCGGAGATGTGGGGAGATTCAGCGATCTGCCGATTGCGACCTGTTTATGCGACTTGAGATTCGTAACATGCTGCGAGCGCGTATTCTAAGGGTTGTCAATGAAGTATTAAGCCTGACGGAGAAAGGGCTACGTTTTATTCGTGCTCATGAAGAGGACTGGCAGCCTGCTACATGAAACCCCTTGACAAATCTTGTTCCTGTGGTATACTTCACATAGGAGACAGCAATGGACGAATTCACAGCAGCGTATATCAAGGCCGCATTGTGGTCAACTTGTGACAATGACGATAACCCGCTCGATGACAAGTATGGCCCCGAGCATATCTCGCCAGAATTGCTTGTCCAAATCGAGGCAGATTGCGAGAAATTCCAAGCGGAGCATGGTCACTTGTGGGCGAATGCGTCGGGCGGGTGGGCGACCCGACGCGCCGTGCTCGTTGCCGAGCAGGCTGGGCATGACTTTTGGTTGACTCGCAACGGTCACGGCGCAGGGTTTTGGGACAAACCGGAAATATACGGCGACGACAACGCCCAAAAGCTCACTGAGGCATGTAAGGCATTCGGAGAGGTCTATCTCTACGTCGGTGACGATGGAAAGATTCATACTTGACAAATCTTGTTCCTGTGGTATACTTCTCATAGATAGGAGATAACCATGCTAATGGCAACCGACAAAACCACGTCCTTTACCCCAGAGCAACAGGCCGAAGTCGATAAGGTTCTGACCGGCCTACTGAAAACCATCGAGCCCATTCTCAATCGTGAAGGTCTACGCATCCGAAACATGGACAAGCGCCCCAATATAGACTGGACCGAGGCGCAACCAGACGTTTTCTTCCCCTACGTCATTCAGGCGATGCTGGAAGACCTGATCGCCGAATTGCAAGCAAGGGTGTAACATGGCGGGCCGGGGGGATTTTCTTTCTTTCCTACACCGAATAACCCACATGACATCAATGCGAAGACAGAACGACAAAAGCCCCAGGCATCTTGCTCTGCCCAAGGCTCAAGTCGTCCCGTCTCCGGAGACGGGCTTCATATCCCGGTCGCTTTGCTTGTCGAGCTGCAAGACTCTCGTACAAGGCACCGGACCCCATCGGCCATTTAACGTCCCGCCGATGGTAGTTGGGACAGTCGCTCTACTTCATATCTTTCACCTTTCTTTAGTCGCTGATGCGTCCCTGAAGGGACTAGACGAACCACTTTAGGTAGGCCAGGTAGAGCCCATAGCCGAGGACACTTAGAGCGGCGATGCAGATCACCCCTACGATGCAGCCGGTGATAAGAAATTCCAGTAGGGAAAACGCTCTGACTCGCATCAAGCTCTCCTTTTCGTTACATAGGGAGTATACCACAAGCGGTCACGTTGTCAAGTCTTTTTTCTCCGAAAAAGAACATTATTTACCCTTGACAAATATCGGATAAGCCTGTATACTTCCTATAGCAACGGAGAATGACATGATTGCACATATCACCGTCGGCAACGTAATCGGTATTGTGATTGGGATGCTGATTTTTATCCTTCTCAGGTCGCTTTGGAGAACTTTTAAATGACGGCAACAGTCACGATGAAAGGCGGGCACGGACAGACAATCGAGTATGTCGAGCTGCCAAACGGAACTTGCTATCACAAAGAGACACCAGAGATAGTGAGAATGCATATCGAAAGCGCCCGCATCCAAGGCCGGCGCATCCGCATTCATCTTGGTGATGCGGCCACCGGCCAAGCATGGGGCGACACGGAAGTCGGAATCATCGGACGATCCACCGGCAGGATCAGAGTACCACTTGTGATTCCGAACGTCCGATCAACAGGGGGGCCAGCATTGCTCGATCATTGCATCGTACTGATTGAGTACGCCAAAGGCGGAGTTATTTGGAAACACCCGGGATTCCAACCGAAAAAGACTTGACAACGCCACGTTATGTGGTATAATTCTGTCAAGTAAGACAACCCTTGCAACGGAGAAAAAGCATGAAACGGAAAGTAAAAATCTGGCGGATGGATCATACCGGCCATTCCTGTACTGCCGAGTTTGACCCGGAAGTCGCCGAGTCTGTCAAGGTGGCGCAGGACAAGTTGACCGAGTTTCTGACCGAATGTATCACGCAGTACGGCAGTTGCCCGCCTGTTTTCGCTCGGCGCTGCGGTGAAACCGAATTCACGGCATTCGAGATTGACCGCTCAGACAAGAGCGCGCCGAGAATCACCGACAATATCGTCGATGTCGATGAAATTCTCTTGCAGTATCCGCTGGCGGGCGGTTAGCAGCGCCAACACCGAATAGGCGCGCCCGGTTACGCTTCCGACCATAAAAAGCGAATGCGCTCGTCGCGCCTGGCGGCGAGCGTTTTATTTGCACTTGACAATGCGCCCAAACGTGGTATACTTTCAATATGGTATCAGCGACGATCAATCGGACGGGTGATCCACAAGACGTGAGCATTGCAACGGCGCTCGTACAAGCGCCGCTGTTTGGGCGCTCCGTCGTATTCTCATTCTCCGGTTACAATTTCGGCCAAAGTTTCCAGGTCGCGGGTGGCAACGCTATCACGTTTGGAATGCGACCGGCACCGGATGCCGGTTGCAGCATAGACGCTACTCGTAATGGCATGTTTCAGTTTCGCCATACCAACAATCGCCTAATCGAGCAAAGGCTCATGGTCCCCTATCTGTACGGCGAGATGCTAGGATTTTCGCAGTTGGATGGATTGACCCTAGAACTCGGCGACGTAGGCGCAGGACGTGAGTTGTCAAAAGCAATTCTCCGCAAGTTTGAGTCGGCAATCGAAACAGTCCGCCAGAACCTAATTCGCAATCTCGGAAGTGAGTTGCGCGCCGAAGCGACCGCGGCAATCCACAAAATGTTTGGCGCTGTTACGGACGATTCGATCAAGTCGATTCTTGGCGCGGTCAATTGGGCCTACCTGTTGTCGCCAGATGGTCGGACAATGCCGAGTTGTGGCGAGCAAGCGATGGACATTCTCGCCTATACGCTTGACCATAATCCACCGGCAGCGCATCCAATTACGTTTACCGGCGAGTCCGAGATTCCGCTACTTAGTAGCGAATCAATCTCGTTTGACAATCAAGGGATGGCAGACCTACGGGCGACAACGCTACTGTTTCAGGTTTGCGGCAAAGCGCATGGTGAGCATTTTAAGCGCCATGGCCGGATCGTCATCAAGAAAAATGGATATGAGTTTTCCATCCGTCCGGGCGATTTCGTTGATTGTACCGACCCTAACGGACATAGCAGTAGACTATGTATCCACACAGTTTCCCATACTTGCAATCCAATCGACGAAGTGATAATCGCCTACTTGAATATCTTGCATCATTTCGACGAATACATGGATATGGCGATAGTCCACAGTCCACAGGCCGGATTCACAATGCCCAAGAAAAAGGCGGTAGCATGAGAACGTATGCGAATGTAGGGTGGACAGTCGGCGACGTACAATCGCTATTTGACGTGACCGAAGAACAGGCGCTAGCCTTCCTAGACCGCAACGCCAAGCATCTCCGTGATTGTCTTGTCGAGCGAGGTTGGGAAGTCATGCAAACCCTGGGCGACCAGGAAAACTTGACACGCGGATACGAGCCGAATCCAAAAAACCCGGACGAATAGCCCACATGACAACAGCCTCCTCTCCTTGCTACTAAACCTCTCCTGAAAAAGTTGTGTTTTTGCTTGACATTTCGCACCCGTATGCTATACTTATGGTAGCAACGGAGAAACGTCATGCGAGTAAAAATCTCACCACGCATCAAACGTAATCTGCCAACCAAAATTACAGTAGGCGTGCCGATTGGTTTCATTGTCGGCGGTAGATTTTTTCCGAAAAATGTTCATTTTTCCTTGACAAGCACCCGGATCGCGCCTATACTATCAGTAGAGTCGGCGCGAGCAACGGAGTCAACGAGCAACGGAGTCTAAGTCATGGCAAAGCAAATCGGAGCGCCAGTCGGAAACAGAAACGGCGCAGCGAATCAGGATGCGAAGTACAATATCATCGGTGACAGCAAGATTGTCGAAGATAAAGCAATGCTGCGCTTTCATCGGGATATGCCTATCATGCTCACGCCGGAATCCGAAGCGGCGCATGAGGCCGCTTGTGGATTCTCGCATGTCGGCGAGCATCTGCGAGTGCTTCCGACCGGCGATGCGGTTTTCATCGACGACGAGTACGATCCTGATTTCGACCCTGACAACTGCTAATACGGCGACCGCATAGACGGTTGGCCCAAGGCGCGCCCCAAGGGCGCGCCGTCTTTTCGTTCAATAAGCCACATGACAACAGCGGGCTAATTGCTTCGCTGTCAAAATAGTTCTTTTTTCCCCTTGACAAATCTCTCATGCGTGGTATACTTCACCTAGAGCAACGGAGAACAGAGTCAAACCGGAGATAAGCGATGTTTCAGGTTATCGAGCATTGGAGTGGGAATGTCAATCTGGAAGGCAACTACGATGACAGCGGATCGGCGCTGCTCGCTGCTGCCCAACGATTCGCATTCATGGTACAATCTGATCTTGATACTCATAATGCTATTGATCCGATCTGTTTCCTCACGGTCCATGAGGATGATCCGCTGAAACCGAAGTGGACCGTCGGCCAATTCGTCGGTGAGATAGTGGAAACAGTCTGAATTCTGCGGAGAAAATCATGAATATGAATCAAAAGGACCTCATGGGGCCAGAGGAGTAACAATGCCTGCGCCGCAATTTCACGAAACCGTCATGGGTCGCTGTTTCTACGAAGTGACCATGCCTGCGCTTGTCGATGCGATCAAGGGATTGGCCGTCAACCCACAGGACAAGGGGTCACGCAACCGAGAGCACTTGCATTTCGAGTCAACAAACAAGATCAAACGGATCATTCAGATTTTCAGCGGCCTTGACCGAGCAGACATGACGCTCACGGAACTGCAAATCCACGTCGTTATTAGCGGCAAGGAGGCCAGCGTAAGGAGTGAGAGCATGGCCTGTTTGAATTGCGATCATAAGATGCAGTGTGTCGCCGGGCTTAACGACCAGCCCGTATTTTGGTGCCCCCGCTGTGGCACACTGAAAATGCCCAACGGCGCAGAAACGAGCCAGGCGCAAACGAATTCCGAGGCGATGGACAACCGTTAAACCAACACCGAATTAAGTAAGAATTTCGCGGAAAGAACTTGACAAACCGAGCAACCCATGCTATACTTACACCAGAGCAATGAGGCAATGCAACGGAGTCAAACCATGAAAGCAATTTGGGGAGCAACCGAACGGACCCTTAGCAATACTGTACGAAAGGAAGCCGATTTCGTTTTCGGCGAGCTGGCAGGACAGTACCTCGGAGACTTCTTGCCAAACCTATCAGACGGCGAGCGGTCAACAGCAGCGGCAACTTGCCGCATCCAGATCATGGGCGCTCAATCCCACATTCACAACGGCGACTCACAGCGAAACCCAAAGCAATTCAAGTGGAGCCGAAACAGCAAGATGCGATGGGCGCATGTCCGAATGAATACGCAAGGGCATTGCCCTACAGACGAATTCAGCGCCCTCAAAAATCTATGGGTCAAGGCAGATCGACATTCGGCAGTTAGCGCTGTACTCGTCTGTTTCGACCTCACAATCGACGACCTTTTCGAGCAATTCGGAGAACCTGCCGAAGATGATCGCTTGGTACTCGACCTTAGCGAGATCATTCGGGCGCTGGCCCCCGACTTGCTCGTCGCTATTGCCAACGTGGCCGTGGCCTAACAAATCTCCAGTCCCATTGCTCTAGGGCGCGCCCCTCGCCGGGCGCGACCGCTCTTTTTCCTCAAAAAGAACAAACTTTCCCTTGACATTCTCCGGTCTTGTGATATACTTAAAGCATAGGAGACAAGCAATGCCGACTTACCGAAACAGATTCCCCTCGCATCGAAACCGCATGGGCGAAACCTGTCCAGAATGCGGACGGACAGGGCGCAGCATTCCTTGCGTCGCTTGTGAGTCAAACCGCATCAACGCAATGGCCGTAGCTCACGAAGCGAGAGAGCAAGCGGAGCGAGACTGCCGCGACGAAGCGCTTTGCAATGCGGAGCGAGAGCCCGACCACAAATGGACCCCTGACGAGATGAGAGACTATCTCGCAAACAGGGAGTTTGGACCATGACTATACCGCTTTGTTGCCCCTTTGGCGTGACGCCCGGTCATCCCTGCCGAATCTGCCGTGGGAGCGCCTTGACCATGTACAATGGCATGACAGCAGCGCAGAGGAAGGCCCACAACGATCAGGCGATCTATTCGCAGAGGATGAATACCCAAGGCAAGAGGAAATGATATGAAAGCGTTTGACCTATGGAACAGCGTTCGACTCGGATCAAAGGTCAAGTGGCGTACTGCAACCGGCGAATTGCAGTTAGCAACCGTCATCGAATTCACCGCCACAACCTCACCTATCATCTGCCGAGACGAAGGACAGAGTAGGTATGTAACCGGCGAGATATGGGTAGAGCGAATCGAGGAAGTGGACAACGGCAACGGATGGCAACGCAACACCGAATTGCCAACACGTAATTGCAACACCAAATTGCAACACGTAATTATCGTTCCTGGCGGCCCAACACCGGATAGGAGTGGGTACTAGGAATGAAAGCTCGCATCTACTAGACCGCTACTAAACGCACATGACAACAGTAACCTTCTTCCCTGCTACTAACTCGCTATCGTTGCAATACCGAAGGCAATAATTCTTCCGAAAAATGTTCATTTTTCCTTGACAAGCACCCGAAGCGCGTCTATACTTCTAATAGTGACGGCGACAGTGACCGTCGAAACCTTGCGGAGCGAAACGATGGCGACGAATCAAACAACCTTGGACGCCAACGAATTGGTGGCGCTTGCCAAGGCCGGAAGTCTTACGCAAGGGCTCCGTGACCGGCTCGCGCCCGGCAAGCATGAAGTGAATTGTGAAGTCCACATTCACGGTACTATAACCGTGGGCGAATCGTACCTGGCGCGCAAAACGGCGCGCCTCCTGTCAATCGCTACGCTGGCGCATGTCATCCGATGCAGCGGCGCCACCGGCCCCCACGCTATCAAGTGGGTGATGGAAGCGATGCGAGCGGCCGCGGAAGCGCCGGACGGCGAGAAGGAAGGCAAGCGATGGTTGCAGGAGAGCTACGGCGCTGAAGTGGCGCTACTCGATTCAGCAATCGACGGCGAGAATGAGCGCCTCGGCGATCTGCCGATGGAAACCCACAACGGAAAAATTACGGCCAAGTTGACCGTCGAGGATACGGTCGCGGTCGAAGTCTGATTCTCCGCAAGGCGCAGGCGCGCTGCCCGGCGTAGGGTGGCGCGCCTGCCATTCCTTTCGAGAGTTTCTAGTAAGCGAAGGCGCCTAGTAAGCGAAGGCGACAACCCACAGGACAAAAGCAATGGCAAAGCAAGTTAGAATGCTGGACCGATTCGCTAAGGCATTGGCGAACGAGCTTACCGTAGTTCACGGCGAGTTTGATTTGGTACTGTTTGATAAGAGCGGCGAGGAAACCACAGAGATTGAGATTACGTCGGTCGAGGCCGAAGGTAATACAATCACAATGAATGCAGTTAAAGACACCGGCAAGAAACGTAGGTTTATCGCTACACTTGTAGTTACGGAATGGCATCGAGCGCCGTCAACGAAGTAACAACACCAGAATTGCAACTCCCTCATCTCCACACATGACAACAATGACTCAGAATTCCCAGAATTACTAGAACGACAATTCACATGACATCAATGCGCTGCGTCCCTCCGGGATCGCTCCCGGAGTGCGCCATAATTCTGCAAAAAAATCCCAGAATTCTCCGCAACTATATTTGCTTTTGGCGCTATGCGCTGTATACTTCTAATAGTGGCAGACAACGGTGTCGGCCACGAGCGACAGACCCTAGCGGAGTACAGAATCATGCCTGCAACCCTTATCGCTCACGTCGATTGTGAGTACGCCGACCGAGCGGCGATCAAAGCGCTTACCGATCATTGCCCCCCGCCGACTTCCTCTTGGCGACCGCTCGCTCACGAGCTGGTGGATAACGTCGTGCGAGAAAAGGTGGAGCGCGCCGGTTTCCAGATCATCGGAAGCAAGTACGCGCTCTCCGATCCGGTCAAGGCTCGCAAGGTGGAAAAAGAGCGGACTGCGAAGCTCGCCGGCATCTACAACGGTTTCGGCGCGAAGGCGATGGGCATTCTCACCGTCGCGCATCCGAACTTCGATGATGTCGCAATGGCGATCGCGTGGATGTCGTCATACAATAAGGTCTGGCCCCTGTCGCTCGCCGCTGGGGTCAACGTATTCGTGTGCGACAACCTAAGCTTCACTGGCGACGTTGTGACGTATCGTCGCCACACGTCCGGCATCGACCTCAACGCCGAAACCGACAAGGCGCTTGTCGGCATCCGAGCGGAGTCCGAGCGCATGGACCGCCTGATCGGCGGATTGAAGGGCGCACCTTGCTCCGATGCACAATTCGAGGGTATCGTTTGCGATGGCATCCGCGGCGGGATTTTCGGCGGCTCGGCCCCTTGCGACTTGCTTAACGCATGGCACAGCAAAGCGACCAGCAACGTCCGCGACGGTTTTAAGGCGCGGCTCGACGTGGGTGTTTACGACGACCGCAACGGCTGGAGCGCCCACAATCTCATAACGGACTGCGCTTTCAAACGCAAGAACGAAACCGGCAACGATTTCATGGCAGCGCACAAGGCGCTCAACGGAATTGTCGCCTCGCGATTGTCGCTCAACCTCAACTAGGGTCTGTCGATCCGCAGTGGGCCGGGCGCTCGGAGCGCCCGGCCTTTTCTACGCCCGCACAACTTTCTAGGCGCTCTACACTAGGTAGGCACTCTACACCAGGCAGACTACCTATAATATCACAGAATACTACAATGCCTAGAAAATCACAGAATACTATCATTGATGTCATGTGGGTTGACAGAATATAATTTCTAGGCGTTGTAGAAAATTATTCAAGAGAAGGTAGGTTCACCCGTACCCTCAACATTTTGGTGCCATATTTGCCATCTCGGGGGGGTGCCCCCAAGCTAGCACCCCCCATTACGTCTTACGGGCGCATGTTTTCGCCAGGGATATTATAGATTCCCGTTCCATGTGGATGTAGAAATGCAACACCATAGAATTAGGGTTGAGATCAACGGAGATGGTTGGTCGTTCAATGCCCGCTTCACCGACTAGCATCCAGAAATGGAATATAAACTCGGCCAAGACAGCAGCATCTTCAGCATAGAACGTAACATAGGCCCGGTGATACCCTTCCGGATTATGTCGCTCACCTTCGCAGGACCATCTTGTAAAAATTCCGGAGAAATGATTCATCCACTGGATGAACGGAATAATCCCCTCGTCGATCTCGGCATGCTTGATAGCGACCCGTTTGGCCTTATGATGTCGCTTGGCTTTCATGGCTTCAGCATACAACATGGGGGGTGGGGTCAATTCGGGGTTTCAGAGGCCGGGGATACCTTAAGGAGTCCCATCGAAAAATTTGGGAAGAGAAATTTCATGGACGACACCGACTGCATTTAGGATTTGGATTGTTGGCGCCGCATTGGCCGCAAAATCGTATTCGCAAATGTTGAGTCATGGCTTTAGCAAGAGCCTGACGACCTTCGTCAGTTTCTAGGATATTTGAGGCAGTCAGTTTTGGTGGTGGAGGTGGAATTCCTATCGGCCTTACCATTCGGCTGAACCTCTTGATTGGCGGATCGATTGGTGGGAATGCTGGCCTCATCAGGAAACAACTGAGCTATCGAGCAATGGCCGGTTGACCATGGGTACTAAGTGACACCATTCATCTTCATCCTTCATTGGAACTGGTGGTGCTTCGCCTTCCATGGTTTTGACGACCCACCAGGGCTCATGCATTCCATAACAGGGCGTGGCAGTGAACAAACACATGCTGTCTCCGTCTTGTCGTTTGACGACGTAACGTTCGTGAGGCGGTGGGTGTCCGTCTTTGATTTTCACGCAGTCAGTCTATCTGAATCGGGCCTTTTGTCAAGCCAAGAGAGGAATTTTCGGAGGGAAATTGGAAGACACTGATTATGCGTTGGTTTTTAAAGATATGTCAAAATATGCCACCGACGTACACTGGAGTTGGTCATGGTTATCGTTTGAATGAAGAAACGGGAGAGATGGAGGAATTATTTCGTTCTAGGGATGACAAGCAGGTTGTGATTTGGTGGTATGAGGGCGGTCAGATTGTTGAGCAGGATGAGTATGGTCCTCATTGGGGAGAATATGAAGCGAAGGGTCGTATTGAGACGGGTGCGGGTCGTGGAAGTATTGATTTTGAGACGAAAGATGTTCGAGTACAGCGTCGAGTGTTGAATTTATTGGTGGATAAGTACCCTGAGATACATTTTGGGGTATATGTTCGAGGTGGCCCGTATAGCCTTCAGGAGTATTGGGAACAAATTGCGTAAAATTCGCGGAGAAATAATGAATTGGTTACGTATGGCTCAGGGTTCGCCTGGTAAACCGATGGCATTGCCAAATGTTGAGGTTCCTAGTAACAACAGAGGATTTGAGGGCATTTATCGCATTGACGACACTATGACTGAAGAAACCGTTGAGAAGCTTCGGCAGAACTATCCTGAATTAGAGCAATTAGGAAATATGAATGCTGGTTCGGACGGGGTTGTTTACGAATGTGAACCTGGAGTAATGTGCAAAATCACGGCAATTGGGGAAGAATTCCAAATCGCGCAGAGAATAATGGAAGTACGTCCTTCTGGTGCAGTCCCTATCATCAACGCCTATCAGATTCAGGAAGAGCAACCGTCTGCGGACGGCCAGGAGTTGTATCAAAAGTTGTGGGTGATTCAGATGGTCAAGGTTGAGATGTTGAATTATCGAGATATGTTCGTATATGGGCATCTGACAGCAGGACATTCTGGCGGGTTCACCGATGGCACTTTGAATGATTGGGCCGTTCAGGAGGCTGAGAAGGAGATGAATCGGGTTGTGGGCATATGGAACAGGAATATTGGTAATCCTGGTTATGAGACTGTTCAGCCGATAGACACGGCTATTAGTCCAGAAGAGATCCAAAGAATGAATCAGTTGAAGGTTGAGATGATGCAATCGTTAAAGGGGGCAGGAATCACATCTATTGATATTCCGAACAGCGCTGCGAATGTTGGCTGGTATGAGGATCGTCTGGTGGCCTTTGATTTTAGTCGTGAATATATTCGTTGAATTGGTATAATCAGAGCATGTATATACCTGATGGCAGTACGCAAGATTACGACAAAGGTGGCCCGGCTAACCGTTATTCATGGGGTTGGTTAGGAGACAAGGTTCCAATTGAAAAAACCGGGTGGAAAGATTCAGGGTTAAAGTCTCGTGTTGTGTCTCTTTTGCATGCAAAAAAGAATGATTACATTGTGATGCACCATATGGGTTCTCATGATTGTGAAGTTTGTGGCAAATCCAAACCCAAGAAACAATACCAGGGCAATGGCAGTTTTTTGATCACGCATGCTGGTTTGGAGTTTCGTTGTCCTGCTGGTGTAATTCATTACATTGAGGAACACGACTACAACCCTGGTTATCAGGTGATTGAGGCGTTGTTTGAGGGGCGGTGGAAAACCGGCAAGCAAGAGGATGAAGAACTTGAAGAGTGTATGGAGCGTTGGCATGAGGAACGTCGTTTGGAAGCAGAAGAGAAGGAACGTAATATGACGCCAATGGAGCGTAAGAGGCGTGATTTCGGTAATGCGGCGCAGGCAGCCGGACGTAAGAAACTGGCCCAATTGCGTAAAGATGGTGCTTTGGTTAAGTAGATGCCTCTCTATCTGCAATTACTTGCTCTGCTAGTTTGTTCCATTCGGGGTTGTCACAGCCCAAATACATTTCTGGACGCTTTCTAATATGTTCTTCAGTAGTCAATACTTTAACGGGATGACCTTGACCCGTTTCTTTGGACCCACAGTTCTTACAAAGGGTTTTGATGGTTAAAGGTGCAGAATAAAATGTATCCGTCAATTTTAATGAACGCTGACCACAAGCTGGACAAGCAATCTTATCCAACTCTTGTTGGTTTTCTGCAACGATCATTAGAATGTTCCGGACTTATGGATCTGATGGCCTTTGTCATCGTAGACATAGACGATGCACATAGTCCCGCCTGATGACTTGGCAAGGTCGAGTGCTTTCTTTTTGATTTTGGTGGTTAGCAGGATGCAGTCTCCCCCATCGAACGTATCGACACTAATTACTCTGTATTTGCCTTTTGGGGCCTTGAGGTCTTTGGTGGTGGTTGTTCGGTTTCCACCTTCGGATACATGTCTTGGGTCATAAGGCATATTGTTCTCCTGGGACTCCTAATCCACTACCTCGTCTATCGCTTCGAAATACGACTACAACTCGATCTTCCAGAACTTCATGGATGTATCGTTCACGAGTGGAGTGGCCATGCGGGCCGCGCAGCCCAATCTGTTCCTCGGGGTGGCCCGGCACAAGGCGGTCAGGACGTTTCCACAACTCTGGGTAATCATGGGGAACAATGAACACATCTCTCCACCCTCCCGAAGCGTGTCTATAATCTCCCCACTTCATATTGAAGTTGTGATGCGTGACAATGGTTAGATTGCTGATGCGATCGTCGGCATCTTTGATGGATTTTGCTAGTTGCCTGCCAACATCTTTGATATCATCTTCACAGGCAGGCCGGTTGTCACTTCCGATGCGGATTGTGAGATATCCGCATCCAGGTCGTTCTACTTCGTAATAGCGGCATTGGATTGAGTCGGGTTTATATGTAGAACATACCTTTGCATATTCATGGTCAAACCCAGTTCGTTTTATTGGGATACGGCCACAGACCATGTTTCTGTTGCTGGTATCGAACCCCCATTTGCGTATTGTTTCACTGAAATTTGGATGTTCTGCCAACCAACGCTGAACAGCGGTAATGTCTTCACTGGTAGCGGGATCATTATCAGAACCCAAACAGAATACCCGGACGGGAAGATGTTGGATACGGAGATTAAATGGCCCGACCCAACCCATGTCCACGAGCTTTTTCGGCTCAGGGCTAGCAAAAGCAGAAAAGGGCAAGACTGCGCTCGCGGCGAGTGCTGCGCCAGTTTCGAGAAATTCACGTCGATTCATGTTAACTCCAAGATTTTCTTTGTTCGCTTGAGTCCTTTGGCATGTGCTTTCTTTTCTGGGTAGGCAAATACCTTATGGACAAGGCGGGTTCCTACAAAAACACCGTAATGGTTAGTCCCAATTATTTGTACAGAGAATTCCGGCAAACCATCGGGGAAAAAGGCATCCTTAAACTTTACCAGTTTAGCCCGGTCTTTGTCGTCGTACCCATCAAATAAGAGATCAAGATAATAGCCTTCCTTCGATTGAAGTTCTGAGCAAGATAGGTTGTCACCTTCGACAACGATGTCCCCAGTACAAGACTCTCCCCATCCATCGCCGCTGTCATGCTCTTGATGCCATTCAGCTAGTTCCTCTGTATCATACAATCGAGGATACGCAGAGCCGTCACCACAATTATCAACCGAATAATAGATAACGAGTCGAGCCATTTCATCTCATTAAAAAAGGCTTGTTCCTATCAGAACAAGCCTCGGCAGCGGTGACGATCGCCACCTTGAACAGTTGGAAAGTCGCAAGGCGTCATTTCGCATCAACGAAAACAAATGCCGAGGCCCGCATTGAGCCCGAAGCGCGCCCCATCTTTGCGGGAGACAGGGTTGACGATCTGCACCTTTCTGGTTTTTAAGCAGGCAGGCGCATTTCCCGTTCGATTTCCGTTTGATCTCGGATCTACACGCGGGAGAGTTAGGGCGCTGGCGTGCGTTACACGCTGCACGTCGGACAAGCGACCTTGCCCTTCTCGCACACTTCGCATCTTGACCGCTTCTCGTATTCACCGTTGCCTTTGCATCGCGGGCAGGTGATCTCGCCTTCCTCGCATTTGTTGCAGGTCGCTTTGCCGCGGCCATGGACAAGGTTGCTGTTATAATAGGAG
>SDBT01002258.1_pt1 | contig 34322 bp, 26 predicted proteins | sample 2277101 | NCBI WGS metagenome assembly SDBT01 (sample SAMN10404973, study PRJNA504765) | marine sediment metagenome | isolation source: marine sediment core GS10_PC15, 103 cmbsf | place: Arctic Ocean: Southern Knipovich Ridge | collected 2010
GCCTGCTCAGGTACCCGACGTTGGTATCTACAATCCGCCCCGCCAATAGCTCATTGCCCACGCTGATTATGCTTGCCTTTTTCATCACGCACCTACTTTTATCAGCGCCTTAACCACCCCATCGCAATACCCGGCCACCATATCAAACGCTTCTTTGGCCCGGTCAAAGTCAAACCTGTGCGTTATCATGAAATCAATATTCGCTTTGCCAGAAGCTATCAAATCAATCGCCGACTGCGTGCACCTGCTCTGCCTGCGAATATTTACAATAGTGATTTCCTTCCTGCGCATCTTCTCAGGGATAAACGACACCCGCTCAATCCTCGGAATCCCAACCGCCAGAAGCTTACCGCCCGGCCGAAGCAGTTCTATCGCCTCGTCGAGGGTGTCCTGCTCGCCCGCACACTCAAAAACAACATCCATGCCTAAAGGTTCCTGTTGCTTGATAGCCGCGACAATATCTTCTTTGTCGGGATTTCCCGCCCAGACGGCGCCCGCCAGTTTTGCAATCTGAACACGCTCCTTTATCTTGTCTGTCATGTAAACAGTCTCTACACCCTGCGCCCGCGCCGCAACCAGACAGCTTAGCCCTATCGGTCCTGAGCCGAGTATCGCCGCCTTTATATCCGGGCCCATCTGCGCACCTCGGACGGCATAGACACCGATTGTAAACGGCTCACACAAAACACCCTGCTCGAAGTTTATCCTGCCCGCCGTTGGATAGCAGCACTCCTGCGGCAAAACAATGTATTCACACAAACAGCCCTGGACCTGTCCCGGACAGGCCAAGAATTTCAAATCCCTGCAGGTATTTTCCCTGCCGGCCTTGCACTGGTCGCACTGATGACATGATATCGCAGGATCTACAACTACCGGATCGCCGAGTTGGACGGTCGTAACTTTATCACCAACTGCCGCCACCGTTGCCGCGCACTCATGGCCGACTATCCACGGGTACTGTACAGTATCCGTGCCAATTCGGCCCGTCTCGTAATAATGCACATCGCTGCCACAGACACCAACCCACCCAATCTCCAACAGAACGTCCGTATCATTTTCTATCGCGGGAGTCGGCATATCCCGCAACTCCATCTGCTTAATGCCAGTCAGCACCTGCGCTCGCATTACCTCATACCTCTATACATTAAATCTGAAGTTTATAACGTCGCCGTCGTGGACGATGTAACTTTTTCCCTCAAGGCGGACCTTACCGGCGGCCTTGACCGCCTTTTCGTCGCCCAACTCTTTCAAATCGGTAAAGGCCATGGTCTCGGCCCGGATGAAGCCCCGCTTAATATCGCTGTGCACCTTGCCGGCTGAATCCAAGGCACTGGTGCCGCACCTTATCGGCCAGGCCCGCACCTCATCTTTTCCGATTGTCAAAAAGCTGATCAACCCAAGCGTTGCATAACAGCTCTGCACAAATCTGTTCACCGCCGGCTCTGCAATTTGCAAATCCGCCATAAATTCTTTTTGACTTTCTACATCTAATTGGGCCAATTCACTTTCCAGCTTAGCGCACAATGAGACAACCTGAACCGATTCATCCAGATTGTCAAACTTAAATTCGGCTCCTAACCGGTCTTCGGCAACATTGACTACCACCATCGCAGGTTTGGCCGTCAAAAGGCCAAGTGACCTTATAAGCTCAAGCTCATGTTCATTTTCAATCAGGCTGCTTACCGGCTTTTCCGCTTCAAGTCCCTCTTGCAATTTCAACTGCAGGGCAAGTTCGGCCTTATCATGGGCCTGCGTCTTCGTGGGCTTATGAATCTGCTTTTCCAACTTGTCGATACGCGTTGTTACCAGTTCGAGGTCAGCCAACAAAAACTCCGTATTCAATTCAACCAAATCTTTCTCAGGATTTGGGCCGTCACCATACGCTTTGGCAACGATTACAAACATATCCACCGTTCGGACCTGCTCAAACAAACGGCGTGCCGCTGCCCGTGTGTGCTCATCAGCGAAGGAAAGGCCAGGCAAATCGAGACAATCGACCGTCGCATGCACCGGCTTCCTGCGCTCGTAGTGCCGGTCTAACCAATCTAATCGCTCATCCGGCACCGGCACGACCTCTTCGACTACGCCGGCTCCACGCGCTCTGATGGGCTTTGCGCTGATTGCCGAAAGAAGCGTGCTCTTGCCCGATTGCATCAGACCAACCAGTGCAACCTTCATTTATTTGGTCCTTTGTTCATAAACGCTGTCTCCAAAAGCGTCGTAAGCCACTATCGCTGGAAAATCGGCTATCTCTAACTTCCGTATCGCCTCGGTGCCTAATTCTTCATAAGCAACCACCTCGGCTGAGGTGATATGTTTGCTGAGCAGCGCGCCCGCTCCGCCGATTGTCGAAAAGTGAACTGCGCCGTATTTTACGAGCGCTGCGCGAACCTCCTGGCTGCGGTATCCTTTGCCTATCATTCCTTTAAGGCCTGCTGCAATCAGCTTCGGGCTGAATGCATCCATCCTCGAAGAGGTCGTCGGCCCAGCCGCTCCGATTACCTGACCCGGCCCCGGGGGCGTAGGCCCGACAAAGTAAATAACCTGGCCGGCAAGGTCGATGGGCAACTCTTTACCGGCGGCGATAAGCTCACAGAGCCTCTTATGTGCCATATCGCGGGCCGTATATACGACGCCACTAATTGCGACCGTATCGCCCGCCCTGAGTGATTTTACATCCTCATCGCCGAGCGGAGTTCTCAAATGCTTCACATCGTCCATCAGATCTGCCCTTGTCTTGGCTACGAATTATTAACAATGAACTGCAAACTAACACCAGTATATTCCAATCGGCCCAGATAGCAAGAAAACTGTGGCACCGGCATAAGGAGCTTGAGGTGACTACGAACTACAAACCACAAACAACGAACTGTTGACTAATCTTTTCCTTTCGGCTAAACTGTTGCGGCATTAACGGATTGCCAATTGTCAAATATAAGACTTTGAGGAACTGACTGTGTCATATAATTGTGTGGTTTTGATAAAGCAAGTGCCTGATACTAAAAGGATTACGGGCGAGGCGATGAATCCTGACGGGACGGTGAACCGTGGTGCGCTACCGGCGATTTTCAACCCCGAGGACTTAAACGCCCTCGAATTGGCCCTGCAAATCAAGGAAAAGGCAGGCGGCACTATTACAGCAATTACCATGGGCCCACCCACTGCGAGCGCAATTTTGCGAGATGCCCTCTACCGCGGCGCCGATGATGTGATTTTGATTAGCGACAGGCGCTGCGCGGCAAGCGACACCTTAGCCACGAGCTATATCCTGAGCTGCGCCGTTAAGAAGCTCGATTATGATATCGTGCTTTGCGGCAGGCAGGCCATCGACGGCGATACCGCCCAGGTCGGTCCACAATTAGCTGAAAAACTCGGCATAACTCAAATCACATACGTCCAGAACCTCATTGAGCTTAAAAATAAGACAATTGTCGCCCATCGCAATACTGGTAACGGCTGGCAGCAGGTAAAAGCCAGTCTGCCTATCCTGCTGACTGTCATCGGTGAGGCGAACGAGCCGAGAGTAGCGGCCGGTAAAAGACTCATGAAATATAAAAAGGCCCGCACACAATTAGAAGTTGCCCAAGCCTTGGCCGAGGCGAACCCACAGGCTGCCGAGGCTGATGTGAAAAAGTTAGCCGATCTCGCTGGTAAAGAATGTAAGGCGCTCGAAGAAAAGGGGCTGCTCATAAAACTGTGGGACCTGGATTTGTTAGAGCCCGATTTTAACTGGTGCGGCAGAGACGGCTCACCGACCAAGGTACACCGCATTCAAAGTGTTGTGCTCGAAGCCAAGGAAAGCAAAGAAGTAGCGCCAAACTCAGAGGGAGTCGGCGAGATGATTCACGAATTGATCGAAGGGCACACGATTGGGTAGCAACGGTTGGATGGATAACTTTGATATAAGGACTGGAATATGATTGACATCAACACTGCCGGCGAAGTCTGGGTCTTTGCAGAACAACATGGAGGCAAGCTCGAAGATACGCCGATTGAGCTTTTGAGTAAGGGCAGGGAACTCGCCGACAAGCTCGGCGTAAAGTTGGCTGCGCTTCTCTTAGGCGACAATTGCACGCCGCTTGCCGACAAACTGGCCTATTACGGTGCCGACAAGGTTTACCTGGCGCAGCACACCCTGCTTGAGCGCTATCAAACTAACTCATACGCAAAGGTGATTTACGATTTGATCCACAAATACGAACCGCAGATTGTGCTCTACGGCGCAACTGCCTGCGGGCGTGATCTGGCCCCGCGTATCGCCAGCGCCGCAAAGGCGGGCCTTACCGCCGACTGCACGGACCTGCAAATTGGCGACCACAAGATAAGCAAAACCAAAAAGGTTTACAAGAATCTGCTCTTCCAGATTCGCCCTGCCTTCGGTGGCAACATCATTGCGACGATCATCAACTACGACCGCTGGCCGCAGATGGCAACGGTCCGTGAAGGCGTAATGCCGATGCCGGAGCCCGACACAAAAAGAAAGGCTGAAATTGTTACCGAGTCCGTCCACATCTCGAGCGATGACTTACCTCTTGAGATTCTGAAAGAGCACATGCAGGAAAGAAAGATTGACCTAAGGGCCTCAAGGATAATCGTCGCCGGCGGAGCAGGTGTCGGCAGCAAGGCCAACTTTAAGCTTATCTGGGACCTTGCCCACTGTCTCGGCGCAGCTCCGGGCGCGACAAGGGCCGCCGTAGATTTGGGTTTTATCGACCGTGACCACCAGGTCGGCCAAACCGGCACCACCGTAAGGCCCAGCCTGTACATAGCGGTCGGTATAAGCGGCGCGATTCAGCACCAGGCCGGCATGAGCGAGAGCAAAAAGATTGTCGCTGTCAACAACGACCCGGACGCCCCGATTTTCAGCCTCGCTCATTACAAAATCGTCGGCGACCTCAACGAAGTCGTGCCGATGATGACAAAGGCCGTTAAGGAAAAAGTGTAAAATAGTTCTTAGTTCATAGTTCTTAGTTTTTAGATGTGAGTTTGGGACCTAAACATGACGAATTTTTATAGAGATAATGACGATATTCAGTTTTTGTTTAAGCATATGGACCTCGCGTCCCTTGCCGACTTCATGGAAAAGGGTTTTCGTTTTGCCGCTGAATTCGATTACGCACCTGCAACAGCCGAAGAAGCTGTGCAAAACTACGACCTCGTTCTCGATTCCTTAGGCCAGTTAAGCGGTAATTTCATCGCCCCGCGCAGCGAGGACATCGACAGAGAAGGTAACACACTCAATCCCGACGGCACTGTAACATATGCCAAGGGCATTGTCGAATCGCTCGACGCCTTGACCAAGGCCGATGTGATGGGTTTTACCCTGCCGCACCGGTTCGACGGCCTCAACTTTCCCAACCTAGTTTATACGATGGCCATTGAAATCGTCTCCCGCGCAGATGCGTCCCTGATGAACATTTTCGGCCTGCAGGGAATCGGAGAAACCATAAACGCTTTTGCCTCTGAAGAAATAAAGCAAAAGTATCTGAATGAATTCTCCGCCGGCAAAGTTACCGGCGCCATGGTACTAACCGAGCCCGACGCCGGTTCGGATTTGCAGTCCTGCAAGCTCCGCGCATTTGAGGACCAGGACGGCAACTGGTATTTGCACGGCGTCAAACGCTTCATTACCAACGGCTGCGGCGAGGTACTGCTGGTCCTTGCCCGTAGCGAACCGGACAGGGCCGGCGGTTTAGGGCTTAGCCTGTTCGTCTGCGACAGAGGCCCCACCGTTAAGGTACGAAGGCTCGAAGACAAATTAGGCATCCACGGCTCACCAACCTGCGAACTGTTCTTCGACAATACCCCGTGCGAACTCATCGGCGAAAGGCAACGCGGCCTTGTTACTTATGTCATGGCCCTGATGAACGGTGCAAGAATAGGCATCGCCGCCCAGTCTATGGGCATCGCAGAAGCCACCTACCGCGTGGCCCGCGACTATGCCGCAAGCAGGGTACAGTTCGGAGTCCCTATCGAGAATCTGCCCGCCGTCCGCGACATGGTCATCGACATGAAGGTGGCCATTGAAGCGAGCCGTGCACTGCTCTATGAGGCCGGCCGGGTGGTCGATATGGAAATCGGCATGGGAAAAGCCCTTACCAACCCCCCTGCCGATAAAGCCGCTGCCAGGGAGATCAAGGGCCGGCATCGCAAGATCAAAAGACTCGCCACAATGCTGACCCCCATGAGCAAATACTATTGTTCCGAGATGTGCAACACAGTCGCCTACGATTCGGTCCAGGTCTTAGGCGGCAGCGGGTTTATGCGCGACTACCCCTGCGAGCGCTACTCCCGCGACGCGAGAATCACAACCATCTATGAGGGCACAAGCCAGTTGCAGGTAGTCGCCGCTGTCCGCGGCGTTTCCGGCGGAACTTGTCAAAAGTACCTCGCCGACCTCGCGCAGGCCGACTACGACGACGAGCTGAATGACCTGCTTGAGCTTCTTAAAGAAGGCACAGAGCACTTAAAAAAGGCGACCGATTTTGTAAAAGAAGCGGGCGTCGAATACATGGACCTGTACGGCCGAGAACTCGTAGATATGGCGATTGATCTGATTATCGGCTATCTCTTCTGTGACCAGGCAAGCACCAAAGTCAATATGCAGGTGTCCGTTGCAAATGCGGATTCTAACAGCGAGCCGAAGACTATCAGTATGAAGGCCCGAAAGGCCACGATTGCCCGCCGCTATATAACAAAGAACGCCCCTAAACTCGTCGCCCTTGCCGAGACAATCTGCACCGGCGACAAATCCACCTTCACCAAGTACGACTCTCTCATCGGCCCAGTCCCCCGGGAACTATGACCAAATCTCAAATTCCGTTCGCGGTACAACGTCTCCGGCCAGCCAGTTAGAGGATTATGCTCTCCAAACAGTTCGATGGTTTCAAGGCTAAAGGTCTTAAAGTTGTTACGGTAGCTTGCTGAAGGTCCTGTTTTTTTACCGGCTTTTTTCTTATCGGACGCTGCGGTGCAGGATTTTGGCCCGGCCTGCAGGCTGACCATGTCTTTAATATCCTCTGACAGCAATTAGTGATATATTACCCGCCGGAGGATAGTACAGTGCCTTTCTCTTCCAATTGGCAAGAGAGAAAAACCTTGACAAACAGGCCCGTATGTGTTACTATAAAGCCCTATTCCGGCTTGTAAGATTAGGGATTCCGGCGCATATAGACCGGTCGGAGTGAAACGGGGGTCATTAAACACTGTTTTCCCAATGACTAATGAATAAGCTACCATGGCTGGTGTATCGTTGGAACCAGGTTGATATGTTCGACTTTACCGGAGCAAGGTGTACATTGGTTGACGCCTTAGTCGGGATGTCGCTGAGTATGTAACAATATTTGCCGATTTAGATTTCGCTCGGAGGTTTGGTGATGAATTTGATGAGAAGATTCTGGAGAAGGGAGCTTAAACGGTCCGCGGTATACTTCTTGATCTGTTGTTTCTTTTTCAACGTGCCGCTGTCAGTCGTATTGGCTGACGTGGTCCTGACGGATATTGTAAACGGCAATATCACCGTCAATTCCGGCGGCAACACGACCAACATGACTGCGTCTAACGGTGCAATCGGGCAGTTCAGTGATTTTGACATCGCATCAACTCAATCCGTTTTCTGCGCCCAGCCCGGTGCCGATGCCAAGGCGCTATTTGAGGTATTCAGTGTCGATGGCACACAAATCTATGGCAGGTTCGAGGCAACAGGAAGCATTTACCTTCATGACGCCGCAGGCATCCTGATTGGTCCCGGCGCTGTGATTAACATGACTCAGTTCGTCGCCAGCAGTCTCGGTCTTTCACATGAAGACTTCCTGAACGGGCGTGATATATTCGTCGGTGGCAATGCGGCTGTGATAAATCAAGGAAATATCTCGGCCCAGAAAGTGGCACTCATCGGCAAGAAGGTTCTTAACACGGGCACAATAACGAGCCCGAATGGATACGTTGTGATGGCAGCGGGAGACAGGGTGGTACTGGGCCAGCCGGGCAGTAACGTTATTGTTGAGTTGGCTTCGGTTGATATTCCAAAGGCGGAGGGTGGTGTACTGGCGGACATGGCTGACGTTGCTAACGAAGGCACCATTGATGCACAGGACGGAATGATAGTTCTTGCGGCGGGCGATGTCTTTTCCAAAGCGCTGAATCTGGGTACTCTCAGCGCCAACGGCGGCAGCATCACGGCTAAAGCGGCTCGCGTAGGTCAATTCGGCACTATCAATACCGACGGGATTGAAGGCAACGGTGGCAGTGTTAATCTGACCGCTACCGAAGTGGTTGCTTTGGGCGCCGGTAGTGTAACAACAGCAAACGCCGGCACAAACGGCGACGGCGGTGAGGTGATTGTATATTCACCGGATACGGCATTGTTCCGGTCGGGTGCAAGAATAGAAGTAAAGGGGGGAAGCGAATCCGGTAACGGCGGTTTCGTAGAAGTTTCGGGTAAGAAACACGTTGAAGTCTATGGGACTGCCGACAGGACGGCCGCCAACGGCGAAAGCGGTATGTTACTTATCGACCCGACTAATATCCTCATCACGGACAATGATGTTGATGACCCCATGTGGACAGGAGACGATTTTGCCCCCACAGTCTCAGGACCGGGCAGCGAAATAGACATTGACACTCTGGAGGACCATCTGGGTCTTGGAGATACAACGATAAGCACAACTTCAGGTTTGTCCGAAGCGGGAAATGTTACCTTCGCAGCACACAGACTCCTTAGAGACGGTGCTGGTGGAGGCAGCGGCAACTCACTGACCGTTAACGCTGACGGCGACATCAACCTCAAAAAAAGCAGTGGAATTTATTTTAACGGTGGCGGAGGTGTCCAACTCAATGCCGGTGGGACCATCAATCTCAATGCTAATATCCGGGCTGACAATATAATGCTAAGCGGTAATGTAGAAACTTACGGAACCCTCAACCGCAGGATAAACGCCGGAGCGGGCACACTAACGGTCACCGGCAATATCACTAAAGACGGCGCAGGTAAGCTTGTACTTGCCGGTGATAGCGGAATAAACCTCGGCGGTGATGTAACGGGTGAAGCGACCAGCAATATAATATTTGCTGATAACGTCAATGCCAACGGCAGCGGCAGTCAGACTTTCGACGCAGAGACGGGAACATTGACGGCCAGAGGCGACATCATCAAGACAGGTGGCAGCCTTACACTGGCCGGTGCGAGTATTGCTCTTAACGGCAACGTGGATACTACTGACGGCAATCTTAATCTCAACAGCGATATAACAGTAGTTGGTAGCAAGACACTCAGTGCCCTTGGTGATTTGCAAGTGACGGGCACACTGACCGGCAACGGAGATTTAACGGTTGAAGCGGATAATATTGCCCTGGGCGATGATGTGACTGCAGCAGGCGGCCTGATTTTGAATGCTGCAGCAGATGTTATGGTTGACGGCAGTATCACAACGACAAATGGCGGGGATATCGAGATTAATTCATCTGATGATACGACGGTTGTGGCCGGCGATATCACTTCCGACGACAATATCCTCCTCAATAACAACGCGATTGTCAGCGGTAACATTGTAGCCCAAAATAACGTAACCATAAACGGTGAGCTGACACTTGACAGTCCCTTCACAACATTTCAAGACGTAAAGGCTATTGGCGGAACGCTACTGGCGGAAAAAGGCATTACGGGAACAACTCCAGGTACCATCAGAATAACCGGCGGCAGCGCCATAGAACTTAACGGCACGGTAGATTCTCAGCAAGGCAGTCTTACAATAGGCATGGACTCACAGACCCATGAATTCACCGCAGCAGGTGATTTAAAAGCACGTGACAATATACAGATGTGGCAGGATGGCGTGTTCAATGGTCAAGGCGACCAGCAGGTGCACGCGGAGGACGGCAGCATTTTGGGTTTCAAAACGCTGACCAAGACAACCAGCGGCGACCTTACTATCAAAGTAGGCGATGGTGAAGGTTCTGGCAACCGGACAATAGAGTTCTATGGCGACGTTACAGTCAACGATGGTAGTCTAATTATAGGTGGAGTTGAAGAAATAGCCGCAGGACAGGGTGATCCGTTCATGCCCAGGCTCAATACGTATGCAGATATGATCGCCATCCAAAATGTGAGCATATTTGCCGACACCGAGCTTATAGGTGGCTACTATAAGCCCGAGAACGCGGACCAGTTGGTCGAGGCCACAAACGGAACGGTTACTACGCATGGCTGGCTGCGGAAAACAGAGCCCGGCGATTTGACTTTGCGTGGAGGTTCCGACGAACTGGCTATAGACCTTCACGATGCAGGTCCCGGAAACGGCGTAAGTACATGCGCCGGCAATATAATTATAGAAGGCAATGGTGACATACAAATCGGTGTTGACCTGATAACAACACTTGAGTCATACTGTGGTGGCCCTGGCCCTGACAAGCGCCCGATTGAGGCTGGCGAACCAGGCGGTGTGTCGATTATCTCAGAAAACGGTAAGATATATACCCAAGGCGGTGATAACGACACACTCAACACGACCATAGAAGGTTATTCCGACGATGCAACGGGCGTTGGTGTTGACCTGCCCTACGGCGAGGGCAAGGCAGCGATTGTGGTTATGAGTAAGGAAGATTTGAAGCTCGGTGAGGACAGTTTTCTTAGGGCTGAAGGGCTTTACTACGGTGAGGATGTCGATGACCGAGCAGCAATTCGCTTCCTGCAAGAGTCAGCCAGTATCGGCGGACATGACAGAGAAGAAGGCGAAAAAATTGACGTAGCGATTTATGCAGCAAGTACCGAAGGTAATGTAGAAGCCAATGGTGGTATGGCAGTAACGTTTCCGTTCCCTAAGCAAGCCCCATCCCCCGAGTTGAGCACTGGTGCGACAGTGGTCTTAGATGCCAAAGACACTGTGAGTTTCACACCTGAAGGACTCAGGATTTTTGATCAAGGGACGTTCAGCCTCCAGGTATCCTCACGTATAACAGAATGGCTAAAGGATGCTGCTGCCAATGCAACTTTGCCTTATGCCGGTAACCCTGTGTTTATGAGCACATTCCTTGGTGGTGGCTATGATTACGTTCTTCGCGGTGCCGGTCTTGACAATCTTGCTATCGAAGACGGCAGGGCCTGGGTGCTTGAAGACCTCTCGTCAGAAGAACCGGCGCATCTGGACATGATGGCGTACTTTGAAGACAGGCCCCCGTTTGAAGTGGCCGATGAGTGTCCGGCCTTGATAGCCTGGGCCAGCGAAGAGCTTGCACTCGAAGGTGACATTCAGACCTACCTGGCAGGGGCGTATGTGTATACTACGGACCTGCAGCCGTGCGATATGTGCGCCAGACTTCGCGACGCGGCCACAGTTCTGGCTGATGAGGATAGCAGTCAAATTGCCGCTCTCGGTCAGGTAATCAATGAGTTCGCTGTACCTGCGGCGCCAATCTCCGCCGAACAGATGGCCTCGATCGGCCAGGCACTGGCGCTTCACACCGATGACGGAACCTATTATGCCGCAGCCGGACAATGGCTGGACGCCCTTGTAGAGTATATCGGCATCATCAATTCGGAGATAGGCTGGTCAATGGCTGACTCGGTGGCGTTTGTTACGACCAAGTATGTTGCACCGGCCACAGCCGACGTTGATGCAACTGTCGCGGCATACATTGAAACGCGGCTGTCAGCGTTAGGCGGCTAATAAAAAGTTGAGTGAGATTTGATTTGTATTTGAAAAGGGTGCCTCTTTCGAGGGGCACCTTTTTTTTGGCACAATTGTATCGACGTCGTGGTATTTCAATCAACAAGCCTGGCGACAGGTTCATAAGCAGCCCTGCTGCTCTGACGAATTTGCCTGACGCGGCGCTCCAACTGGCCGGCTATAGCCACGTCCGGGCTCTTTCGGAGCACCTGCGACATCGTTTCCAGCACATCAGCCACATTGGGATGGCGGTCATCAAAGATACTCTCAAGTGTGTTCAACGCCTTGGTACACAGTTCCTGTGCCTCCGGATACCTGCCCTGGTGCACGTACAGCTTTGCCATGTTGTTAAGGGCCATTGCCGTATGGTCGTTATCCGGCCCCAGCGAGTCGGTCAAAACCTGTACCGCCCGCGGGCAAACATTCTGCGCTTCGGCATACCTGCCTTCGGCCAGATACAATCCGCCAAGAGCAGCCAGGACCTTACCTGTAAGCGGATGTTGGCCGCCGCGCTTGTCCCGGACGGCAGTCAGGGCCTTTTGAAGGACTGCCTCTGTCTGGGGGTAATCGGCGCCGGCCAAGTGGATCCGGGCGATTGTCAGCCACGTTGACGTCAGGGCATGATGGTTGGGACCATAAACTTCCTGTTGCGTTTTCAACGCGCGCTCAATCAGTGTTTCGGCTTCGGCAAATCTTGCCTGAAGAACATACAGCTTTGCCATGTGCCCGAGTACGCCCGCAGTGTAAAGATGGTTAGGCCCGTAGCTTTTGTTAATCAGGTCCATCGCCCTGGAATAATAAGCCTCGGCCTCTGCGAAGTTGCCTTGGGCGGTCAGCAGGGTGGCGATATCGGCACAAAAACCGGCTAACACGTGGTCATCCGGCTCGTGGTTTGCCTGCATGATAGCCATCGCCCGGTCCAGTACGGATGCCGCGAGGCGATATTTGCCGCTGTCCTGATAAACCGAAGCCAGAATCCTCAACGTATATGCCACGTACGGATGGTCCCGACCGTAAGCCTTTTCCTGCAACTTGAGACCCTCGATGCACATCTTCTCAGCGTCAGCCAGCCTGGCCTGTTCCCTGTACAGCCACGCCAGGTCAATCATACACAAACTAAACTCAGCGTCCGAGACACCTCCCGACCGGGCCAGAGCAACTGCCTGTTCGGCAAGGGGGTGGGCCTTGGCATATTCACCGACGGCCATATATACCCGCGCCATCGACCGCAGGGCATTGGCCGAGTGAGCCGTCCTGGATAACGCCGACTGCCCCTCAACTGGGGCGGGGCGAATTAGGGCAATACCGCATATCAAAATAAAGGCCAAACTTCTTATATACTGTTGCTTTGGTGGAAACGCTGTCGGTGCCATTGCAAAATTCCCCGCAATTTTCAAAAAAGAGGGTTTTCCTTCGCCTCGTTAACGGTCTCAGATATGTTTCGTAAAATATCGGCCCCCGCTTAACCAACCTGATGGTGTCCTATTTGCGGCGGTTCCAGGAATGCATTTATTTGGTCTGGCTCGTGGATTCGGTGATGTGCCCGAAGAAAAGGAAAAAATGTGGAATGATTATCGGGCCGAGTTACCGGCCGGTATTGCTGTCATGTTTATGAGTTGGATTTGTCCAGATTATGGCAGCGGCGCCGACTGTAAAGACCAGTGGACTTGGCTCAACACGGAAGGATTGGAGGATGAAAAAGAGAGGATTTGGATATTTATCCGCGGGAATAGCGTTTTGACAGTGCTACGACGAACAGGGCCATCAGGCATGCGCCGCTTAAGGCCTCGGCCATAGCGATGCACCTGGTCAACAAATGGTCATAGGCCGGATACATATCGCCGAAGCCAAGCGTGGTAAAGGTTATTGTGCTGAAGTATAAACCATCCATAAACGACCGGCTGGGTGCGCCCGAATAGGCCCGATACGAAATCTCGGCGTACGGTGAACTATAAAACAGCCCGCAGACAAAGATTATCAGTAAGCTTGCGACAAGCACCCTTACCGGCCTCTCACCATAACCGAAAAGCCATCTGCCCAAAGCCAACTCCGGCAGCAATCTTACGCCCCGCACAATTCTGCCGAACTTTTGCAGCGATGAAAGGCCGTCGTAGTTCGGCCCGCGAAACTTACGCCAAAAATGTGCACAGCGCTCATTATAAAAACTCTCACCGGCAAGCTGATAATACCCCGCTTCCTGCGAAGCCTGTTTGATGAAACGCCAAAACGTCTCATCATCGCCGTAGCGACGCCTGGCAAACCAGACGGACTCATAAACCGGCACCGATTTGCTCTCTGAATACACGCCTGCAAAATCGGCCTTGCCCTCGAATCTTACATTTGTGAAATTACCGCCCTTGCTGAAGCAGCTGTTTGTAAATCCGGCTTCGGTGCGAAAGACGGAGTCGTTGAACAGCCCATAACCTTTGAATGCCACCGTTCGATACTTTGCCTGACCGCAGAAAATCGCGTTTCGAAAGGCGGCGATTCGATTGAAGACGCAACCGTCAAACCCTGCGAGGGCGCAGAATAACGTTTTGCTGAATCGCGTTTGTCCGCCGAAGACCGATGAGTTAAACACCACATCCTTCTTAAAAACCACCTCCAGTTTGCCGGGCCTGTCCCAGGGTGAGGCAAAAAGCACATTGTCCTCAAACGTGCAGGAGTCAAATGTAATCGGCTCCGGCAAGGTCAACGTCATTTTTTCGTCGGCGACGCTGACATTCAGATTCGAACTGTCGAAATTCTCATCCTTGACAAACAGCCTGTTGACATCAAGTTCGCCTGAGATGGTGCACCTGTGGAGTTTGATTGCCTGGCCGCCTGCCATTGCCTCAAGAATTTCGCTCGCCGATATGCGCTGGTTTTCTCTTTGAAATATCATTTGCGTTTTCCGTGCAGAATCAATCCGACTGGTTCTGTAATAATTCGATAATATCCTCCTTTGACGGCAGAGCATCCAGGGACCCGAATTTGGCGCAGGCCAAAGCACCGGCGGCCGCGGCAAATCTGACAGCATCTTTGGGCTTGTCGCCGGCGCCACATGAAGCTGCCAGTGCCCCCGCAAAGGCATCGGCGGAACCATCCTGGTCAACGATGTCCAGTTCGAAGCCGCTGATGTGGCACGTGCCCTCTCTATCCACAACAAATGCGCCGCGGGCGCCTGCGTTTATTACCACACATTCAATTCCTTCGGCCACCAGTTCCGACCCGATCAGTTTAAGCCTATGAACGGTTCCGGCGCCGAGCTCGGCGCCGCCGGCCGATTGGCCGAAATCCGGAATCAATACGTTGACTGAATAATACTCCAGCGGCCAATCGCTTTCGTGTGGCTTGTCTCCATTCTTAACCGTCAGTTGTGCCTCGAGTATAACCTTGGTTTTGTACAAGTTAGCTGTCATTATGGCAGTCGTAACCACTTCGCGTGGAACGTCGCCGTGAATCAGGCACACATCCGCAGAGCCGATGAGCTGTTCTGCAGATGCACAGGCGACCTCGTCGCTCCTTAACGCGCGGTTGGCGCCGGCACAAACACAACTGCTGTTCTCACCAATGGAATCCACCATGGTAACGATGATACCGGTGCTCTTTGCCTGGGCAGTGTAAACGAAATCGGTGTTGACACCGTAGCTGGTGAGATTGGCTCTGACCATTTCGCCAAAGAGGTCATCTCCGACCTTGCCCAGAAGATATGTTTCACAACCGCAAAGTGCGGCTTCTATGACCCTGTTGGGCCCCGGCCCGGTTGGCGTGCATGAAAAACCCGAACCTTCGACGGTTTGTCCCGGCTGCGGAACCTCGCCGCACTTGATGGCCATGTCCACATAAGCCGAACCAATCACAACAACTTTTGGAATCCTTCCAGGCATTATCCTGTCCCTGTTACTATCGCGCCTGCGTTCCTGACACACTTAGTATAATGCACATCCCGTATTGTGCAAAACTTTTTTCACCAAATTTCCAAAATATGCGATTACGAGTCACTAAACGCAGACAGGCGTTAACCCGGTGTCAGGTCAGTCGCTTCAGGCAGCGTACAGCCCTGGTCGCATCGGCGGTGGTGTCAAACGCCAGGTTAAAGATTGCACGTTTCCCGATAGCCGCCGCAGACAAACCCCGAAGGTTAATACCTGCATCTGCAATTTGCCCGGCCAGTTTCGCTCCAAGGCCCGCCCGGTCAGTTGCCACAATGCGGATATCGTGCAGGCTCTTAGTCTTCCTGAAGCGGGCCTTTTTGGCGGCCCTTAGTTGAGCCGCACCTTTGATTGGCGTTACGAACACCACACCCGTGCCGGGCTTCTCGGGCGCACGGCGGGCAATTACAAATTCAAGGTTGGCGCCTGCCTTTGCAAGGGTTTCAAGTTTGCCGGCCAGCGCGCCGGGTGCATCCTTGATACTCGCAGCCCACACATCAACTCGACTAATTTGCAGTTTCATAATTTGACCTCCCGAAAATTTTTGTCAGAGACTCCAAAAACAACAAACACAACTTTTGTAATAAGTTTGACTGTTTGGACCATTTTTGTCAATATCTCAGGTGGCCGGATTCTGATAAAACTTCGGTGGCATTTGATCACGTAACAGCCGCTATTACCCAAAGCGCCCCCGCTCGAACCCGGCCGGTTACGGGACAAGTTTGACAGGCAAGGAGCATGAACGAAACAAACGTGCTTTTACACGCATATTACGAGGCTCTGCACGAGGCGCTGCAGACCAACAGGGGCACTCTCATAGCTAAAGTCGAAAAGCTGTTAGCGGCAGAGATTGAAAAACGCGACTTCGGCAGCTTCAACGAGGAAAAGTTTGCCGCCTACCGCGATGCATGCGTCGCTTTCATTGATGAACGAATTGAAACATATAACCCGATCGGGGTTCAATACACCTTCGACCGCCCTACTGCACACCAGGCTCGTGAACTGGAGTTGCAGCTTAACTGGTACGACAGCCGGGCCGAATTTGACGCATTGGTTGAAGCGACCCGCGGCAAAGTACAAACACCGCTGGCAGGTGAAAAGCTGGAAGAAATGGCAGGTGAAGTGATTAACCAGGTCGGGGCTTACCCGGATAATACCATCATATCCGCTTTTGAGACTGAGCCTGCATTGAGCAAGCTGCCCGACTATGTGGTGGCCCGGGCAATCGAAGAAACAGTCAGATAAGGCTCACCGCTTTAACAGTCCAGGCCGCTTGTGCGATTGCACAATCCCGGCAGAATTACCGACGAGATACATAGTTTATAGGAAAAACCGGACACCAGGAAATAATTAACGGCCTATTTGACCCCACCGAAGCGAATTCGCAGACCCCGGTCCAAGGGAAGTTTCTCGCCTTCCTTCGGTCTTATAGAGCCGCCGTCATCGGCGCGATTAGCGCCTGTGCTGTAAATCGTGAAACTTTCTTCATCGTAGCTGTAGAGAAGCTGCCGGCCGGTAAATGTATCCAGCGGAATCGCGTCGATATAGGTCGGTGCAAGGTCACCAAGGGCCGCGGGCAATTTGCTGTCACCATGGCGCCGGCGATAACGCTCAATTGCAACAGCAAGCCGGGTACAGCGCACGGCGACAAAGACCTCGGCTGTCATACGCGTAAGCATAGCCGAGCTTAATGCCAGCTTGTCAGGCTTTTTAGTGGCCTCGGGGATCTTGATCTCATCCAACGGTTCCGGCCAGGATCGGCGAGAAGCAGTTATTATCCGGTCTATACCGCGAAAATAGCGACGTGCTTTTTGCCGCAGACGCAACCGGCCCAGAAAAGACCCCGGCAATCGTATCCGTTCGGGGATATCGGGCGCCTGCTCCTGAAGATACAGCGAAGCAACGTTTTGGGGTATCAAATTCCTTCCGAGCTCCGTCTGATAGACTCGTTCCGCCAAAAATACCCTTTCCAGAGCATCAGCTCCAACGGTCTCCAGCAGCGCCTTCTCAAGCTTTGCCAGCGATTCGGCGGAAGCACTGCCGCGTTCCAACAACAGCCGAACATCTTCACATGCCAAACCCACAAACCTCGCTTTGATTGTGTGCACTAATAAGGTGGGGTGAGAATCAAAAATGCGCATCAATTTTAACAGGCTTATCAACGAATTCGCTGCGGCGTCATCCTCACCCTGCAAAATCAGGTCCAATGTCCGCAAAGATGACAAAAGCACAACTGTCTGCGCACTCTGCATACGCACTCTGCACACTTCCACCCCTTGCCTGATACCGATATCAAAACGGGCAAGAGGCCCGCTTGCTCCTTTGTCAAGCTTTTCAAACATCGCCTCCACGGCAACCAGGTTTTGAGAGACAGACTCGCGCAGGTCCGACGGAAACTGGTTAGCGGGCAAAGCGACCATGTTTTGGCGATAGAAACTGTGAATCCGCTTCAGATTTGGCAAACTGGCTGGACCTATAGCTGTCAGTGCTTCTAAGTAACTGCTCGCGTCCTCGCCGTCAGTGTCTTGTCGGACCTGTGCCTCTGCTACGTCAGGAAATGTCAGTGGCTCCCCCACCTCGCTTATTTTGACTATTTCAGCGCCTAATTGCTTTCCCACTACGTAACTCGCCAGCATCACACCGGCCAGCAGCACCATGGCCGCAACCACAAACCACAACAGTATGCGGCGCCAATGAGGTAAAAGTCGTCTTTCTTGCACTGTCTCGTCCATAAATAACTCCATGCGAATTTGTCAATCACACTTTACCGGCCTGAGGGGCACAAAACAAGACCCGCTTTATTGTATTGTCCAAGCCCTGATGTGTCAAGCAGTTATCGAAACTTTACCCGACTTACGTGCCCACCAGCTATTTGGCGGACTTGCGCGGTATTTACCTTGTCTTTTGACGTCCTTAAAGAACGATAAACAGCATTTACACCTGTGTGCCTTTGCAGCTTATTCGTCTCTATCGGCTATTTGCCGGCGGCCTGTTTCAATTTCTCATACATGACCAGGTCGAAAATCAATATTCCCCTGCCTACACCGGCAGGATCGCCCTTTCTGGCAAATTGAAATGCCATATACCCGCCGTCGTCGCTGATTACCGGGTTCGTACCTTTGTAGCCGGGATACTCAGCGAAAAGCGTCAGCCTTTCGCTCCTGCCCTGTCCATCCAGGCGCAGTTTGTAGATATCGATATAATCCGTGCCTTTGCGGCTATGCTTGTCGCATTCAACGGTGGTATATTTACCATCTGGAAAAATGCCTTCCGGCTCATCGTATTGGTCGGGTGCCAGCGAGTAGTTGACCACCCTGCCCGTTTCAATATCCACTCCCATGACCTCCGAGCCCTGATAGCCGTACGCACTGAAGATAATCTCCTTTTCATCCGGCGGTCGGAAGTTCTGCGTCTCAAGGTCGCACTCAAAGGGCAAATCCCGAACGTCCAAGATCTTTTTCTTATTGGCCAGTTGGGGCACACCATCTTCGTAAACAATATCGCCCATATGGAATGCCCCGCCCTGTGTCCAGGCTATGGTCATCCGCCTGCGCGACACGGCCGGCCCTTCCGAACAATGCTCACCTAACGGTGTCGGCGCTCCTGACAGGTCTTTCTTCAACACCCACAATTCGGCGTTTTCTTCATCCCTGCTTGGCCATGGGTCCGTCGCGTCGAATTTGCGAGCCCCTGAAAGCAGAATATCACCGTTGTTCAGGTAAAGCGCTCGCGTGTAGCCTTCGTGAAAATAATGATGTGTCATCGGCCGAATGACATTCGTCTCTAAGTCGATTTCATACACATCCCCGAATGTCTTTTCGATAAACAGTATTCGCTTGCCGTCATGTGACCAGTCCGCCCGCTGACCGAAGTGCGTCACCTGCCTTATATAAGCCGGCAGCTCATCCATCGGCGAAACACCTTCGGTGTTCCCCGCTACCCACAACGCACCCGGTTGACAACCCCCAGGAACCAACACCACAACAGCTATCAACAAAACCTTAACCATTTTCTGCCTCATGTTCCATTCTCCTCATTTCTGTCATTCCTGCAAAAACTTGTCATTATCGCCCCGCATCCCGTTCGGCTGCGCTCAGGGCAGGCTCTTGCGGAATGAACTCCAGCCCAAATCCATCAGAAATTCAATACTAAGCGCCATACATTTTTACAATGGCCATTTTGGCCATTTCGTTATGGTCAAATGCCAACTCCGGCAACTGGTCTATATCAAACCATTCCGCCTCGGCCGCGTCATCACCGGCCTTTATGGCTGCGTTGTCCGGTCCGACTGTGCCCACGAACGCTACGCCTATCACCCGGCCCCGCGGGTCTCTGCCGCAGTTGCCGAATGTGTGCATCTGCTTCAACTCCACGCCGACTAAGCCCGTCTCCTCTGCCAATTCCCGCGCCGCCCCGTCGGCCAATTCCTCATCCATCTCCAAAAACCCACCCGGAAATACCCATCTGCCCCTGAGCGGCTCTTTCTTACGTTTTATCAGCAGTACTTTAGGCCTGGTCTTATCGCGCAGAAACACCACTGAATCAACCGTCACCATCGGCCGAGGCCACTCATACACATATTTACCCTTTACCGCCATAAGAGACGCCCGATCAAAAACTTACGACTTACAATCTACCCCACGTTGCCAAAGCCAACTGGTGGGCATAAATAATACTCGCTAATCGGGAATTGGTAAATGGTAAATTGAAAATTAATGTTGCCCAATTGCTGCAACGGCCCTTTTGGCGTACAATACCACCCCAATGACAGGTCAAAGTGAAAATCTGTACCCGGGCTCGGCGGACCTTGAAACCGCGCCCCTGAAACTCGCTCACGGCTGGAGCGGCCGGGTGGCACTTTCGGATTCGTCTGGTAACTGCTTCACTGTCGCCGATTGGGGCCGCTGTCTGGCAGACCCGATTTCGCTGTGCAGCAACAGCGATGAAACCATAAAAGCCGATGCCGAGGTCATCGTCTCAGCGAAAAAACTTGGGATTTCCGACAAAACACTCACTGTCATCGTCAAATCCCAACATCGCCGAGGCGGGCTCAGGAACCTTCTGCGTTCGCTTCTGCCCGCAAGAGCAATCCTCAATTTTCGTACCGCGTTAATGCTATGGGCCAGCGATATCCCGGTAGCCCGTCCTCTGGCCGCGCTTTGGCAAAAGACAGGACCGTTCACCACCCGGAGCATTTACATCACCGAGTATATCCAGGATTCGACCAACCTGCATACCTTCCTTCGGGATAATGCCTCATTGATTAATTCACCCAACTTATCCTTAAAAAGGAACTTGTGCTCTCAGATTGCCCGCATCTTTGCCTCTCTGCACAACACTTCTCTGGGGCACCGGGATGCAAAGGCAGGCAATTTCATCGTCCATCAGGGCCCGGACAAACAATACAAAATTACACTCGTGGATATGGACGGCATAAAACCCTACGGGTTCAGGCGCCGCAGCCAGAGATTTCGCTGCATAGCCAAACTCGCCGCCACCTTGCTGTGGCACCGGTCAATCAACCTGACCGACTACTTGCGGACTTTCACAATTTATAGTAACCTCACCGGCCTGAGTATTTCCAAACGCCATCAGATATTTCGGACCCTGGTCCACCGGGCGGTCGCCATAAGATTACTGACTCTGGCAAACGCAGCAATGGAAGGTGCAAAAGCAAAACAAAAGATGAAACGCATTTTGATAATAAAACCGTCGGCCCTTGGTGACATAGTCCTGGCTTTGCCGGCAGTGGCATCGCTGTGGGCAAGCCTGCCCGAAGCAAAAATCTCCTGGTTCATTCGCCCCGAGTACGCGCCGCTTCTCGACGGTGTTGACGGCATCGACGAGGTCATCCTCTTCGACCGAAAACTCTTAGGCAAATGGTGGTACAATCCAAAGGCATTTGCAGCCCTGGTTCGGCTCATCGGCCGGCTTCGTCGCGCCAAGTTCGACCTTGTCATAGATTTGCAGGGCCTGCTGCGGACCGCCCTGTTCGCCTGGCTGACACGTTGTAAAAGGCGGTTCGGGATGGATATCTCAAGAGAATTCGCCACCCTTTTTTACACTCACAAAATCGCCCATGACGCCGAGTCCATCCACGTAATCGATTATTATCAGAAGGTTGTCTCTGCCGCCGGCGCATCAGTCAAAGCGTACGAGTTTAATCTGACCCCGATGAGCGAGGCTATTGACGGCGTCGAAGCCCTTCTGACCGAACAGGGCGTCAGTTCTAACAGATACGCCGTGTTTGTTCCGGGCTCGACCCACGCTTCAAAGTGTTGGCCTGTCGAAAATTTTGCTGCACTCGCCGACAAAATCGTCTCGCAGTTTGACCTGTCGATAATCGCGGTCGGCACAAGCGCCGAAAAACCGCTCGTCCGTAAACTCATGTCCGCCTCGAACGTCCAAATCACCGATTTTGCCGGCCTGACCGATATACCCCAATTGATAGCCTTGCTCAATGGTGCCAAAGTTGTTGTCAGCAATGACACAGGGCCCGGCCACATCGCCGCCGCCCTGGGTGTGCCGGTTGTGCTTATCTTCGGCGCAACAAATCCCGCCAGAATCAGACCGTACGGCAAGCCCAACGCAGTTGCTGCGATCGAACCTGACAAGCGAGGCTGCGAAATAGAAAGCTCCGACCCCAAATACACAATTGAGGCTGTTACGGTGGAGCACGTCCTGGAGAAAGTCACCTGCCAGTTAAGATCGACCGACACAAATTCGGCTGACGCCGTATCACCGGCTCGGCAGTGATTGGGGGGAAACAACTCGAAACAATGCAAACGCTTGCGAGGAGGTTTCTCAAATTAGGCGGTTCTGCAGATTGCCCGGTTACGTTATTAACATAAGCTCCTTTTTTATTGCGTATTGGCTGACCTCTGTGATTTCGTCAAGGCGAGGGGAGTGGTTTATCTGCGGATACTGGTCCGCCTTGTAACACGGGCGATATTGAGCCATCACGTTGATGGCCGTAGAGGTTGAAATCTTGTCGGCTAAAAAATCTATTATCTCAAAGCTACCTGCAAGTCGTCCCGGCAAGACAAGATGCCTTACTAAAAGGCCACGCTGGGCCAGACCGTCGACCACCTTCAAGTCGCCGACCTGACGGTGCATCTCTTTTACCGCACCGGAGTTAACTTGCGGATAATCGGGGGCACCTGAAAGTTGTCTCGCCACTTCGGAATCGGCGTATTTCATGTCCGGCATATAGATATCTATGAAGCCATCTAATAATTTGAGAGTATCGACCGAATCATATCCGCCGGTGTTATAAACCGTCGGGACTGTCAAACCTTTACCTTTTGCCGATTCAACAGCCGCCGCAATGGGTCCGGCCAGATGGGTCGGCGTTACGAAATTGATATTACTGCAACCTTGATTCTCCAAGGCCAGCATCGCTTCGGCCAATTGTTCGATACTCATCTCGCTGCCATAGCGCAAATGGCTGATATCGAAGTTCTGGCAGAAAACACAACCCAGATTGCACCCTGCAAAGAAAATAGTGCCGCTACCGCCCGGTCCCACGAGAACCGGTTCCTCACCAAAATGCGCCCCGACCGAGCTTACTCGCGGCATATCTGTTATCCCGCAAAATCCGGTCTCGCCTTTTGCGCGCAGGACTTGACAGTTGCGCGGACAGAGGGTACACGGGCTCATCTTCTGCCATAATTTGCGAGCCGCCTCAGAGAAAGATTCCAGATTGACCGGCTGTTTTGACATTGTAACTTGTTGCTCTGTAGAAATAATTGAGATGTCATTCTGAGGCGAAGCCGAAGAATCTCAAGCCTTTGTGTGCCGGAGATTCTTCGCTCCATTACATTCCGCTCAGAATGACATTTTTCAAATCGGCTTCTTACTGCTGACTACTTCGATGCAGCGTTGGCAAAGATCACTGTATTCGCTGTCGGCACCGACACTTGGCCAGTAGTTCCAGCAGCGCTGGCACTTGGCGTGGCTGCTTTTATTCGCTGCGACCTTCAACTCCGAGCCGCCTTGAATTTGCACCTCGCTCACAATGCATAGTGCCCCGAAGGCCTCAACTCCAAAATCGCTTATCAGCGACACCAGTTCTTCGTCATTGCTCACAATGCTCACTGAAGCTTCCTGGTTACTTGCAATTTGCTGGTTCTGTCTGAGGCCTTCCAGCACGCGCAGCACTTCATCGCGAAGGCCCATTATCTTTTCCCACTTTTGCCCTTCACCCTGCCAATCTATAGACTCATCGACCTTTGGCATTGCGGCTAAGTGTACGCTTTCGACGTCCTCAGACTTGTACTTCATTGCCGCCCAGGCCTCTTCGGCTGTGTGAGCCAAAATCGGCGCAAGTAGCCGGATAAGGGTGTCCAGTATCGAGTACATCGCTGTTTGAGCGCTGCGTCTCGATTTGCCGTCTGTCGCATCGCAGTAGAGCCGGTCCTTCAAGACGTCCATGTATATGCTGCTCATCTCGACCGTGCAGAAATTATAAATAAGCGAAAAGAGCTTGTGAAAGGCAAAGTTTTCGTAAGCAGTGCTGACTTCGCTAATCAGCTTTTGCAACTGCTGCATCGCCCATTTATCAATCTCGAACATATCCGAATAAGCAACCGACATCGCCGCCGGCTCAAAAACATCGATATTACCAAGCAGATAGCGCAGGGTATTTCTTATTTTCCGGTAGGCATCCTGCAGCCTGCCGATCAATTCATCGCTGCACCGCACATCCTCCTGATAATTTACACTCGCCACCCACAGGCGCAGGATATCAGCTCCGTACTTTTGAATCTCGTCGATGGCGCTTACATAATTGCCCTGCGACTTCGATTGCTTCATCCCCTTCTCATCGACGGTGAAGCCATGCGTCAGCACGGTCTTAAAGGGTGCCTTGCCGACAGAGCCCAGGGCCGGCAGCAGTGAAAGCTGAAACCAGCCGCGGTGCTGGTCGGAGCCTTCCAGATACAAATCGACCGGAACGGGCCAGCCGGCCTTGGCGGCAACGCTGTGCCAGCTACAGCCCGACTCAAACCAGACATCGAAAATATTCTCTTCTTTATGCAAATCGTCCCAATCAAAGCCATCCGGCAGGTCGAAATCTTCACCCAGAATCTGCTTCGGTGAATCGGTAAACCAGCTATCGGAACCTTTCTTCCCGATATGTTCGGCTACCGCCAAAACCACCTTTTTGCCCAGCGCCGGGTCAACCGTCAGGAGCGACTCCCCTTTGCCGTTTACAAAAGAAGGAATCGCCAGTCCCCAGCTCCTCTGCCTGCTGATGCACCAGTCCGGCCGAGACTCTAACATCCCCCTGATGCGCTTCTCGCCCCAGGCAGGTACCCATTGCACGTTATTTATTGCCTCAAGGGCCATGTTGCGCAGGCCCTTATCCGTCGCCGGCAAATCCCTATCAACGCTGATAAACCACTGCTGGGTTGCACGGAAAATCACAGGCATCTTGCTTCGCCAGCAGTGCGGATAGCTGTGCAGCATCTCGCTTTGGCTAACCATAAATCCCCTCTTGCGCAGATGGTCGTTGATATCTTTATCCACCTCCAGGACACTCTTGCCGCGCAACCACTCGGGTACCGTGTCATCGTAGCAGCCGTCATCTTTAACCGGAGAATAAACCGCCAACCCCTGCCGCTGACCGGCCATGTAATCCTCCACACCATGACCCGGAGCGATATGCACGATGCCGGTGCCGTCCTCGGTCGTAACAAACTCTGCACAAATCACCATATAAGCATCCCGGTCTGTTGGATTGGACTCGACAAACGGATGCACATATCTGAGTCCTTCAAGCCGGCTGCCTTTGACCGGTTCGCTTACAGTGTACTTGCCTTCTTCAAGGCCCGCCGCCGCGAGCACAGCTTCAAGTCTATCCGCTACAATGATTGATGTGAATTTCCGGCCGTCTTTTTCATAGCTGACGCTGACATATTCGAGCCGCGGGTGCACAGCTACCGCCAGGTTTGCAGCCAACGTCCACGGTGTCGTCGTCCATATCATAAAACATGGTTTCGCGTCCGATGATTTATCAAACAGGCCCAGTTCGACAAGTTTATCAACCGATTCGGCTGCTACAGGGAGGTTTACGAAAATGCTCGGGCTGGTTATGTCCTTATACTCTAATTCCGCATCAGCCAAGGCAGTTTGACATCCGACCGACCAGTGAATGGGCTTAAGCTGTTTATAAACCAGCCCGTTGCCGACAAGCTCTGCAAAGATTTCTAAAATCCCCTTTTCATACTGGGGCTTGAGCGTCAGATAGGGATTGTCAAAGTCGCCGAATATTCCTAACGATTGAAATTGCTTTGACTGCAATTTAACATACTTCGAGGCGTATTTCTGACAAAGTTTGCGTATTTCGGGCTTTGACATCTCTTTTGCCTTTTCGCCCAATTCAGCCATGACTTTCACTTCAATCGGCAGACCGTGGCAATCCCAGCCGGGCACATAAGGCGCGCAAAAGCCCGCCATTGTTTTATATTTGACGACAATATCCTTGAGCACCTTGTTGAGAACGGTTCCCATGTGAATATCGCCGTTGGCATAAGGCGGCCCATCGTGCAATACATACAAAGGTGCACCTTTTCGCGCTTCCAGAAGCTTGCCGTAAATATCCATCTTGGCCCAGCTCTTGCGCTGGGTGGGCTCACGCTGGACAAGATTCGCCTTCATTGAAAAACTCGTCTTCGGCAGATTCAATGTATCCCGGTAACCTTTTTTCTTATCATTCGACATCGCTGTAAACCTCATAAACCATAATACGAATCACATATACTACGCGCGTGCCCGGCACCTGTCAAGGCCGACACGTTGTGCTATTTACGCGCAAACACGTTTATTCTCCTGAACGTCTCAAAACATGTAATATTTATCTGTGCTCCTATTTGATAGCGTAGAATCCTGCCTGCATCTGTGAATACCAAAACAACTCGACAACACTGAATCCACATCTGTGCAACAAGTTCATGTGCTCACTAACGCTAATGGGAAAATATGCCTTGCCGAACCGTTCCAGGTGCTTCCCAACAACATCAATACTCCTTCCCTGAGAGACTTGGAATTTACCCCATCGTTCGAGGCCCAGTTCCACCGACTTTTCACAATGCGGATGTATGTTTTCAAAAGTTACATATATTCCTCCAGGATCCAGTAAATCAAAACATGTCTTCGTAGCATCCTGTCTTATCTGTTGACTCAGGTAGTGATGGCACATGATAGCGGTTATGACGTCCGGTCGTTGGCTCAGATTCTTTGGCAGATTCTCGCTGCTCACACAGTCGAGGAACTCTATACGGTCTGAAGCTTTATTCTGAAGGCGTTTTTTGGCTTCAAACAACATGTTCTTGGATGGATCGGCCAGCACAAAAATAGTGCTGGAAAACAGCGGCAAAGCCATATCTACAAGGTAACCCGTTCCACAGCCGGTATCCAACCATCTTTTCGCTTCAGGTTTGACCAACCTTATTAGATCAACAGTTTCGGCATGAAACATCTCGTAAAAAGGTATGGTCTGCCTTACTTTCCTGTCATATTCCGAAGCTCTGTATGGTGTCGTGTTATCTGATTGTTCCATTTCTTATACCTACTATAATTCTATCTCTTTGGTCTGTTGAGTTTTTCCAATCAATGTCTTTCGACATAAATTCCGAGACTATATCTCCATATAAAGAGTCTCAAGGTACGGCTCAAATCCTATTTTTCTCCAAAAAGCAGTTGATAATTCGTTATGCACAGAAACTCTAACTTCTATGCGTTTAATGCCATGTCCCCGAAACCATTGTAGCGTCTTGGCGAAAAGACTTTCTCCAATTCCACATCTGCGATAATCCGCAGTAATAGCAAGATCCTGAAACAAACCATACCGTTTGGTTATAAGAACCGGCGGATTCTCCGAAATAAAAGCCAAACAGAACCCAACAATCCCATCGTCACACTCTGCCACAAGAACACAAGATTCTTCTTTTGACATATGGCCGGTAATAAATTTGATCCAATCTTCATGGCCTGTAGCAGTTCTGGTAAAAACCTGGTCTCGCTCCTTGTGAAAATCCATCATTTCCTTCCAAAGTTCAACCATGGCCTGTGTATCATTCTGCATCGCCTGTCGTATGGTCATTTCTTTTTCCACTAATATCTCCCTTACAAATCAATCCAATATCTTCTGGTTAGCGATTCTCTTTTTTCCGAAGGTATTTTGTCGACAAGTTTGCCACCGTTTTTTTCTATCACACGTACTGAGGCGATATTATTGTCAGCGCATGTAACCAATACTTGTTTAATCCCTAATGCCTGGGCTTTCTCTAATGCAAGCCCAAGCATTTGACTGCCGTAGCCTTTACCGCGTTCCAGTGGACGTATAGCAAAGCCAATATGACCGCCGAATTTCCTCAATGCTTCAGTAAGTCGATGTCTAAGATCACACGTCCCGATAATGCGTCCTTGGCAGACAAGCCAATACGTATTGGCCGGCACCCATCCCTGGGGCAATCCAATACCCTTAGCATGGTCTTTTGCTCGGCGAACAGAATCTTCAAAGTTATCCTTATCTATGCTGCCGATGCCATCAATTATATAGCCACCTTCCGTTTTAAATTCTTCGGTCATTGCGAGGAATTCTGATTTCAACTCGACGATAGGCTCTATCAGTTTGATCTCTTCGATTTTCATAGCTCATCCCTTTTTCGTGCGTTTTTTCTATCGCATCTTTCTCTAACAACCCAATAAAAAAAGCCTTCCAGAGCTTGCCACTCTGGAAGGCTTTAAAAATGCAATTTTTGGCTTTCTCAGAGCGGTTTTCGTCTCTCCATCAGAATAATAACGATGCCGAAGACGGTCCTTGTGCGCACAGGATTTATGCACAAGGCCGGGCCCCTTGACTTGATTTGAATGTCTGTTCTCATATTACTCATGCTACAAACTTCCATTAAAAAGCCACATAACAACTGCAATTATCAACAATTCTCGGCCAATGTCAAGGCCCGGTTTAAAAAAATCCGCATAATTTGTAAAATCTTGGAATTTGTGCCCACGAGAGCGGAGTTGACAGGCCGCGGCAGGTAAGCTATTATACATGGTTCAAAGTACGTATAAGCAAGATATTAGCTTGTTGGAGACCTCATATGACTCGAACTGTCCGTACAATAGGCGCGCTGCTAGTGATCTTGGCATTGACGGCATCTGCTGAAACCGGTGGGACGTACGATAGCCGGCTCTGGCTTTGTGGTACATCTGTGCAGCCCGAGGCCGAGCAGGCCGAACCCGAGGCTGTCGAACCCAAATATGCACCCGACCGCAAAGTCGATATCCTTCACATCATCATCGATGTTACACCTGATTTCAAAAACCGCACAATAGCCGGCGTTACGACGATTAAGTTTGCGCCTATCGCCAAGCCACTGAAGGAGCTTCGGCTGGATGCTATCGAATTGGATGTTTCTTCTGTTACCTCCAGTGCCGAAATTGCCGGCTACAGTACCGACGACAAGGCCATCACGATTACATTCGAAAGAGCGATTGAGCCGGAGGACGAAACAACCGTTACAATCACTTACGAGGCCGAGCCGAAGCAGGGGCTGTATTTCCGCACACCCGAGATGGGCTATCGGGCCGGGGATATGCATTTGTGGACCACGGGCGAAACTCACAGAGGTCCACATTGGTATCCCAATTACGATTACCCTAATGAACGCTCGACTTCGGAGGTTATCTGCCGGATTCCCGCGGACATGATAGTGCTGTCCAACGGAAGGTGTGTCAATGAAGTGATAGACCCGGAGACCGGCCTTAAGGTTGTACAGTGGCTGCAGGACAAACCCCACGTCAACTATTTGATTGCGCTGGTGGCCGGAAAGTTTGAGAAGGTCGAATCAGAATACAAAGATATACCGCTGGCTTTTTATACGCCGCCATCGCAGATTAAACAGGCACAGAACTCATTCGAAGACACTGCCGATATGATGGCATTTTTCGAGAACGATATCGGCATATCCTATCCATGGGCTCAGTATTATCAGGTTGTGGTGGACGACTTCATTGCCGGCGGAATGGAAAACACAACACTTACTGTTCTGAACGACCTTTTTCTTTTCACGGATGCCACCGAAAACATTTTTACAAGCCAGAATGTTGTGGCGCATGAGCTGGTGCACCAATGGTTCGGCGACTATGTTACCTGCAAGGACTGGAGCCATGTCTGGCTCAATGAGGGCTTTGCCACCTACTACGCACATTTGTATGAAGGGCATAAGCACGGCCGCGACTCCATGCTTTATGGGCTTTACTGCGATGCCAGCGACATCCTGGAGGACCGGCCCATTCGCAAACCGATTGTCTATAGGTTTTACGAGTCCGCATGGGAGCAGTTCGAACGTCATCGCATCTATCAAAAGGGCGGCTGGATTGTTCACATGCTGCGGTCACAATTAGGCGACAAGCTATACCGCCGGTGCATCAAAACATATCTGACCCGACACGCTCTGAGCAGCGTGGTCACCGAGGACCTCAATTCGGTAATTGAGCAGCTCTCCGGCAGAACATTTGACCGGTTCTTCGACCAGTGGGTTTACCACGCGCGTCATCCGGATTTGACCGTCGGCTACAGTTGGTCCCAGAAGGATAAGCTCGCAAAGGTCTCCATCGAGCAGACACACACTGCCGATGATAAGGTGATGCTTTTTCATTTTCCGACGAAGGTTCGCTTTATCGTCGATGGGAAGAGCATCGACCATGATATCATCATCGACAAGAAGCAACATGATTTCTATTTCCCGCTGAAAAAAGAGCCGACCATTGTGCGATTTGACCCTGAGTATAGCATTCTTGCTAATATCAAATTTGAAAAACCTGCCGCGATGCTGTATGCCCAGCTTGACAATGAAAGTGACGTAGTCGGCCGGCTCCTGGCGACACAGGCATTAAAGGAAAAGAAAGACAAAAAGACAGTCGACAAACTCAAAGAAGCGCTCAACAACGACTCGTGCTACGGTGTCCGTATAGAGGCAGCACACGCCTTAGGTGAAATCCATACAGATGAAGCCTTTGAAGCGCTCATTGGCTCACTCGCACAAGATGATGCTCGCGTTCGGTTAGAAACTGTCTTGACCATTCCCAATTTCTACCGGCCCGAAACTTTCGAGCAAATTAAGCAGGTCCTGGCAGATGAAGAGAATCCGGCAATCGTGGTTGGAGCGATTAGCTCCCTTGACTGCTACCATCACGAAGATACGCGGGAATTGTTGGTCAAATACCTCGAATCGAAATCGTACCGGAATATGTTAGCCAGCGCCACCTTTGAGACCATCCAAGTGTTGGATGAGCCTTATTTTATTGGGCCGTTGCAGAATGCTCTTAAGAAACGGAAGGATGAATTTATCTCTTGGCTCTTCGCCGAGGGGCTAATTGCACTGGCTCACATCACCCGCAATGAAGACGACAAAACAGACGTATTCAACTTTTTGACCGACTACGTAAACGACGACAAAGAGAATATTAAGGCCGGAGCGATCGTTGCACTTGGTGAACTCGGCGATCCCAAGGCGATACCCGTCGTTCTGACGCTTGCCGGCGATGACCCTGACGACCGTATCCAGCGGACTGCAAAAGAAGCCCTCAAGCAATTGCATGAAAAGACCGAACTCGTTCCGGAAGAAATCATTAAGCTGCGCGAGACGGTTGATGAAATAAAGAAAGATTATAAGAACCTCAAGGATGAGCTGGAAGACATAAAGAAAAGACTGGATGCATCCGACCAACGTGAGGAAAGCGACGATGGCGAACCTAACGTACCGGACGAAGGTGACAGGACCGAAACAGAGGCGGATACTTGAGATATAACCGACGGATTTTGGCTATGAGCGGATGATACGGCACCCAGTAATGTCGAATCTTTGTTCTTGACATGCCCAAGGCAGGTTGCATATCATATGGCAGTCAATATAATGGCTTGCCGCAGGGCCGTGGCGTGCGGGTAAAAATGAAAGGAGTCGAGAGCAAATTATGATAGTGGACTGCCATACACACATAAATTGTCCATCACGCGAAATCGACGCCGCTGAGCACTTAGAGGCCTGTGAGAAAGTGAGCGCCTGCATCGTGCTCGCCTCCGGTGATGGCGCCGAGGTCAATAAAGAGGTAAGCAAATACGTCAAGAGCCACCGCAAGATGGTCGGTTTTGCCGTGGTAAATCCCGCCGAAGACAACGCCAGCACACGGAACGTAAAAGCGAATACAAGCGAGCTGGCCCTTGACGGCGTGGTGATGTATTGTCCGGACGGTAAGTTTCACCCCGCTCACAGCCGGGCCATGCGGTTTTACGAGGTTGCAGAGGAGTTGGGTCTTCCGGTATTCTTTCACAATGGACCTTCCTTCGCGCCTGACGCCGTACTGGAGTACGCTCAGCCTTATCTGTTAGATGAAGTAGCGCGACGATTCGGGTCGTTGAGAATCATCATCGGCAGCATGGGTGGGCCGTTTGTGCCCCAGACCATTTGCATGTTGGCCAAGCATGAAAACGTCTATGCGGATCTCACGATTTCACCCGAGAAGGTGTGGCAGATTTATAACATTGTTGTAAGTGCCCATGAAGCCGGTGTTATGGATAAACTCCTTTTCGGCAGCGGCTACCCGTTCGCCAGGGCGGACAACTGCATAGAAACACTTCTGGGCTTCAACAAGCTCCTGGCTGATACCAGTTTGCCGACCGTTCCGCGAGAACAAATCCGCGGCATAATCGAACGCGATACATTGGCTCTTTTGGGCATCAATCGGCCTTAAGCACATCACCGATTGCAGGGAGGCAATGTTTCATGGAAATGTTGGAAGAACAGAGAGAAAACTGGAGCAGCCGCGGCGGTTTTGTTCTGGCTGCTGTCGGTTCCGCCGTCGGCCTGGGCAATCTGTGGGGCTTTCCGTATAAGCTCTACAGCTACGGGGGTGGGGCATTTCTGATACCGTACATAACCGCAATGTTCTGTATCGGCATACCGATGCTTATCCTCGAATTCAGCCTTGGCCATTTCACTCAGCGCGCAGCCCCCGATGCTTTTGCCAAGACCCATAGAAAGCTCGAGTTCGTCGGTTGGTGGGGCATTATTCTGGGTTTTGTTATAATCACATATTATCCGGTGATTCTGGCATATTGTTTTAGCTTCATGAAGTACAGTCTTGAATCAATCATTTATGCAAAGCCTCTTCCGTGGGCCGGACAGGGTTTGGAGGGCGTCGAGAATGCCAAGAACTTTTTCAATGAAACCTATCTTGGCAAAACAGAAGGGCCTGCCCTTGGAGCCATCCGAACGAACATTGTGATTCCTTTAATTGTCGCATGGCTCGCGATGTACTTTTGTATATTCAAAGGTGTAAAGCTCGTCGGCAAAATCGTATGGTTGACCGTTCCTCTGCCCTGGCTGATGCTGCTTATTCTGGCTGTAAGGGGCCTGACGTTGCCAGGCAGCATGAAGGGTCTGGTGTATTATCTCGACCCCGTGTGGTCCCAACTGGCGAGACCTACGACGTGGCGATTTGCATTCGGCCAGGCGTTTTTTTCACTGAGTCTCGCCTTCGGTGTAATGATAACCTATGCGAGCTTTTTGCACAGAAAGAGTGACATTAACAACAACGCGGCGATAATAGGACTTGCGGATTTCGCGACAAGTTTCATCGCAGGCCTTGCAATATTTGCTACATTAGGCGGCATGGCCTTCGTTACCCAGCAGGCGGGCAACCCCGTAGGTGTTGACAAAGTGTTGGATGCCGGACCCGGCCTGGTGTTTGTGGCCTTTCCTTATGCGTTGGCGCAACTGCCCGGTGCCCCATGGTGGAGTTTGATATTCTTTTTCACTCTCGTTACATTAGGCATAGATTCAGCCTTTTCAATCACCGAATCGGTTCTGGCCGCCCTTGTTGATAAAACCGGCTGGCGTCGAAGCATTGTATTGCCGCTCATGAGCCTGGTGGGGCTGGCGTTTGGCTTGGTTTATGTTACACAGGGGGGGCTCAACTGGCTGGGCACAATAGATGGATTTGTCAACGGCACGTGGGGGATAGCCTTCCTCGGCTTGCTCGAGTGTATCGTTCTGGGCTGGTTTTACCGCGTGGATAATTTGAGGATCCATGCCAATGAAAGAAGCGATTGGAACCTCGGCAGGTGGTGGAATTATGCCATTCGCATCTTCATCCCCGTTGTTCTGGGAACACTGTGTTTGTGGAGCCTGTTTGACGACCTCACCCAACAAGGTGGATTCCTTATGAGCCCGCAAGGTGACTGGAATTTGTTCAACTGTGTTGGAATGGCGGTTGTGGGATTTGTGCCCGTCATTGCGGTAATCATGAGCCTGATTGAGAGTCCACGCAGGCATAGTGCATATCCGGCCGGCCACGAAATATACAACCCAAACCTTTGCGGTGGCCGATTTGGTGGCCTGACCGCACTTTGCCTTGCGACAGCTTCCGCTGTAATGATTGTCGTTTTCCTGCTCGTGCCCAATCTGTCCGCCAATGTTGCGAACTACTTATTGTATCAAGCGATTGGCTTAGGTGTTGCGGCAATCATACTAAGCAATTACATCCTTGACAAGTACAGCGGCGAGTATTCTTTCCCATCGTGGTTTGCAAGGTGGGCCGGAATCGTTGCCACTGTTGATATAAGCGGCTTTTTGGCGGTAATGCTAATCCGCATCACCGCAAAAGCAAGAGACACCGAAATTCAAGCTTCAAAGGCTGAACATCTGAGCGCCGTCTCATACGTGATCTTGAGCGTGGT
>SDBT01002259.1_pt1 | contig 34317 bp, 81 predicted proteins | sample 2277101 | NCBI WGS metagenome assembly SDBT01 (sample SAMN10404973, study PRJNA504765) | marine sediment metagenome | isolation source: marine sediment core GS10_PC15, 103 cmbsf | place: Arctic Ocean: Southern Knipovich Ridge | collected 2010
GCCATGGCTTTAGATTTTATAGTTATAAATTATAGTTAATTATTAAATTGTGTCTCAACAGGTTGTATTTCACCATCCTGTTTCTTCTCAATAATATCAGTTTTCTTCATCAATATGTCTAGCTTATTTAGCACAACTGTAGAGTAATAAATATACACTATAGCGATCAGTACAAATAATGCAACTCCTATAAATATTAGTCTTTTATCTACTGGCATTTTCGATGTAATTTATAAAGTTATATACTACTGTTAATAGTCCAAGTATAATGAGTGTTGTACTAACTAATCTTGGTAAGCTTGTTTGATATCTTATCCCAACATAGAACAAAAAAGGTCCTATGAATATTATATCAATTAATCTAACTAGCTGCTTGTCTTGCATTTTTAGATACTAAATAATAATGGTGTATATTATACGAAACCCATAATACTGTTAAAAACAGAGTAAATAAAAATAAGTGTTCGTTTTTAATCATTTTCAGCTAAATAACATTCTTCTTCAAGTTCATTATCCCTATAACCATTCTTTATATACTGACTAAAATACTTAGCGTAGAACCTGAGCAATCCAAGCTCTTGGTACTGCGCCCAATGGCACGCCTCATGTTTCCTAATAATTTCCGAATCTTCATCTTTCTTAATTAATATTCCAAATGGCACTATAGTCATTGCCTTCCTTGGTGGCGGCAGACGCTTTACCAATCTTGGTTTCGGGGTATAGGTTTTTCTATTTATGTTTAGTAAACAAATGTAAGTGAAAGTAGCGATCAATATACCTAATAGTAACCATTTCATTTATTAAACTCTAGTGTATACCAGCTAGAAATTATACTATCAAAATCATCTCCTATATACTCCTTTATTAACCTTTGTTCCTTTGCAACATCACCAGCACTCTCATAATCTTCTTTTATTGCTAATTCCTTCTTTTTTTCATTTAACTTATCCCATTGCTTTAGTTCTTTTTGGTACTCTTTTGCTTTCTCATTAAATTGAATAGTTTCTAACTCTATATCATTACTGTTACCTGGATTATCTTTCTGATAAACACACTCACCTTTATCATTAAGTGCTACGTGCTTTCCATCCTTTATTTTAACCATTAAGTCTCTGGTTCTGTCAGCCCAGTATTTTTCGTCAAAACCTTCCCAGTATTTTGTATATCTATCTAAGGCTTCTATAATGATGCTTTTATCAGAGTCTTGATGTTCTTTTATTTTATCACTTAGATTGTCTTCTTTAACTAACTCATGAACATAAACTACTTCACCGATGCTATCATTCTCATCAAATTTATGTCCCTTAATAATACCGCCTATTTCATCTATAGTGAATTCGTAACCACCAATCGAATACAAGTCATTAGGTAGAGCATGAACTTCATCTATAATAAATGAAGAATTACCAAAGTGCATAGTCTTACCCTTAAGTTCTTCGGTAAATTCTTTTGCTTTTGTTCTGTTATAAGATAACCTATCTTCATCTACTACAACACCATTAGTTTCTGTATACTTCTTAATAGCTAATGTAGCTGCTCTTTTTGCAGTTTCTTTATCTACACCTTGACCTTCTACTAAGTCTTCTGCAAAGTTTTCCTCATTCCACGCACGACCCATTTCTTCATAGTTATCCTTTGCAAAAGATAATATTATATCTGCAATATCTTCGTCTGATGTGTCCTCGAATTTAAAGTCCTTTATTTCTTTTGTTGACTCACTATGGGCTTCAATCTCAATTTCTTCCCATGCTTCTTTTGCACTCAATCCCATTTTATACTTAAAGAATATCTGATTAGCTAAATCCTTGTTTATAACTAATCTAAATGCTATTCCATCTATTATTTCTTCATCTGAAAGTTTATCAGTGTGTTTCTCTATTTCATCATATGCAGTGCTTACTTGCCCTAGTGTAACTGGATTACCAAAATCTGGGTCAACCTTACCAGCTTCACTATATGCAATAGCTAAAGCCTGCTTCTCTTCGGTGACTAGATCACCATTACCCGAGTGAAGGTCTCCCTTACTAAACTCTCGCATGACTTTATCGAACTTCTCTTTACCAGTCATAATCAATCTTCTTCAAATGAGAACTCATTCAACTCACTTGTGTCTTGATATTCATCTTCTATCTTAACTTCACGCTTTTCTTCCCTAATTTCTTCAGCTGCTTCACCTTTCTCTATTGCTTCTTCAACAGTTAATTCTTTTCTTGGTATGCCAACCCTTACTTTCTCTTTTCTATTATAAATTACATTCTCTAAAAGCTTAGCGCTTTCAAGTCTATATTCCTCATTAGCAATCTCTGATTGAGCTTTCTTTGCTTGAATGATAAGTTCATCTTCATTGAATGTATCTTTATCAACCCATAACATACCAACCTTTGGCTTTATGAAGTTTTCTACCTTATCTGTTATGAATTTATCAGGAAATAGTTTTGCAGCACCTTTTAATACTACGTCTTTGTATTGTTGTTCTTTTCCAAGTCTGAGTGCTTCACTTATTACTATAAATAGTTGTCCATCTTTAGTTTTAGTGTAAGCTTCCTTATAAGTATCTTGAGCCATTTGTCCGAGTTTTAATGTTTACAAAATAGTAAAATAGCCCACCTCTGAGAGGCAGGCTATTGTTACCGTCAAAACGATTACTAAAATGAGAATCCTTCGATGTCTGCAGTACTAATAGAACGAGTTCCACCAGCTCTGTCACCACGAACTTTCATTATCTCATTTAAGAGATTCTGAACGCTTGAAGTCCATTTAAGCGCAAGTACATCTGAATACGCAGCTTTAGCGGCAGACTGAACTGCTTTAAACTGGTCGGTGTCTTGTCCAAGCTTATCCCAAGGACCTCCTGCTTTGGTAACAGCGTAAAAAGCACCACTTGGGTACTCAACTCCTGATAGTGCTGAAACACCTGAGAAGCTACCAATCTTCTGAGTGTAGTCAACCTCTTTACCAGTCTTCTTGTCTTTACGCTTACGCGGAATAGACTTAAGGGGAGTCTGGCGATTACCAATAGCAAAAGCTTTACGTGCCGTTGCGAAAATTCTTCCTCTCAGTGAACTAGAGAGGGCCTTGTCAGTTCTGTCTGCCATCTTTTCTAAGTTTTAGATGATTATTATTGATTATTTATTTAACGATTATTTCTAGAACAAATATCGGCATAAATAACCAAACCACCAAATTTATTTTATATATTAATTAACAAAGTTATTAACAATTATTTAACTACGAACAAGTTTCATTTTCTTCTTCAGTGGTTCAAAGAGTAATAATGTCTTTTCTTCACCTTCGTAAAAACGATACAATATGCCATCTTTAGTTTCATCTGCAATTTCAAGAGTGATACTATCGAAGTCATCTTCATTTAGTTTTAGAAGATAAATATCTCCAACAGCTTTTCCATTCTTATGAAGTAGTACATATTTTTCATCACGATATTCTTTATATCCCTTGAGTTTTAGTTCAGTTGATATCTTATCATAAGCTTCATTAGTAATAGGAGAAGGCTCTTCTGATGCTGGTTCTTCAGGTGCTTCTTCTTCAGCAGCTGGTTCTTCAACTGTTTCTTCTTCAGCAGCTGATTCTTCAGTCACTGGTTCTTCAGCAGCTGGTTCTTCTTCAGTAGCTGGTTCTTCTTCAGTAGCTGGTTCTTCTTCAGTAGCTGGCTCTTCTTCATCAGATGGTTCTTCTTCAGCAGCTGGTTCTTCTTCATCAGCTGATTCCTCAGTAGTTTCTGCTTCAGCCGCGGGTTCTTCAACTACTTCTTCTTCAGTAGAAGAAACTTCAGCTGGAGACTCCTGCTGCGGCTCGACAGATTCATCTCCAGCGTCAGCTTCGGTTTCCACCTGCTCAGCTTTCGCTGGTTCAGTAGATAAGTTTTGGATGACTTGACAATATTCATCCACTTGAGGGTTAGTGAGGGCTTTATCGTTCATCTGCACAAATGGATTCTCTATCTTATCAATGGTGTAATTATCTTCACCATTTGCAGAGCTCCAAAGGGCAATGTCATACTTTTCATCATTAATGCTTAACTTGTTGCCTTCTAAGTATTGGAGGAGACTCCAACCTTTTATAAAGCTTTCACCAGCTTTCATTTTAACAAATAAGTCTGAGACTGGCTTTTCAGTTCTTATTCCATTAACTACAAGTTTAAGTTCACTAGTTTGGGCTTGGGTTAACTTAGACCCATCCTCTTTACTTACTTTGTACACTTTTTGTTCTAGCCGCATAATTTTAGATTTAATTTAGTTATATATATAGATTAATTAACAAACTTTCATAATAACATCACAGTCACCCCATCTAGTTCCCCAAATATTCTTTCTTTTAGTAAAGTGAGTGTTTAATACATTAGCATCATCTTTCTTCTTACTGCATTTACGCATTGTAGTATATACTGTATGAGTTACCTCTCTACATTTAGCTTCTGTTGGTGAAACGCCACCTGTTGTAGGTCCTTCAACAAAATTATTGATAGCACCATCCATACCTCCTGCAACTGTAGTGGTTTGTTTGTTGTAGTATACTAATACTATTATTAAAACAATTACTATTAATATAAGGTATATTGGCTTCACTTATCTTTTAATTCGTCTTGATACCATTTGTATTCTTCTGTTTTTACTTCTCTTTTTTCTACCGTATCTATAAATGATTTTATTTTATCTTCTTCAAATAGTTCATTAAATTCACCATTTTCTAATACAGCTACAGGAATAACAAAATCTCCATTAGCTAATTCAACTGGAATAATATCTACACATCTTTTTTTGTGTTTTTCTGAATGTTTTGCACTTGCAATATTCAGTTTATTTACCTGTTGCTTTGTTAGTATTAAATCCATTACACAGATCTTCCTAAATTTGTTTGTAATTCCTGTAAGTCTGTATAGAAATCGCTTATTTCTGCATCTGTCATACCTTCGCCTATTGAAAATGCTGAATACTCTTTAGAACTAAAAGAAGAAGGAGCACCAGCATTATTAAGTGAACCTAGATATATCTCAAAAGTAGGTTCTGATCCTCCTCCACCAATATCACTTACTATAGATACTCCGTTTCTATAACCCTCTACATCTATTGCTGTTCTTCTTGATACCATAATATGACCATTACCACTTACACCACCTTCAAGTCTTGATGTCGTGCCATTATATGAATCAAATAATATTTTACTATCTGCTCTGTTTGAATCCCATAGAATTCTTTGAGTGCCTGAGTTTTGAGCACCCATATCTCTAACGCTTTCATCTACTTCTACTTGCGTATATATTGATAATGCAAAATTATTAAGTATTAAGTCTGTTGATGCTATAATTCCAGTTTTTCCATACTGAGTGGTTCCATTCATTTTTACTCCGTCAGCACCATGAGTGGGTCCATTTATCCAATCAATAATATTATTATTAGGGTCTGTAGAGTTAATAGCATGAGTTGGTGCTGTTCCTCCAATTTCAGGATAAAAATAATTTAATTTTGGTAAATATAATTTAGAAGTAGCATTTATATAAAAAGTATCTATTACTTCTCTTATCTCGTTCCAGTTTAAATTATAAAGTTCTATACTTTGAGTAGCATTAAATCCTTGAGTTATAAGTTTATTAAAAAAAGTATTAGCTACTAAATTTTGAAAAATATAACCTAAAATACCTACAGCATACTTAGTAGGATTATCCATTTTTATTTACCCTGTATTATAAGATTAGCTGTAGATGCTATAGTGGATTTAGTAGTAACTTGTAATCTCATATATAAAGATGAAATTATTACATTATTTAACATTTTTATAGTTTCTCCTACTCCAAATGTAACTTCTGTACCTGCTACATCATCCCAGACTACATCATCTGGAGAACATTGCAAGATTGCTACACAATCATCTATAGTGCCAGTTAATCTTGTTAATCTCATATAGAAAGAAATATTAGCTGGAATTGCTAATGTAGCAGAATTTGTTGGTAATGCTTTACCAGTATCTATTACTTCTATAAGTTCTACAAATTTCATTATCTTAGTTGTATTCCCACTGCCTTAAACCTATGAAAGCCTAATGCAGAAAAGTTATCATTTATTATTACCCTTAAACTATCTCCTGAATCTCCAAATAATCTTAGCGGTGTTCCTTTAGCTTCTACAAATTTCATTATAGCACTAAATGAACCACCACCTAAGCCTACATCAAATCTTCTTCCTACTTCAAAATGCTGGTCATAGTCTTCAGTATTAATTATATTAGTTCCTACTGTTATAATAGTTACTACTCCACCTAATGTATATTGAAATATTAATCCGACTGCCGGTGTTAAATTAAATCCATATCTTCCACTACTAATTGATTGGTCAGTAAGATATACAAATAATTCATATATATCAAATATTTCTTCTGCTGCTGGCTGAATAAAGAAAGGAACCGGAGCCCCAGAAGCGTCAATATCTGCATCTACAGACCCTGTACCGTCACCAACAGTATCTAGATATCTTATTAATGGTGGTACTACTCCGTTGAGTCGATTGTTTAATACACTATATAAATCCTCTATTGTATCTACATTAGGAAATAGAACTTCGTCAAAAGGTATTGTCCTTAATGTTCTAGGTACACTAGATGTTAGAAGTATACTATCAGAGTTAGGACCTGTTATTTCAATCTCTAATCCAGATTTTTGAAGCGTAGTTTGGCTTGTACCTTTTACTATTAAAAAGGTATCACCTTGATCTATTATGCTTAATAGCCGATGAGCCATATTATAATGATAAAAACTAGGTTACCCAGATATGGGCAACCTAGTCTTGTTATTAGTTTACTAGAATTGTACTATTTCATAGGTAGTAATAAGTGTCCATGTGCCATCACCAAGTGTTGGATCAGCCACTGTTCCTTCTATTTCAACTCCTTCACCAGCGACTGCTATAACATTTGATGTTACTGGTAATGAGGACTCAATAGTATCTGCAACTGCAACGGCCCATACATTAGTCAGATCAATACTAGTTGTATTACCACTAGTTATATATTGGACTGCAAGAATACCAGCCCAGGTATATCCAGTGACAAGAAAGTTGTTAAGTGCCACTATACTATTAACAATAGTAACAGTACCATTGCCAGTTGATGCAATGGGTGGTATAATATTAACTGCAGTAGTGTTTATTGCTAATATTTGTGCACTTGTTACTATTTGTGTTGATCTAAATTTATCACCACCAATATCAATACCAGCAAATACATATTCACCAGCTACAGTGTCTTGAACTACAAGTATAATATCGTTAATATTTAAGTCACCAGCAATTAACGCTGAACCATCTGGATGAGTAACAGCTTGAATACCAGTATCGTCAATATCAAGAGTGACAGCTCCTGTATTGGTTGTGTTCATTAGTAATCTGAATCTTACTCCATCAGCTGGAAGTGCAACAGATACAACGCCTTCAGTTGCTAATACATTTACGTTTGCGGGAAGGGTTGGTGTAGCTGAGCCTTCAATAATACAAGGACACCCTATTGGCTCAACTAATCCGCCAGCTAGGGCTGCAAAGTATCCACCATTAGCATCTCTAAAAATCTGAAATCTATCTTGGAAAGATTCAGCAAAATTAATTTCATCTCTATCTGCGACTTGTCGTAACATAATTTTATAGTTTTTTAGGGTTTAAAATACGTACTTTATTAATATATATAATGTTATTATTCCTATTATAGTAAAGGCAATATACCTTACATTTTTAACCTTTGCAAGTGCAGGATCCATCTTAAGCATATTTCTTTGTCTCTCAATCTCAGCTTGCTGCTCAGCCATTTTTAGCTGAGTCTCTAATTGTAGAGCAGCTAGGTCACGTTTGCCTTGACCAGTAATTGCATCTCCTAAATCACTAAAGAATCCCATTGTTACTTATTTATCTATTAGCCGCAGCTCCCCCAGTTGGTATAGGTGGCACACCAAATAATAATGGTGCAAACCCTAATAATTTCATAAACCCACCACCAGTCTCTGGAAGTTCCCAAGCCTGAAGGCCAGCAAGTTGTTGTTGCTTAAATGCTATCTCTTCTTGTTCTCTCATATATTCAACTAAGTAATATATTCCAACACCAATGGCGATTAGAAATAAAAATATTACAACCACAGTTTGCTTGTTCATTTAAACATATATATTTTACCACCAGGTCTTATTGTCTCACTAACTGTTTTTTCCATTATGAACACTCCAGCGTCCTTATCATCCTTAACCCATATATCACTAACCTTGTATTTTCCAGTAAATTCACCAGCATCTTCTACCATTATATACTGACCTTTCTGTATAGTGCCTGCATCAGGCTCAGAACCTTGAGCTATTCTTATAAATGCTTTCCCAGTGGCTCTTTTACTTGGAGCTATGTATTGAAGACCACCTATTAGTGTTTTTGTTTTAGGTGTACCTAATGGTGGTTCAGGTGGTGGAATAGCATCTTTTCTAGCTTGTTCTTTGTTTTTATTGGACTTAACAGCTATTATAGTAATAATAATAGCTAGAACTAGCACTCCAAGACCTATCCACATCCAATTTTTCATAGTAGCTCTTTATATTGTGCGTCTAAAGTAGAGCATTAAATTGTGCCTCATATCCAGATATAAGATTATTATAGTAATCAATCACTTGCTCTAACTCAGCCCAAGAATAAGACCATCCAGAGCTTGGTGTCTTACCACCAACGCCAACTATTGGGCTCTCTGGTAACTGACTAACACGGGCGCCTCTTCTCATTTCTGGGTTTGAAATCCATCTTGCAGCAAACTTAGACCTATCTCTCTTAGCTTCATCAATTAATGTTTGTAAATCTATCCTAGACTGAGGAGCATTTTCTAGCTTTTGCTGAATTATATCTTGTTTTGCTTTTTCAATCTCTAGTGTAGTTTTTTGAAGCTTACCCCCTTTGGTTGCAAAATAATAAATAAGTATGGCTAATAGTATTATCCCTACTATTATAGATATTGTTATAATAAGATTTTTATTCATTTTCTTTTGGTTCTTCTATTTTTTCTTCAAAGGTATTAGTAAAGCTCACTGGCATACCGTATATCCTCATCTTTACTTTATAGTCAAATTCTAATTTACCTTTAAATATATTAAATAACTGGTCAACTATAAATATCTCACCTTTATGTTCAAAACTTACACTTCCTTCACCAGGTATACTAACCCTTGCTTTGTTAGTATCCACATCTAAAGACCTAGCTATTAAATTACCATCCTTATAAATCTTAACATATAAGTTTTTAACTGGTATTGAAAAACTATTACCATTATGAATAGTAATTAATAATGTCGACTTAAGTGTGGTATTTTCTTCTTTTTCAAAGCTCTTAAAGAAATCTACAACTCCAAGACCACCCAGTGATATTTTAATCTTAATCTTTGAGGTTATAGTCTTAAACCTCGCCCAAAGAACAATACTAATTGCTACTAGTATTAATATAATAGCAATAAATCTACTCACTATGCAACTAATTTAAACACATCAAATAATGGATTTGGATAACCCCAGTTAGCAAATTGAGGCTTACCACGATCATCATCTACGTGTATAAATGTCTTACCAGCACCAAATCTTACAAATCCAGCAGTAAGCAAGGCTTTTGCTATCTCCTTTTTCTGAGTCATTGTATAGCCACCATAAGCTATATCAACTGCTAGTCCTCCTATATGAGAGGAGTTTTTTACAGATTTTGGTATAGTATCATTGTATTGTTGTGTTCTGTATCCAGAATTTATCTTAAATACAATTTTTTCATCTGGGTGATCTTTGTTCCAACCTTTCTCAATAATGTACCTAGCCATAGATAGTCTATTGACCATAGTCCTATCCATATTAGACTTACCTGAACCAGTTAGATAATTCTTCTTGCCTTTCAGATATGTTTTAACCTTAGGGTCATTTACTTCCTCAGGTGTTGCAGGGCTATCAAATTCCTCCCATGTAAAGTATCTAAGTGGATTCATAGTTTTATATACTATTGCTATTATAACTAGTATTAATACAAATATAACTAGCCAATGATACCATTTCACTATTTTTTGTATTTATTTTTACGCTTAAGTAAACCACCAGCAAGATGCCATAGGTTTGACTTATGAGTGCCTCCACCCCTCTTTCTGTTTGGTAAACTAATAAATTGATATATATTAATCAATAGATTCTTAACAAAAGTCCATACGTTATCATCCTTCTCAGTTGGAGTTAACTTAACAATTTGGTCAATAACAAATCCAACTATAAGTATAACAGTAAACCACTCTTCAATAAAAACCAATAAGTTTGTTATGAATTGCATAGTTTTATATTTTATCTATTAGCAAAATATCCTTCACCAGGTTGTCCAATATTGTCAAATTCAGCCTCTTCTCTTAATCTGTCAATCTCTTCTTGCTGAGCGCCAATTACCATTAGACCACCCTTAGATGACATATAAAAGAATATAGCTAAAAATACTACTAAAACAATACCAACGGTATAATACCACTTCATATCTTATCGTAATTATTAATCAAGTAATTAACTCCTAATAATAAGAGTAATATAATTCCCAATGTCCAATACCATTTCACAATTCGCCTACTTGTGGGTATTCTAATACCCATTCATTGTCTCTACACACCCAGACCTTACCAGGTACGGGTATTCTTAGTGTGAAGGGGCAATCTTCACCATTTTTGGGAGGTACAAATGTAACCCTACCGGGATTCTTTATCCCACCAGGCTCCATGTCTTTGATATCTTCAGCTAAATCGACCTTATCCTTATTTATAAAATAAATAAGTAGTCCTATTACAATAATAGCAAAGACGCCAATACCTACCCAGACCCACTTCATTTACATAGCTCTTCTAGCAACATAAGGTCTACGTGGTGGAACTACTGGTGGTATAAATGGCTGCTTACCTCCGCTTGTACCTCCAGGGCCGAGTGTTCCTGGTGGTGGTGGCTTGAAGCCTAGTCCATCACAGAAAGATTTACCAGCATTTCTTGATCTTGCACATTTCCTATCTAATTTCATTCTTAATCTCCAACCACTAATATTTGGCATATTAGTAAGTATTAGGGCAACAACTAGTGCTAATATAACCCCAACAAGTAACCATGTGTTAGTACTCATAATTTCATTTATTTAGCTGATTATTATAACATTCATTTTCAAGTTCATTATCTTCATATCCACCAAATTGCTCTTTAAAGTAGGCTGACCAAAACTTTAAAAAACCCATCCTTTCATATTGTTGCCAATGACATTCCTCGTGTTTAATAACATCTTCATTATCTCTTAAATCTTTTCTTATATATATAAAGAATGGTGGTACTGATATTGCATCTTTTTTATCTAAATTAAGAATAGTATATATTACTATTATAATTATTAGTGATATTAGTAGTATTGTAACCCATTTCATCCTCTCGGTATATTGACACACTTATATTCTCCATCAATAAATCGAAGCGTAGCCTCAGAATGACACTTAAGAGTATTTTTGGCTATTACAAATAATTCTTTCCTTATATCTTCTTTATTCTTTTGAGACTGCAGGTAAATTATAACTCCAGCTAGAAGTATTACAGCAATTCCTATTAATATACCCCACTTCATACTTTACGTAATCTATAGCCCATATTAGACTCTATTGATACACACTCTTTACCTGTCCATACTTCACCAGAAGGACATCTTGGTAAAGCGCCTGTAGCATCTACTGGAATACAATAAGAACCTTGCCTAACAGTACCATCTGGACACTCTTGCACAGGTTTACGAATTAATCTCCACCATGGTGATTTTCCACCAGTTCTTGTATCTGGAATCCAAATCAATCTACCATCAACACCTCTTACATATCGAGCAGGCATAGCCATAGCAATAGCATACCCAATTACCAGGGCTACAAGTACAATAGCTAATATCCAATACCACTTCATATCTAATAATATAAACCTATTCCACGTCCACCTATTGAGACTGTTCTTCCGTTACCCCAAGGATAGCCAGGATAACTACCGTCTCTTGCAGGCATCATTGTAGCAACAATATATCCAATTATAACAGATACAAGTATCATTCCAACTATCCAATACCACTTCATATTATTCTCCTAATAATTCATTTTTAAGATTAGCCATAGCTGTATCAAATGTATCTTCACAATCCTTCTTACTATAGGTACCATTACCATTATCTTTCTTTGCACCAACACACTTATCAATAAATATTGACCTCTCCTGTGAGATACCAGTTCCTTTCTTTTCTTTACTAAAGTATACTATAAGAAATATTACTATAATAAGAACCATTACAAGCCCAAAATATTGTACATACTTATCCATTATCCTTCAGTTTTAATCCCTAATCTCTCAAGCAAATATTTTTTTCTTGCCATACAGGCATAACATATATCTCCATAGTAGCCAATTATGTATCCAGCTACAAGAAATATTAATATAAGACATAGTACCCTCATCTTTGTTTACCTGTTTTCTTTTCATTTATATCGTCAAGCAAGGCTACTATTATAAATATTATTATTATAGCCGCAATAAAAGATATCCATCTCATCCACCATCTTGTGAACCATTATGCTTTTTCCATTTCTTTATTCCAACAATAATTATAATAAACAAACTAATTACCTGCAGTATAGGAGTTATCATAGCAGCTATACCTGAAAATATATCTAACAATTCCAACAACTCAGGCACAAATCCAATAAACACAACGCTTACTGCGCCAATTATATAAGCTAACAATCCTTTCAAATTACTATCCGAGTTTACTGATAATGTTGTCATATTGCTCTTCAGTAACTTGTTCTGTACTGTAACATCTTATTAGAGCCTGTCTTGTTTGCTCTCCAAAACTATCATCTTCTTCAACAGGCCACAACTTCTTATCTCCTTCTTTTGTTTTATATATCGCTATCTTTCTATCTACTTTTATACAATCATAAAAGCTATTATCAGTATTAAGATAAGCTTGAATTGCACCAACTGCAGGCCCACTACTACCCTTCCTCAGTGGAAATGTAGTTGCAACTTTAGCTTTTATTAATTCATCTTTTACAAATTTAGCTTTTGGTGGTTGATTTAACCAATCATCATATTTTATAACTATGATTATTATTATAATAACAACTAATAAAGCAACTAATATAGGCCAATACTTCTTCATTACATTAACCCAAGTCGGTTAAGTTTGCCCATCAAAGTCTCATCAACATCATCCAAAGGCATAAACTCATTATCAACATCTTCATATAGGGTATTACCGCGTGTTAGTGCACTTTTATAGTATCTAGCAAGATAATCTAGCTCATTATCATTAAGTGCATTTACTCTTTCTAAAGTGTCACCTGTATCTCCAGTAACACTATAAATGCTATCATAAGCATCTTGTGCTAGACTTTCAAGTACACCTTCTCTTTTCTCAGTTATATCTCCTGGCTGAAAATCACCTGTTATTACACCAAACTTAGACTTTAGCTTATCCCAATTTCTCCATACATAAAAAATAATAATCAATAAGATTAGTCCAATCCAGAACCACTTGCTCTTTACTATATTCAAAAGTATAGTTACAATAGGCATACTAAATCTTTATAAACTCACTTGGATTAGTAATATCATAACACTGCCCACCCTTTCTTCTTCCAGTACACCATATTTTCTGAATAGTGCTTTCACCATTATTGTGCATCACCCTTCTTTCAATAATTTCACTACCAGGTATATCATTAACAGTAAAGAATCCTCGCCTCTCTTGAATCCATTGACCACCATGGGTGGCAACAACAGGAGATTTATCCCTTCGTAGCAACACATCACCACGCTTATAAATGCCCATATTATTAGTAGTCCTAATAATATATAGAACATTAGGATAGAACACCCTCATGCGCTTTCTAACATTAGTTTCAACCTGAGCCATATTCCTAGCTACTGTCACAAACCGTAACAGGGCAGAGCTTTGACCTGGGGAACCAGCGTTAACTAAAGACTCGAACTTATAAAGAGACCTAGCCATATAGTTATATATTTAACCTGCAGCGTTCTCCAGCACCTCTGGCTCAGTAGCGTTCAACTGGTCTTCTGGTGTTTTCTTGAAAGGCGTCTTAATCTTAAGGGTAGCAGCGCCACCATTAATAGCGATTGAAATACCAAATCCAATAAGTAAAGCTACAACAACTATAGCAACAATCCAATACCACTTCATAGTAATTATATTTATAGGTTAATTAATATCTTATTTATTGAACAGCAAGAACAGCAGCAGTGGGTCCTCCTTCAGGACCTCCAGCAGCGGGACCCGAAGGCGCTCCACCATCTTCAGGACCAGGTTGGGCCTCAACTACTTTAAACTTACCATTTTCATCCTTACCATTTTCATCCTTGCCATTTTTACCATTACCATTCTTACCACGAGTACTCCACCAATATAGCAAATACCCCACTAACATAGATATAATAATAATACCAAGAACAAAATACCACTTCATAATTATAGTTTTTTATCTATATCCAAGCCTTGAAGCTCTTGTATATCTACGATTTGGAAAACCAGGCGGTGGTGCTACACCAACTGTTTTGGGATAACAACATTCTTTAATAATCTTCATATAAGCCTCAATGTACGCTTCCATTTCATCTTCATTTCTAGGCTTTAGTGGCAATACTCTCTTTTTAATACAATCACAACCATTATCTCCTGGTGGCTCTATTTGAGCAGGCATTATATTGGCTATAATATAACCAACTACCACAGATAGAAGAACAATCGCCATAATCCAATACCACTTCATAATTATATACTTTTAATTATATTATATCAAGCTCGTCTAAATCTAACATCTTCTTCACCTAATACACCAGTAATACCTGAAAGTATCTTCCATATATTAGTTCTTTCCTCAGCAGTATCACCCCCAGTAGCTGCAGCTATCTTTGCGGCTTCAAGCTTTCTTTCGTCTTCTTGACCTTTTTGCCAGGCGTATATTGCATATATTATTACAATAAGAAAGATAAACGCTATTACAATCCACATCCAAGGTTTCATAGTTAAAAATTTTTAACAATTATTACTGATAGTCTTATTTTCAAAGTTAATCATAACACACGCAGCAGTAAGTTTATCGTATTCTGATGTAGGTACTCCAGCTATTGATCCTTTATATACTGTTATAAACAAATAACCATCAGTTGTAGTTACAATCTCCTGAAACTTTTTATTATAAGATTCCCAAAACTGACCTGCAGTAGTGTCTCCAAATTTCTCTACCATAGGCTCATCATTAACCTTCTTCCCTTGTAAATATAAATCGTATGTAAATGTCTTTTCCTCCCAGTTAGCTTTACCTTTAATTTTAGCATAAGGCGGAAGCCAGTATCCTCTTGTAAAAAATCCAAGTAGTAATAAAACTGCTATAATAATCCACATCCATGCCTTCATAATCAAAAATCTTTATAAGTATACTTGTATTGAGCGAAGTCGAAATATAATTTTTTAGTGCTGTTCTTTTCTATATGCAGCCACTTCTTTTTCATCAAATCTTGCTCTACAAGCGTCTACTTGCTTAGTGCTAAGCGACATCTTACCAAACGTATCAACTACACTAAATTTCAATGGTGTATTATCTGCTCTCTTTAACACACCCTTAATATCACCACCAGTAGCAGCTAGTTTACTCAACATCATCAAGTCGTCAATAGACTTGACATTTACACCAGCGTCTGCAAATAAGTCTTTAAATTGTTCTTCATCTGCACAATATCCTAATTTCATAAACTCAATGAGGTCGCCTTGCATCCACTCATTGACATCGAGCTTAACATATCCGTTTTTATTAGACATATTATTTCTTGATTTTTTAACCTCCTCTTGCGCCTTTTCAAGCGTATTTGGAGTACCGTTAATACGTTTGTTTAGCTCTAAGAGCGTAGCACTTGGGGGTTTAACTTTGCAACAACTGCCCATGGGTATAGTTGGTAGGAGAAAAAGTTTGTAGACTAACCGCACTGGCTAGTCCACAAACATATTTCTTAATTATATCCCAGTTTAATTAAAGGCGGGAATCGCCTGTCCTGCAATACCTAATTCAATACTAATGTCAGAACCGTCTAGTATTGTATACCTAATACCAGTACCTGGCCCCAAAGCAATAGGAGTGACAGTAGTTACTGCATTGACATCTTGATTGTTAACTGGAATACGACCCGTGTCAAGGCATTGTGATGTATTGTAGTCAATCTCAATTCCGTTTATTGATTGATTACGTTGTCGCAACCCGAGGGCTGAAGTATCGGTGAAGATACTAAAGTATTCAATAATAACTTCTTGAGAGATAAGTCGTTTTGCAAGAACCTCAATAAATGGAGCAGTACCACCTGCTTTATCTATTGCACCTACAGTGCCAGCGAACGTAGCAACACCTGCAAGGTTAGCGCCAACAAGGTTAGCAGGGTCACCTGCCATAGTTCCGAGAATTAAAATTAGGTCACCACCTGAAGTATTTTCAAGTGTAGTGTTGATAATTTCAAAACCCTTATTATATACATTTCGAGGGTCAATCGAATATGTAGGAGCGGTAGGTGTAGGATTTGATGGTTCTGGATTATCGCCTGAAAGACCCTTAACGATAATCTCTTGTTGACCTTCGGAGGGGTCAATCCTCATACCTGCTGATAATTCAGCTAAGTTAACTCGATGTTTTCCGTTCATTTCTTTATAGTTTTGTGCTTCTTGAAACGGGTGCTTCTTGGAAGCGTGAAACACAAACCTATACTATAGCGAACAGACGAGCAAAAAAATCAATATACTTTTGTTATATATAAATTTGAGTAGATTTTCAATTAGATTACTCTTGTGCCATCAAGGCTTCTAGGTCACCTGATATTAAGAGTTCAATAAATTTATCTACTGGGTAGGTATCAAATCCACCTTTATTTACTTCAAATGAAGTTATAGCAGCGTTATCAAGCACCAGAAGATAGATATCATCATTTGCTAATTTTATGTGGAGTGATTTATTTTTATCTTTTAAGAAACTCTTAAGTTTATTACTCATGGGACCTACATACTTCTTAAGCTTCGGTGCGAACTGACTTATCAGTTCTTTCATTAAGGTCTCCTCTAATTCTTCTTTGATTGTTTGTTGAGCCATTTTACTTTCTTTTTGGTAAATATGTTAAGAGTGTCTTCTTTGTTTTATGCCACCAGACTCTTAGTTTTAGTGACCAACTTCCAATAGTGTTCTCTATTGATTCCCAATGCTTTTTTATTTTTATAGCAACTATTAACACTATAACACCAACCCAAAACCATCCATCAGTTATAATAGTTATATTTATAAGAACTTCTACTAACTTCCAAACACCTAGCACTATAATAGTGAAAATCAATACTAGTATCCCCTGCATAGCAGCTGGTGTTCCTGCAAGTAAACCTTGTACTATAGACTTAGCCCCCTTAACCTTATCCTGAAAGGTATTAGCCTTACTCATATCTTTTAGGCTATCACTCGTAGCGCTATTAAATCTTGATTTTAACTTCTTAGCGTGCTTATCGAAGTCTGAGCCTTTTAAATCCATAACTATATTAGGTTATTAACATTCTCTGCCTTGAAATTTATAGCAGTCATATCTTCTGTCTCATTATTTACTACAACATAAGGAAATCCTTGGCCTTCATATTCTTCATCTAACTTATGCTTTCCTTTACCATAAACTCTTACATACTTATTTACATAGGTACAAGCTCCATGACAAAGCATATAGTTTGGTATCTTCTTTTCAAAAGCGCCAAGTCTTGCTTGAGTGTAGAATATAAAGTAATGAGTAGTATAATAAGTCAAGTTTGTTAGCACTAGTGCTGGATTGTGGCATATATATATAATGTCTAAGCTATACTCCGCTCTATATGCCATTAAGTTAGAAAATGATGGGTTCATTAAATTACTAGGATGAAGTATCCTGTAATCATCTAAAATAATAAGAGCGTTTCTTAGATTCAGACAAGTATCTGCCCAATCCTTATCTGCTGGTAGTATAAAGAAGTCTGCAATCTCTCCAAACTTACCTTGTGGGTCAAACGAAACAACTGTACCGTCCTCTCTTGATTCTTTCCAAGTGCGAGCTATATCTACAGCCTCTGATGTTTTACCAGTTCTATTATGACCAATAAATCCATAGAGAAATACATCTCTCTCTTTTACATGATTAGACTCATTATTATTAGCTACTTCTTTCGTCTCAGACTTAGGCTTAAGCTTTTTAATATTTGCTTTTATATCCATTACTTATGCTGTGCACCACGAGGCTTGGGTGGTTTAACTACTCTTTTCTTTTGTTTCGCTGGTTTTTCTTTTACAGGCTTTTCATTAGTTACATCAATAGCTACAGCTTCTTCAACTGCATTTTCAGCACCCATAACTTTCTTTCTATGTGATCTAGCGGCTCTAAACGGAGTTGCATAAACCATTAGTATAGTTATGATAAACATAAACTCTATACTAAACTTCTGCTGATATTTTATTAGTATTCTAGTTAATTGGCTAACTAATGTCTTTTTCTTTTTTTCAGTTATAGTATACGTTGTATCTGATGTATCTTTGGCGTACCATCTAAGACCTGATGTAAAGCCGATATCTATTATATCAATAATTATCTCTGCAAATAATTCAAAGTCTTCTGGTGTAAATTGCTCTTCAGATTGTTCCTCTTCTTTTTTAATCTTATCCTGTATCTCACTTACTGTTTCATTTGAAGATTCAGGCTCAGGTTCTTTCGCTTTTGCTGTTTTCTTTCCTACTTCTTCTTTTATAAAATCATTCTTAAGAAAGTTTACAGTTGCCTTTTCAGGTACTTGCTCTGGTTTATCACTTATATTAATTTCTTGTTTGAGCTCCTCTATTAGAGGTCTAACTTCTTCAACATTAGGTTTTACGGGATCAACCTTTACCTCTGGTTTGTTTACTATCGGCTTTTTTGGTGAGGGTTTTACAGGTGGTCTAACAACATTCTTAGCACTAGTCTTTATTGTAGAACCATTATTGTTAGATGGCAATACTTTTACTACTGATGTTGGTTTCTTACTAGTTATTATTGCGGTTCCGCTTTCTTCTTCTTGAGCCATTATGTATTCTGATTGTATAACGTATAGATATGTATAATCGTCTTATTTGTGTTCATTCGATTATTCATTTCTACGCACTGTGCAATGATACGGAATTGCGTCCATACATACACCATTACTTACTAACAATTTCATGTTCATAAATAAATAGTATACATTCCTTGTATATATCATATATATATCATATCATTGTTTCACATCAATACATAAGATGATAAAAACACAATGCGGCTATGGCAAATAGATTTGATTATATAGATGGCGTAACTATTGCAGTTGCTAGAAGGGTAGCGGCATACGCTTTTGGAGAATACTTAATAAGGGTAGATAAAAATAAGAAAATAATGACCTATGATGTTTACGTAATGGAAGATGTAGACAGTGCAGTAGTGGATTATTATAAGGGATTCTGGGGAGCTAGCTATAGAGTATTCCTTAATCATACAACCGAAGCGACAAGTGAAAGCAAAGAAGCCTAAAGAAACAATAGATATAGATGATATTGTATCAGTAAAAGAACCTGCATTTAAGAAAATAAAGTTCAAAGTAACTGAAAGTAGTAATAATGGATTCTTTATACTTGAGTCTATTGGAAGGAAAAAAATTATTGAGATAACATTAGATAAGAAAAAAATAACATTGATAAAGAAAAGTAAGAAAAACAAAACATTCAGAGACATTAAGTCTTTAGAAGGATTCAAATTTTAACCCTAAATCAACTAAACCATGAAAATTAAGGAGTTTCTTGAGCTGACAACGGCCAAACAGAAGAAAGTCAAAAATGACGAACTTCAAAAGCTTTGCGCGGATAATAAGATACCGTTCGAGACTGATAATAACAAACAGACTTTGATTGATAATATCAAAGCACACAAACCAGAACCACCTGCAGAGGAGCCACCCACTGAAGAATCATCAAAAGAAGAAACACCAGCAGATGAGCAGGCAACCGAAACCGAGACACCAGAAGAAATGGAAACTCGTATACGTGGTGAAATAAGGGAAGAAGTTGAAGCTCAATTTAGAAGTGAACTTCGGGATGAAATGTATCCAGAGATAAGATCGGAAGTTGAACTTCAAATAGCTGAAGCACAAGCTAAAAAAGAAGCGAATGAAGAACCAGCTAAAGAAGAAGCGCCTGTAGAAGAAACGACTGAAGAGCCAGCCAAAGAAGAATCACCGAAAGAAAAAGCTTCTGCTGAAGAAAAGGAACACGAAGCGAAAGTTAGAAAGTTAATGGGTGGTTTTTATACGGGTGATCTAGTGAAGTATGAATGTCATGGACAAAACTATGAAAACTTGAAAAAGACAACCATAGCATTTGCAGATGAGTCTCACCTTATTATTAACCATGAAAAGGGTAATTATCACAACTCAATGCCAAGGCACTTACATTCTGTGTTAAAAGCAGATGGTAGGTTTGTGGCTGCCATGCCAAGTGAGTTGATTACGCTGTAGTAACTGAAAGTCAGCGTTGGTGACATAGCACCCTAATGGGCTACGCTATGGGTTCGAGTCCCTAAGTCACCACTAAGGTAAGTTAATACGGTAACACTAGTTGAAGTAAAGTCTGGGAAACTGGGCATAGAACAGACGAAATGGAATCTAAGTTAATTTGCCTTTTAATATTATTGCGGAGTAGCTCAGTTAGCTAGAGCGACTATTAGTTGGCAAAAATTGGTAGTAGGTCGTAGGTTCGAATCCTGCCTCCGCAACTAAGGTGGTTTTATATGGATGATAGGCGGGCGACATACTGGAAACAGGGAGCTCCAATTGACCCTAAGTCGAGCCACCTTAGGCCATAAAGTTCTTTGAAAATATTGGGGTGGGGTAGCATTACCTGTGTACAGGAACATAAGAAACGAGCGACACAAAATAAAATATACCCGAAATGGAGTGGGGTCATCCAATGACGTTTGGAAGTAGATGGCTGAGAAAAACAGTCACTTCATTTTTAAGATAAGGTGAAAGTCACTACCTTAAAAGTGCGGCTAAACTGTCAAAACAATTAATAATATGGCAGATGATAATAATACCAAAGAGAACAGCTCTGAGGCACCAGCAATAGTTGATATTGGGACTGGTGAAGTTATGAATATTGCAGAATTGACTGCTTCTCTAGATGATATGAATCTAGGGATGGAGATTACAGGTGAGTATATGGAGTTTATTGAGGATGTAGAGCAAAAACTCTTTGTAATTGGAAGTCAGAAAATGAAGGCTATTGATAGCGATGATTATATTGACGCTATCAGATTCCTAACTAGGGATGGTCGTTTTGTTATTAATGCGGATGCGGTAGTAAGGTCTACTTTGTTGGAGCACGCTCAAGCAAAGAAAGGTCCTTACCCAGTAAGCGTACTTTGCACTGGTAAAGCGGGTCCTAAAGGAAGGGAGTATAAAACCTTCAAAATTCACCCACTGGGATAAGGTACTCAGGTCTGCGTAAGCAGATTGTCCGAGTGGAATTGTCGAAGCGGCTATCATTACCCGGTTTACAACACCTTTGATAGTGGGCTACTTAGGAGTTCAAGTCTCACGGCAGTTCATAAATTATTAATTAAAATAGAAATAAAATGGCTCAAGATGAAAAAGTGGATTTTATTCACAAAGACCTAAAAGAAACCTTTGGTAGTAATGAGAGTGGAAAAGTACACTTAGCGGTAGATGTAAAAACAGGAGAAGCAGAATTGGTTATTCAAAAAACAATATCAGAGAGATATCCAGTTCAGGATTATGAAAAAGTAATGAACTTATATGATAGATTAACTTGTGGAAGAGGAAGAAGAGTATTTAAACTAGAAGATTTAGCACACAATGATTAAAGTATATATAGCAAGCGCTTACACCATAGGTGATGCAGCTGAAAATGTTAAACTACAAATCGACTGCGCTAATGAGTTAATGAATATAGGCTTTGCGCCATATGCACCATTAGCTAGTCATCTTCACCATATAGTACACCCTAGAAAATATGAAGATTGGTTAAAGTTTGATTTCGAGTGGGTAAAAGCTTGTAATTGCCTATTAAGACTGTCTGGAAAAAGCAAAGGTGCTGATAGAGAAGTCGAATACGCAATTGAAAATAATAAACCAGTATTTCGCTCTATAAGTGAGATAATTTCAGCTTACGAAATTATAACTAGTAAATAATGGCAACCAGCAAGGGTGAGATAACCATACTAGACCTAAATAATGAATTAATAAGAAGATTCAAGAAAAAAGGTAGTGCAGAAGAATACAAGAAACTAGCAGTATTACGAGAACAGAGGGATACTCTTTCTTCAATAAACAAACAGCTAGGTTTTGAAAAAAGAAGAATAACATTCAAACTAAAGAAACCAGATCTAAGTAAATCACAAATAGATAATCTAGAGAGAGCGTATAAAAGACTTGGTAAACAAAGAATACCATTATCATCAATAGATAATGAAGCTAATGTAATACTTGGAAAAGACTTTGAATATGTAGTAGTTGATACATGGGGTGTTGCATATAAGATAAAAGCATCTGATTTAATGAAGAGAGATAATCCAGGTCTCTACATACTACAGAAATATAAAAGAAGAGTTGAAAAAGCAATATATGAAGAAGAAGATGAGAAAAAGATAATGATATATAATAGATTACTAGATAATATAAACGACAATGAACAACTATTGGAAACAGGAATAGCAGAATATACATTTGAAGACCGTGCGGCAGCTAGGGCTGCTAATGAGCCCTATCCTATATTTATAGATTTTATACCACCTAACGTAATAGAAATAGGCACATGAGTAAAGCAAGGTATTACAAACTAGAACTTTTTCCAGAGTATTTTAATGACCTAAAAGAAAGAAAGACCGATTTTGAGTTGACTATGACTAACTATAGTAGAAAGATTAAAACAGATAATTCAACTGTGATATTCAATCAAGATGGTGGAACTGATTATATACAATTAAGATTAATAAACAGAGTAAGAAAGGATGCAAAGAATTACTTAGATTTAATTAGTAATGATACTTTAGGAACTAGTTATATAAACTTTTTTGACTTACTACAAAGACCTAATTTTAATGATGTTGTATCTAAAGTAGATGTAAAATCAGCTTATTGGAATTACGCTCTAAAAAGAGGAATAATAACAGACTATACAGACCACGACTTAATGCACTGGTGGGATGGTGAGCCAGCTGCTGACATGAAAAAGGCAAGATTAAAAGCACTTGGTAGTTTAGCTACAAGTAAAAGGATTGTTAAGTATGTTGGTGGTGAAAAAGTTGAAGGTTCAGAGATAGTAGAAACTCAACCAACAAAAGAGCTCTATATGGATGTTTGTAGAGGAGTTGATGATTTAATGAAAGAATGTGCTCAAGAGGTAAAAAATTGTTACTATTACTATTGGGATTGTATGTTTTGTAACGAAGACACTAAACAAGATGTTATAGACTTTATAAAACATAAAGAGTATGATGTAACAGTAAAAGATACACTACTTGAATATGTAGAAGTTGGAAGTGCTGGATATTTAGTGTCAACTCAAGACTCTAAAATATACATGGTAAGGAAAGAGAGTAAGCATATATTAGAGAACTTACTTAATATAGATACAAAAAATATATTAGAAGACTTATTATCTGGACAAGCAATACTATTAACTGATAGAAGACAAATAGATTGTTTAATGGATTATTTACCAAGTTCATTTATGGATAATAAACCTCAGATGGTTGACTTTAAGCTTGAGGATGCAAAACCGTTATTAGGTATGGATATAAAGCCAGGAGCTATGGTCGATCATAAACCAGAGTATGTATGAAAATAGGATATAAAGTAAAAGTTACTAAACCCTGCAAGACATCTAGAAATGAAAAAGGACTTGTTGGTTTTATTACAGATAAATTTATTGGTAAATTAGAAGGATTTAGTGCAAGCCATATATATAGGGTGTGTAAAAAGAAAAAATGTGAACACCATAAAGAACACTTATATGGTTCAAGTGAATATAAAAAGCAAGGATGGTTTGAACATGAAACAGGTATAGAGTTGTTTGATAAAACAAATAAATAATGAGAAAAACAATAATATGGTGGTGTATATGTGTATCACTAATGGTATTTGTAGTTATTCTATCAAGTATAGTCCCTGACACATTAGTAAGGCACCATATATTATCAGGTATATTAATACTATTATTAATAGCTTTTATAAAAATGGTATATGAGGCTATTATTAGTTTAAAGAAATTAGATAGATAAATATGGCAAATAACGTAAAATTGAAGCTAACAACCGAAGAAGCTGAATTTTTATACCACTTAGGATTTACTTCCAGTAAAACAAGTGGTAACCAGCCTAATTCAGCCATGAGTGCTTTAAATAAGATAAGCAAGGCAACTAAGCCTTATGTTTCTGAAAAGAGGCGCAAAGAATTGGAAAACACAGCTTTTAGCTTTATCAATTACGCATCTGGCGCAGATAGCCGAAATACAGGGCAAGCATAACTAAAAAAAATAAAATGGCGATAACATACTATAAGGTAGACCAGTATAGCGTAGATTGGCAGTGCGATAAGTGTAAAGTTGGGTATATGAGACCATATAACCAAGTAATAAAAGTTCATAAAACTGGAATACCTCATAAATGCAATAGTAAAGACTGCGGACATACACAAACATTCCCAACAGCATACCCAATGCAATTAGTCGTACCTGAAGGGGATGAAGTAAATTTTATAAGTGGAAAAGAACCAGAATCAGACGCCTGACCCTGCAGTGGCTCATATAGTACAAGATTGCTATAGAAGCGTAACCTGTGTGAAGTGCTTCAAGCCAACTGGTAGGACAACGAACTATTTAAGAGAGCTAAATGCAGCGGCACAATTTGCCTGTATAGACTGTGGAGGAGTGTACATATATGTATTAGCTAGTAAAAGAGCATTATCTCAACCTGATAAGTCCACTAATGTAGTACATGATACTTTTAGGCACAGTAGAGTTAAACCAGTAAGTTATAATGATACAAAAAGTTTAGAGGGATTTACGTTTTAATAGAGAAATATGAAAAAAACAAACTTATTTATAGTAAAAGGTAATCCTGTGGGTAGATTTGGTGATAATGTATTTATGCTTATATCAGAACATGGAGAAGGCCTATACAGTCATGTTTGTAGTAGCGCTAATTTTGCTGAAGGAGACTTAATAACTGGAAGAAAAAATAGAGAAGAATCCTGCAAAAAGAAATTTGGAGAATATAAAGTTCTATTTTTAGAAGACCAAGATGAAATAGATAATAGTGAATTATCAAGAAGAAATAAAGATTGGCATAAAAATAAATCAAAAATAGATGCCAAATAGTGGCTTTCATTCTTCTGATTTAGACAATAAAGAATTAAAAGCACAAATAGTAAGAAGAGAAGATGATGTTGGTGAAACTAAACCAATATATAGTGCCATAATTAAGTTTAGATTATACGAAGTACAGAAAACACAAACAAAGGAAAGATTTGGTGAGATAAGTATAACATATAAACAAAGATATCATAACATACAAGAGGACGAATACTTAATAGGCAGAATAAAGAAAAGAGAAAAAGCTGGCAAAAATGAAGAGTGTGAAATACTAGATATCACTCTAGTAAGTTATTTAGGCAGAGAATCGTACTCAGAACCAGTAATTGGAGAACCATTAGAAAAGGGAGAAGTGGCAATAATAATTAGAAAAGACTTTCCATGTACAGACCACAAGAAGAAAGGTAAACTTGAGGAATTACATGACACTTATAATACTAAAATTTGTAGTGAGTGTGGAGATATAATATCATTTGAAAGAGTAGAAGGTAAAAAAGCACAAGCTAAAAGAGTAGTAAATAAGAATAGAAAAAATGACTTATTCGCAGGAGACCCTCTAACATCAGAGGAAATTATTAACCTAAATGAGAAGCCAGTTGAACTAAAACTACCACCATTACCAAAACAAAAGAAAAGAGGGGGAGTTAAAACTAACTTTGTTTACAATGAAAAGTGTGAGGCAACGATGGATAGGATGAAAGATAATGCCGTTGACTATGTATTTACTAGCCCACCATATAATATAGGTAAAGCTATAGGAGGTAATAAATACCAAGGAAAGAACTTTAGTGATGAAATGACCCAACAACAGTACTTTGATTGGCAGGTGGAAGTTATTGAAGAATTACTTAGAGTAACCAAGTACCATGTTTTCTATAACGTACAAATGCTAACAGATAATAAAGTTTCAATATTCTTACTACAAGAGCATTTTAAGTATAGAATAAAAGATATATTTATATGGAGAAAAAGTAAAGCTGCACCTGCCAGCACCAAAGGGGTAACTAACAGCCACTGGGAATACATATTCGCTTTTAGCAATAAAGAACCATTAATGAGAAACTTCAAAGATGGTAACTTCCATGGAAACTTTAGCAATGTAATCGAAGTACACCACGACTCTAACAAATACGCAAAGAAACATAAAGCTGTATTTCCAGTAGACCTACCAAGAACCTTCGTATTAAAATTCGGCAAAGAAGGAGATATATGGTACGACCCATTTGGAGGCTCTGGTACAACTGCAGTTGCGGCTATTCGTGAAGGGAGAAAGTGGATATTAAGTGAAATGTCAGAAGAGTATTGTAATGATATAATAGCTCCGAGGCTTCAGAATGAATCAGGTGGAACAATTAAAATGAACTTATGAATTCGATAAAGACATATTTAGAGATTAAAGATCAGATAGCTTTACTTAGTAAAGAGGAGAAAAGGTGTATAAAGGTATTAAAAGATAATGAAAAAAATAAAGCACCAATGCTAAGGATACTTGGTCACCAAATAAAGCTATGTGAAGTAACATATAAAATAAAAGCTCTAGAATGGGTGCTAGGAAAAAACAAATATTGTTAATAACTTTGTTCATAACTCAGAAATGATTTATTTGGTATGTTGAAAAGTATTCCATATATTTACAATGCACAGAACGAAATTCTGGGCACTCGTAAAATGATGAAAGTATTTAACAAAAGTTGTGAGTTCGACTACATTGCACCGCTAGAGATAGGGAGTTTACACTTAGTACAGTGTAAAACTCATGGTTGCAGAGTAGTTGTTGAAGAAGTATTCACAGGTGAAAAGATGAGCTATGGAGAGCTACAATATTGGTCTAACAAGAACGATAGACCTATATTTGAAGATGGAGGTATTATATTCGCTTACTTTAATGATTATATAAGTTTCTTAGAAAAAGTTAACTAAAACAAATGCGGTTATGGTAAAAGCAAATGAGTTTATTGAAAAAAATGAAGAATCAAGTCTAGCCTTTAAAGGTATGACTATTGTTGGACTATTAAGAAAGGAGAATGTTGAGAAGGTAGCTCGTATAGGCTTCCTTGAAGGTCAACTTGATGGATTAAGTAATGTTGATTTAGTGAAGGAAGATATCCAAAAGGAATTAGATGTTCTTACTAAATGAGGAGAATCAGAGCCACCTTTATAGGTGAAGATAATTCATTGGGATATGTACACAAATATACATACAACCTAATAATAGTCTATATCGAAGAAGCTGCTATAACAATAAGAAGAGAGGACACCAGTCAGCAAGTAGTTCATAATGGAGTGTGTGAGTATAGTAATATATTTGCATTTTTAGACAACTGGTCTAATATAAGTAGCATTAGTGATAACTAGTAAGGAGTATATACAGATTCTAGGGATAACACAGGATTTGTACAGAATAGGATTAAACCTAACAGATGAGCAAGTTGAATCACTTGATGAAGTTAGGAAGATGTATAAAAAATATAAGGCAGAATTAGACTATCTTGTTGTTTACCCAAGACACGGAATAGAGGAAGCGCAACTATATGCAAATGAAATACTTAGACTTTGTAAAGATAATGAAATTGAGTTTGAATTTGGTAAACTTGACAGAGCAGAAATATATGATGTAGATGATGAAGACTTTAAAGCTGAAGGATATACTGTTCCATGGGATTTACAAGCAAGTCGTAAGTACATAATATTTAAAAAAGATACAGTAGATATAACTGAACTATTAGCATTTTGAGCACACTATTTGAAGATGTAGATTTTGAAAAGGAAGTAGAGTTTCCAATATTCTTTAAGATGAGACAAGGTGGTTTCATCAGAATAAAAGAGAATGGAGACTTCATGGAAATGTCTGAGAGGAATGGAATACTAGCTTTTATGTGTGGTAATAGATACACAAAAAGATTCAAGACTGATAAAAAACTAATCAAAGATTGTATATTAAGAGACATAAACGCTTATAAGGCAGTAAATGAAGAGATAACAGATAAAGAGTTTTTTGATTATGTTAATACTTTCGATGAAAGATTTAAGAAGGCCCAAAATGGAGAACTAACAAAGGAATACTTAGAAGAACTAGATAAGTTCCCCGAAGAAGAAAACGGCATGGGAGTAAGACCGTGGAGTAAAATAGGATAGCATGACAATAACAAAAGCAAGTGATAAGTTAACAAAGAAAAATGATAAATCAGGGAGAAGCGTTGAGGATAGAGTATTTCCAGGTTTTGATGGAGCAAAGAAACAGTTAGATGAATGGAACTATTTACTTAAGAAAACAAAGAGCTTTCACGATGAGTTTCAAAAGCTCAAGTATATGCAAGACCCTAATATGGCAATGTGCAGAGAAAAGGCTTGGGATATACATCTAAGAGTTGAAAATGAGCAGAGAAGACTACAAAGAAATATAGATGAAATGACTGAATTTATTGTTAAACAAACTACAAAAAGATGAAAAGCGGCATAGAGTACCTAAAACAGTCTCATGAAGAGCTAATAGAGGCAACACCAGCAACAAAAGCTAATATAAGTGAAATAGCTATAGCTGTACACGCTCAAACATTACAGAAGATTTATGTAGATAAGCAAGCTGAAGAGCTTATGAAAGGAGTAACTAGTATGTTTGAAGATAATGAAAATATATTTAGTATGTTAAGAAAAGGTATGATAAAAAACATACCTGATGGAACTATTATGGAGGATATAGTAATAATTCTAGGTGGGCCAGTAGATAAAAATAAATTTGCATCTTTTAGTGAGAAAATACATGAACTACTCATAAAAGAGTGTTATGGTGTAATACTTGGTTTATCATCAGAACTTAATAATATACCACTAAGTATAGATATTAACAAGAAAAAACTAATAGAGGCAGACATAATAACTATGAATACTAAGGAGAATTTTAACTACCAAATAATCTTTGAATATGGAGATGGACCTATTCGGGAACAAACCGAAGAAAAGTAAGACTAAAGAAAAATATCCAGACTTATTGGACTTAGTAACAAAGAATAAAAGTGCAATCAACAAAGACAGAAGAAAAAAGTTCTTCAAGAACAAAGGTAGAAAAACCTAAAATAGGAATAGCCGTAGATGGGTTCTGTTTAGGAAACCCAGGTAGCGGTGGATATAAAGGGATTGATATCGCTACAGGTAAAGAGCTATTTAATGTTACCTTTGAGTTATGCACTAACAATATAACAGAGTACTGCGCTTGTATTCATGGATTAATGTATGCAAAGAAAGAAATGATAGATGGGCAAGTTTGGAGTGATAGTAATGTAGCAATAGGTTGGGTTACAAATAAGAGTTCAAATACAGCAGGTCCTTTTAGTAAATTAGCCAATAGCTTTTTAACTAGATGTGATAGATGGATAATAGAACAGAAGAGTTATAATAATATAATGAAATGGCAAACTAAGCAGTGGGGAGAAATTCCTGCTGATTTTAATAACAAGTAAAACTCGGACAAATAAAACAGATTAACAAAGCAGACTTAATCAACAAAGAGCTTACATTAAAGATAAAGATTAACGAAAACATAGTTAAAAAAGCTGGAAAAGAAATAGGTGTTCAATTAAGGATTGAAATATCAAAAGTAGATGGCGAAGGTGTGACATCGCATGACCATGAACTATTCGACTTAATATGCGGAATGAACACTCAACAAAAGATAAATATAATGGCTGATAAAGCTGGAAGTCATAGTTTAATAGGTGATATAGGCAAAATGTTTAGGTTTGATAAAAAACTAAAAGAGCTAGGCAAAGAAATTGGAGTTTACATAGAAGCTCAAAGGAGGTCTATGGTTATGATGGGGCATCTAAGGCAAGTGAAACAAAATTAATACTCGGACAAATGACAACTGAAGAGGCTATATAGTTAATGCAAACTAGTAATAATGTTAGGGAGTGGAATACGAACCGAGAAGAAGTTAAAAGACTCTTTGGTTATAAACTACCAGAAGGTCTTAGATTACAAATAGACGGTCTTGGACTAATCAAAGAAGTCTTAAAAAAGAAAAGCTCAGCTAAAGAAGAAACAATTAAAGAAGAATCTAATGAGTAGACTAGAATTGGTAAGAATGATATTTGAGACCGTCAACTGGAGCGACCTCCGTATAGAAGACTTACCAGGCGATGCAAAGGCTATTGGTGTATGGGAGAGTCATGAAAAACATGATGCAGGTAATGTAGAGAATTGGGGTATAGTTGAGCAGAAAGGTATATTTAGGTATTACACTACATCAGTTAGTGAAAAGAAAATAATCAGAGCACCTAATCCAGCTTTATATAATAAGCTAAGTGATTGTTGTAGTAATTTAGTTCATCACATATTAGATGGAGTAATACAAGAATTTTTAGAAGAAGCCGATTTAGAGGCTATGAAAGAACAAAGCTCGGACACATGATACATGAAAGAATAAAGTCAGTAGTAAAACATATGGTTTGCTATGATGAGCTAGTACTTACAACAAAAAATGATTTCTATATAGAGTTAGATGGAGAGACTTTTTGTCTACCTATAGAAGAGTGTGATATAAGACACTCAACTAATAGCTTATTTATACCCAGATGGTTGGCTCTAGAAAAAGAACTATTATGACCGATGAGAGACCTGAACAACAATATAGAAGGATTACAACCAAAAGTAGCATTAACCTTATAAATAAAGAAATACGAAAGACAAATAAAAAGATATCAAAAAAGACCTACCTAAGGTGGGGAAACAAAAATATCAATAGGTATAGGATGCTAGATATTGAAATAACTAAATTAATACTAAGAAAATCATCATTAAACAGAATACTAACCGAAAAAAAAGAATAAGATGGCTCAAGAAAAGAAAATATGTTCGCACTGTCAAAAAGTAATAGACGGGCACGCTATAACAATTACAGATAAAGAAGATAATGTAACTGCAATACTACATGGTGAGTGCTTTAGAGAGCTTGAGACTAAAATTGTAGAGCAAAGAAGTGGCACTCATGTAGAATTAAAAGCAATAACACCAAATGCAGAGATTAATATAGTCGAGTTTGCAAGAGAAAGCTCTAGTCGTGAAGATAAAACTGAAGAACCAGAAACACTAATAAAGTACCTAATAAAGAATAAACACTGGAGCCCATTTGAACACGCTATGATGAGCGTTAGGATAGTGACATCTAGAGCTATAAGCACTCAAATAATAAGACATTGGAGTATGAGGTTCCAAGAGTTTAGTCAACGATATTCAGATGATATTAAGATAGAGCCAATAGAGCTAAGGTCTACATCAGAAAAGAATCGACAAAGTAGTACTGATATTATAAACCCAGAAGCTAAAGAATTAATTATTGGCGAACAGAACTGGGATGGATGGGGTAAGGATGCAAATGAAATAGTTGAAACCTTTGTTGATACCTCACTAGACTTATACAAGTCACTAATAAAAGCTGGTGTAGCTAGTGAGTGTGCAAGAATGATACTACCAATGGCAACAAAAACAAGTATAATTATGAGCGGTACAGTAAGAAGCTATATTCACTTCTTAGAGTTAAGAGATGAAGCACACGCTCAGAAAGAAGCTCAGATTGTTGCAAAAGAAATTAAAGCTTTATTTTGTCACTTATTTCCAATGACTGCAGCAGCATTAGAATGGACTAAATGAGATTTTTAAGAAAGAAAATATTCAAGCGAGGACTTGGTGGTGTACTACTAAGGTTTACAGGTAAGCTAGCTAAGCGTGGTAGTCAAGCCATAGGTATTGGTTTTGTTGGAAAAGCAGTGGATGACGTTGTAGTAGAGGGTGTAAGAAAGCGCAACAGAGGACCTAAATGGATGTTAATAGCATTAGCAGTAATAGCAATAATAACATTTCTAGCTGTTTTATTTGGGTTTATATCACCTGAGTTTGCAGAAAAGATATTAAAATTATTTTAAGATGGAAGACCCAACAATAAGAAATATTCAAAAGCAACTACCTTGGACTATAAAGTACTCAAGAGATTTTAGAGCCAATCCACAGAGTCACAAAGATTTTTCACACGCTTTAATTCACACTATCAAAGCAGCAGGTAAGATTTCAGCTGCAGTAGATGACCTAGACCATCGCAGAGAGTGTTTTGAAAACTATCCAAAATTTGTAGCAGACCTAGTAATATGCGCTATGAGAATGGCCAATACGGCACCAGAGCCTTTCGATCTTCAGGATGCTGTTATTGAAAGATTAGAAAGTAAAAATGGAGTTAAATTAGATTAAGATGGGAAAAACAGACCCTAATATAGCCAATTATTGCACTGAATGTAAACAACCTATTTATAAGGGAGAGCCAAGTAATGTACTACCAACTATGGTTGGTCGAACTAAAGTTGTACTATACTATCACCCAGACTGTCAAGAAAAGAAATACAATGAAAAAAATAGGTAATTTTTTATTAGCAATACTATTAGGTCCACTAGCAGGACCCATAGGTGTTATAATATGGATAGTTATCGGTATAGGCATATTAATATTTAGGCAACTATATACCTATTCACCCTAAATAAGATATGAAAGTTATTTTTTTAGACATTGATGGAGTATTAAATTACCAACTCTTTTGGAAAACTATGCGGCAAGCAGACCGCTACAAAGGAACCCCAAAAGATGCACCTGATGGCGCTCACGATATTTGCGAAGAAAAAGTAAAGCTCCTTAACGGGTTGATAGAAAGGACAGGGGCGAAGGTTGTTGTTTCTTCTACTTGGCGGTTAGGTAATGACGCAGAGCAATTACAAGAAGTTTTAGAATACCGAGGATTCACAGGGGAGGTAATAGGCACCACCATGTATCTACGGTTCGCCAATAACGACTATGAGTATTCAGTTCCCAGAGGTTGTGAGATTAAAGCATGGTTAGAGATGAATAAAGGAATCTTGGGGGAAAAGATAACCAAGTTCAAGTACGTTATATTGGACGATGATTCTGATATGCTGTACTGGCAGCGAAATAATTACGTATGGATAGACCCCTACTGTGGGTTATCACCTAATACTATCTATAAAGCAGAACGAATATTAAATAGCTAATTACAAACCAAAAGGGTAAATAAGTATATAGTTACCAATATTTATATGATTAGTCAAGTTGAGGCATATAAAACTGAACTCAAGATAAAGAATAAGCTTGAAAAAGAAGACATACTCAATGTAAGTAAAGAAGTATTAGATTCAACTATATATGACACCAGTGCTCAAAATGTATTATTAGTATCTAAAAGAATAGAAGATATATTTAACAGTAGAATATATAGAAGAAGCCCTGAGAATCAAATTAAAATGTTAGAGCTTTGGGATGAAGAGGGTCTTTTAGCTCTTATTAATAACCTAAGAGGGATACACGAAATTATAACTGTTATGATATCAAGGAAATTATATAAGCAGTATAGTGGGGGCGTATGAAAATACATCGTGGAAATTCATCAGATAATAGAAGTAGAGAAAGCTATAGCTAAACCATATAAGGACTTAGAGCGTAAAGTTAATAGAGATTGGAGTAAACTATAATGTTTAGAATACAGAAGCTTTATATTTTTGAAGAAGTAAAATAAATAATTATGAAAGACGCTCAACTTAAGAAATGAAAAAAGTAGTATTCTTTACTATAATGTTAAACCTCTTCCCACTAGGAGCTGTAATATCATTCCCTTATGATTGGGGATTATCATACATACTAGGGTGGGCTGTTAATATAATAGTAGTTATAATAGTTGGAGCAATAATTTTATTCTGGAAAACAATAGAAGAAATACTTAGTTAGACCACCTAACCCTCCCGCACATCCCCCCCTCGAACTAAGACCAACCACCCACCC
>SDBT01002260.1_pt1 | contig 34305 bp, 37 predicted proteins | sample 2277101 | NCBI WGS metagenome assembly SDBT01 (sample SAMN10404973, study PRJNA504765) | marine sediment metagenome | isolation source: marine sediment core GS10_PC15, 103 cmbsf | place: Arctic Ocean: Southern Knipovich Ridge | collected 2010
CTTGAAAATAATGGATGAAAAAAAAGCAGAAGGTTTTAATGTTGTTAATAATACTTTTAAAGTTGCGGGACAGATTGTAAAACATGTTCATTTTCATATTATTCCGAGAAAAAAAGACGATGGTATTAAATTAAATTAATGTCTCTGAGGAGATTTTAACTCCCGACCTCGGCCTCATGAGAGCCGCGCTCTAAACCCTGAGCTACAGAGACAAAATTAAAAGAATTGCTTTATTTAAAAATATTTAGGATTTATTATGCTCTTACTTTATAACATAATCTTAAACTTTCTTTCTAGTATCAACTAATTCTCCAAACTTGAGGATATCTTCACCATCAATAGCTTTTCTTAATGAATCTTTTAAATCCTTTATTTTTATTCTAACTTGTTCAGTGGTATCTCTTAATCTTACAGTAACATCTTTATTTTTTATAGAATTCTGGTCAATGGTTATGCAGAATGGAGTTCCTATTTCATCATTACGAGCATATCTACGGCCAATACTTCCTGATTTGTCATATGCAACATTCCATCTCATTCCAAGTTCTTCAACAAGAACTTTAGAAATTTCCTCTAATTTTTTATCTTTAACTAAAGGGAATATAGCAATTTTTATTGGAGCAAGTTTTGCAGGAATTTTTAAGACAACATTTCCTCTTTTTTTATCATAAGTATATGCTTTTGTAAGAATTGCAAGAAAAACTCTTTCCATTCCAAATGTGGGTTCAATGACTTTTGGTTTGACTTTTGTTTTTGTTTTATCGTCAAACATTTCCATTTTTTGTTTGCTCTCTTTTTCATGTTGTGTCAAATCATATTGTCCACGATTAGCATTACCTGCAACTTCCTTGCTACCAAAAGGATATTCATAATCAATATCAAAAGTTGCAGAAGAATAAAATGATCTTTCATCATTCATATGTTCTCTAATTTTAATTTCTTTTAATCCCAAATTTTTAAACCAAAAAATTTGTTCTGCTAACCAGTAAGCATGCCATTCTTCAAATCTTTTTTCTTTTAACATTTTTTTAATAGTTGTTTCCTTTAATGTTTCTTTTCCTGATTCTTGAGTTTCTGCATCAAGTAATCGTAATTTAACATTAAGATGTTTGTTTTTTAATAAATCACATTTTTTTTCTTCAGGATGAATAAAAAATTCAAACTCTCCAATGTGAAACTCCCTACATCTAAATAAAAAATCTCTTGGTGAAATTTCATTTCTAAAACATTTTCCTATTTGAGCAATACCAAAAGGAAGTTTCATTCTTGAAGTTTGTTGGATTAATTTAAAATCCATAAACATGGCTTGTGCAGTTTCACCTCTAAGATATGCTTCACTAGCATCTAATGCTCCAACATTTGTTTTAAATAAAAGATTAAATTCCCCTGTTTTATCATAATCTCCCCCACAACTACATTTAACTTTTCCAAATTCATTTACTTCTAATTTTGTTGATTTTTTACAATTCTTACAGACTACAGCAAGATCTTTAAAACCAGTAATATGCCCAGAAGCTTTCCAAGTTCTTGGATGAGAAATTATACTTGCTTCCATCCCAACCATATTTTCTCTTTTATGAACAAAAAAATCCCACCAATCTTTTCGGATATTACTAAATAATTCTACTCCTAAAGGTCCAAAATCCCAAAAACCAGCAAACCCACCATATATATCAGAACTTCTAAATACAAATCCTTTTTCTTTGCAAAAAGTAGCTAAATCTTCAATAGAGATTATTTCTTCTTCTTCCTCATTCTTTGCATGTGATTCATTCAGATTATCTCCTTTTATTCTTTCATTTTTAACTTTTTCTATATTTTTGATAATTTCTTTGGCTTTTTTCTCAGCTGCTTTTTTATCCTTGCCTAAATAAGCAATTGACTTTGTTTTTACTTTTCCATCTATTCTTTTATTTTTATTTAAGTAATAATACTCTTTTCCATGGATTTTCTTTTTGACAATAAATGCCATATATTAGGCACTACAAAAAACTATATAAATCTTTGGGTAGGCACTACAAGAAGTTAAATTATTTTTTCCTGAGTTTTAGAATTCTTTTAACCATAAAAAAAGCAAAAACAAAGAACAAAAGGATGATTACTGAACTAAATATATTGTCTGTATTTCTTTCTTCGTTAAATATTGTAAATCCACTTATTGGTGCTCCTAAAATAATGTTTTCCTGGATAAAAGTTGAATAAATTTCTGAGTTCAAGTTAATTAATAAATTTAATTCACCTTTTAATGAGGAGTCAATAGGGATTAAGGTTTCAAATTCTTCTTTGGAGTTTGCAGGAACTGTTTTAGTCTCTTTAATTTCTGCTATTTTTTTATTGCTGAGGTCAAACAATAGGAACTGCACTTCAACATTTTGTGTTGAGCCGGAAAGTTCTTCTATAGAATAAATAATTTTAACCTGGTCTTGTTTTATTCTTTCAACTTTAATCAAATCAAAATTTAATTTTTTATTTATAATTTCTAAATTAAAAAATATTTCTTCACTTGCTCCTTCACAAATGATTTCTAATGATAAGTTATACTTTCCTGCCTTTGATGTTTCAGGGATATTTAAGCTAATTAAAAATTCATAACTTTCTCCTCCTGCTAATCCTTTTGTTTCACTGGAAGAAAACCAATTTGAATATTCTCCTGCTCCAATTACCCTACAATTTTCAATAAATTTGATTTGTTTATTTTCAACATTTAATTTTAGTTTTTTTGAATCTCCTGGATTAGCAATTAAATCTAAAATTTTACTTAACCCTAATTTAGAACTAACAAAACTACTTCCACCTCCTCCGCCCCCTCCTCCTCCGGATGAATCATCTACTGGTGGGAGAGTAGGAGAAGTATCAACTGAGAAACTGGAATTGTCTGAATCAATAGCTCCAACTGAGTTATTTACATATAAACTAAAAATATAGTATCCATCTGTTGAGACATCAAAATTTGAATTTGAGCAGTTTTCAAGAGTTGTATTCCCTATGATATCCCCTCCAATAGATGTTTTAATATTATACCAACAAGTTAAATTACTCCCAAAAGCACTGAATTCAATAGCTATGTTTGTTCTTGAAGATTTTGTCCCAAGAGGTTCATATATTGTTACAGAAACTCCTGTAGCATAGACAGAAAAATTAACACTAGCCTTTCCTGTATCTCCTAAAGTATCATTCACATATAAATTCAAGGTATGTTCTCCATCGCTTGAATTAAAAGTTGTATTTTGGCAATTTGAAATAGTCATGTTCTCTCCCTCATCTATATTATAAAAACATGTATCCAAAACAGTAGAGTTTGTGATTGTAAAATTTAGGGGTAGACTCATATTGTAATTAAAATTTTCATCTTCTTGAGGGGAAGTTATTGAAATAATTGGGGTGCTATGGGAGTAAGTTATGTTTAGATAAGGCCACAATGAAGAATTGGTATGTTCCTTTGAATAAAAAGAATTAATATCAGAATCTGGAGCATACAAGACCATTGATATATTTTTATTTCCTGAATTATAATCTTCTTTTACCATATTTGTGATATCCCAACATAACCATGTAAATTCTGTGGTTGAATTTGCATGAACAGAAGATTCTGAAGTAAGATTACATGCAGTAAAATTATCAAAATCTGTTCCGCATGGCTGTGTATTCCATGTAATGGAAGATTCATCAAAAGAAGAATAAACATGATTTACATTTATCTCTTGAATTTTTTTAGTTGTATCATATAGGCATAATAATGTATTATCAATTTTTTGATTCTGAGGAATTTCTGAAATATTAAACATTAAATAAGATCTTACAACACTTCCTATTTTGAGCAAAGAAAAACTTCCAAAATTTTTGTTAGCATCCCCTCCACTTTTTACATAAGTGTCTCCTCCTCCATCACTACTAATTGAAATTGTTGGGTCAATATAAACTGGATAAACTATTGAGGAATCATTAAGCCAAGAGTGAGGAGTCTTTAAAACAATGTACAAGTTATTTCCTTGCTTTTTAAAAATATAACTCAGTTCTACAAAATTCCCATTTGAATCAAAAGCATAAGGTTTTGAAAAATAATAGATAATACTTCCAAAATCATCCTTTATTAATACATCATTAGAAGTTTCAACAGTAGAGCTCTTATCCCACTCAACGCTGTCAATCTCAATGTGTTGAACATTAGTATCAAGATTAAAAGATAAATCAACTGTGACATTGCCTCCATCAATTATATACTGGGTAGGAGCAGGTAAATCAGAAAATGAATTGATAATAAGTTTTTCTTTAAGTTGTGTTGGCATATAGGTGTATTGTAAATCAATCCCATTACCATAAGCATTACCATATAAAAAGATATTATTTGTTGGGTTGCCAGTGACTGCTTGAATCATACTTATTTGTTCTATTTGAGAAAGAGAATTTCCATAGTTCAAAGCTAATGGTTGAAATGTAACCTCTAAACCATCTTTGACATATTTCACAACTTCCCCTGCACTTGGATCTTCATTAAAATAAACATTATAATAACTTTCAACAACTTCATAGTCAAATAAGGGATCAGAAGAAGGAGTCAAATTATAACTAAAAGGTATATATTCACTTCCATTAAAATAATTAACTACTGTATTATAAAGATGTAAATTGTATGTTCCATTATTAATAAATTTATTCCAATATCCCCCTCTTTCTGTTGCATTATCTAGACCATAAACAGCAAATCCTGTAAGTTTAATATCCATAAAATATAATGACAATAAAGCAGCACTGATTAAAACTCCAACAAATAAATATGTAACAACACTCTCTTTTTTAATCTTCATGATAATTATAGCTTTTTTTATTTTAAATAGTTTTTTGATTTCAATTTTTCTTTTTTAAAGATATTTACTCACTCGCTTTGTTTGCTTGTTATTGATAATATATTACAATAAAATAATTAGGCTTGTTATCGCTCGCGAGATAAAACTGCTAATAAAACACTTTCTAAGAAGATTTAGTTAATAATAATAATAATAATTTATAAAGGAGAACCTTAACAAGTTTGGTTCTGAGCCATATTAATTGCGAGCAAAGCGAGCCTGTTAAGACAGGCGCAAATAAAAATATTTAATCATAGAGTACATTAGCACAAATAAATCAAACCCAAAATTTTAAATATCTAAATTGATTAAGTATCACATGATTATAAAAAAGAATTTGATGTTTTTGTTTTGCATAATATTTTTATCGTCGTTAGTTCTTGCTCAAGATTATAAAATGGATGTTTCAACCACTAAAGAAACATTTGGAGCAGGAGAAAATATAACTTTTATAATAACTCTTTATGATTCTAAAAATAATCCAATTGAGGGGGTGATTTTAATAATTATTGAAGATATATATAAAAAAATTAAAATAGAGAAAAATGTTAAGGCTAAAGAATTAATTAGCATAGATTTAGGAGAAAAAGTAAGTTCTGGTCAATGGAGTATTACAGCTAAATATGTTGACATAGAAGCAATGGGATTATTTTTTATAAAGACAAATGAGCAAATAGAAGTGGAGTTAATAGAAGATGTTCTTACTTTGAAAAATATAGGGAACACCAAATATACAAAAAATATTGAAATTCTGATTGGTGAAACAAGTGGAATAAAAGAGCCAATATTAGATATTGGAGAAAAAGTTTCTTATAGATTAATTGCTCCTGAAGGAGTTTATGATATTAAAGTTGTTGTTGATGGAGGAGTTACATTTTCTAAAAGAGGAGTTTCTTTAACAGGAAAAGGATTGACAGGGGATGTTATAGGAGCTTTAGATGAAGAGACCTCAAAGAGAAGTCCTTTAACAGGGGGAATAAGCCCTGATGAAGAGGCTGATGACGCAATACTTAGTTATTTGAGAGGCAGTAAATTTGCTTATGTTTTTATTGTTGTTATTTTTGGCGCAATGATTTTATTAGCAATAGAGAGAAATTACAGGAGACGATTAGGGAGATAGTTTGATTTGATAAAGAAATAAAAGAAATAAGAGAATTAATTAAACACTTTTAAAAAAGCTTATTAAATATATAAAAGAAGAGGCATGATGGTAAGAAGAAAAAATGTTATAGCAGTGATGTCCCCAAAAGGAGGTGTTGGAAAAACTATTACAACAGTTAATCTGGCTGCTGCATTAGCTACAGAATTTAATAAAAAAGTTCTTGCTATTGATACAAATATTTCAACAGCTTCACTTGGTTTGCATTTAGATATTTTTTATCCAAAAACCACTATACACGATGTGTTAAAGAAAAAATTTTCAATTAAAAAAGCTATTTATACATATCATGAAAATTTCCATGTTATTCCTGCTTCTATAAAAATTAAGAAAAGAGATAAAAATTTAACTACAATGCGGGAGAATATGCAAAAGATAGTTAAATCTTATGATAAATTGTTAAAAAAATTATCTAAAGAGTATGATTTAATCTTGCTTGATTGTGCCCCAGGTTTTGATATAGAGTCTATTGCTACTATGAGTGTGGCAGGGGGTTTGTTATTGGTTACAAATCCGGAATATCCTGCGATAGTTACTATTGCCAAGGCTGTTGAATATGCAAAATCTTTAAAAATGCCTGTGGGGGGGATAGTTTTGAATAAAGTAAGAAACAAAAAATATGAATTGACAAAAGAGGAAATAGAGGATGCTCTTAAAATAAAAGTCATTGAAAAAATTCCTTTTGATAAAAGAGTTCCAGAATCAATTGCTAAAAAGATGCCTGTTGTATTGTTTAAACCCCGAGCTAAATCTAGTAAAGCATACAAGAAATTAGCAGCTTCTATAGCAGGAAAAGAATATCCTGATAATCTCTTGAAAAAAATAAAAAAGTTTTTTAAATTTTAAATTAAGTAATTGTGTTAACAAAGTTTTCTATTAAGAAATATTATATTTGATTAGTCTTTTTTTGTAAATTTAAGAGCGGAGGGCCGAGATTTTCACAAAACTTTTTAGCCCTTGATTTTGAGTGAAAGCGGAGGGTGGGAGTCGAACCCACGAAAAGTCGGGTTTTGCGTTTCACTCTTGAGCAAAGCGAGCATCCCTAGGAGATGTCGTAAGAAGAACCTGGGTTCTTTTTACTCTGCAACCGACTGCAGTAACCACTGTGCCACCTCCGCATGAATATAATTTTAATTTCTAAGTATTAAATGCCCCCGACAGGATTCGAACCTGCGACCCCTTGCTTAGAAGGCAAGTGCTCTATCCAGCTGAGCTACAAGGGCTCATAAAAATAACAGAATAATTGTATTTAAAAGGTTTGTTTATAAAAAATAAAAACCCTTTAATGTAACATTTGCTACTCAAACTGTTCATAGATATAAAGAGATAATTAAAAATCAGTCTTGATTTTGTATTAATAGTTAAATAAGTGAGCGAGTTTACGAGCAAATTTAATTATACCTCTAAAACATCCAAGTCTTTAACTAAAAAAGAATTCTTAAAAATTTTTCTTGCATCATTTAAAATCTTTTTTTGAGTTTTATCATATCTTTGACTTATATGGGTTAAGATTAATTTTTTTGATTTTGATTTTTTTGCAATTTCTGCACTTTGTTTTGATGTTAAATGTTTGTATTCTTTTGCTATACCTTTTAATTTATCATCAAATGAAGATTCCATAATCAGCAAATCAGAATTTTTCACAAGAGGAATTATTTTTTTGTTTACAGAGGTGTCAAACACAAAAGATATTTTTTTATTATTTTCTGTATATGTTAAATTTTTCGCAAGATATTTTTTCCCTTTATATGTAATATTTTTTCCCTGTTTTAATTTTTTTAAAATTGATGATTTTGGGAGTTTAGATTTTTCTAATTTTTTTTTGTCAATTTTTTTTTGACCTTTTTTTACAAAACTATAAGCATTGCAGGGGATTCCATGAGTCATTTTTTTAAATTCAAGATAAAGATCCTCTGTTTCAAAAAATTTGCCTTCTTGATTTATTTCTTTAACTTCTATGGAAAGCTTTCCAACAAATGCAAAAGTTTTTAATAATTCTCTTATGAATTTTTTTGTTCCTTTTGGTCCGTAAATCAAAAGTTTTTTCTTATAACCATTAAATGCAAGAGTTTGTAATAATCCTGGAATTCCTAAAACATGGTCTCCATGCCAATGAGTAATTAATAATCTTGTAATTTTCATTGGATTTAATTTTGCTTTTCTAAATTGTCTTTGAGTACCCTCTCCGCAATCTATTAAAATATTTTCTTTTTTATGGTTTAATAAAATTGCAGTATGATTTCTTCTAGCACTTGGGATTGAGGCTGAGGTTCCTAAAAAAGTTATTTTTATCATGATTAATAAAAGAAAAATAAGTTTAATAAATTAACTAAGGCTGGTTTTGAAATTAAATAATAGTTTTAGAAAGTTTTACCTGCAATAAGCTGTTAAGAATTCCTCCCTAGCGAAAATTAACAGGCAAAACGCTACTCTTTTTTCAAGGCAGTTGATGCAGGGGAAATAAAAATAATTGTATCCCCTCTTAAAAAAGTTAAACCAAGGTTTCTTTTTATCTCGTTGTTTTGTATCTCCTTTATGTTATCTAATACCAAGTTTATGTGTATATCAAAGGCCAATAAGGTTCCTACAAACTGTTTGTCACTTTTTAAATGCACTAAAACTTCTTTACCTTTTGAGTTGTTTAACAAATCTAAGGGTCTCTCAATTCCATTAACCATATTTAAGTGCAGTATAGTCTGTTTTTAAAAGTTTCGTATGACTTTTGATAATAATTTTTGGTTTATTTTATCAAACATTTTAAAAACTTAAAAAAGTTTTTTATTTAATGAAAATTAAAGAGGGGTTGAAAAAGTTTTGGTTTATTGTTTGGAAAGATGATAGCTTAAAGGGATGGATATTTTCAATTATATTTTTATTTATTTTTATAAAATTAATTTTTTTCCCAATGTTGAGTTTAGTTACAGGAACTGATTTACCTTTAGCTATTGTAGAGTCTTGTAGCATGTATCACCAAGGAAATCTTTTATCTGACTATGATAAATGGTGGCAAAATCATGAATCAAAATATTTAAAATATAATATAGAAAAAGAAGAATTTGAAAATTTTAGATTTAATAATGGAGTTAATAAAGGAGATATTTTATTTGTTATAAAAGCAAATCCTGAAACTCTCAAAGTTGGGGACACAATAATTTTTAATGCAAATCAACAAAATCCTGTGATTCATAGAATAATAGAAATTAAAAAAGAAAATAATGAATATATTTTTTCAACAATTGGAGATAATAATAATGGACAATTAAGTTTTGAAAAAAATATAAAATCAGAACTATTAATTGGAAAAGCTAGTTTTAAAATAGCTCCTTATTTTGGATGGGTGAAATTAATATTTTATGATTGGGCAAAACCTTCTTCAGAAAGTGGTTTTTGTGAAGAAAATTAAACAGAAGATGGGGTAATTTTTGCTACTCACAGCAGTTCATAGATATAAAAATATAATTAATAATTAATAATTAATTCTTAAAGTTTTTTGTTAATAGTTAGAATAGTTAACTAAGTGAGTGAGTTTATGAGCAGATTTAATCTTATAAAGTGAATTTAACAAAAGAGAAACATTTTTAAATTAAATATCTTAAAAATTAAGATGGAGTTTTGTCCTAAATGTGGTGCAGTTCTTGTTCAAAAGAGAAAGAGTGATGGATGTCCTAGATGTAGTTATTCTGCAAAAGAAAAGGTAAAAATTACTACCTCTGAAAAAATAGGAGAAAAAAAAGAAGTTGCAGTGTTATCAAAAAAAGAAACACAAATTTTACCTATTGTAGGAGAAAAATGTAAGAAATGCAACAATGATAAAGCATATTTCTGGACAGTTCAAACACGTTCAGGAGATGAAGCAGAAACCAAATTTTTTAAATGCACAAAGTGTAATCATACTTGGAGAGAATATAGGTGATAATTTTTCATTTATATTTTATCGCTAAATAAATAGTTTAAATCTTGAAATGGGGGATTTGGTTTCGGATATAAAATCCTCACTGATTCGTCTTTCTTTGTAATCCAAACCAAACCCAAGGCTTCAAATCCAAGAAATAAATGATATCTAAAGATATCATAATGGCCCTGGAGGGATTTGAACCCCCGACACCCAGATACCTCCTAAGAGATTTACTAAGAGTCTGGTGCTCTAACCAAGCTGAGCTACAGAGCCAGATACGACTGTGAAGCAACCACTTAAAGGCTGAGGCCTGCACAAAAGCAGGTCATCCCTATGGGAAGCTACAGAGCCTTAATTTTATTAGAATAAATTTGTTTAAAAATCTTTATTTTTTATGTTTGAAAAATTACATACTTTAAACTATTATTAACAATTCTTTTTTCAGGGGCAACTAGTATTTAGAGCTATCTAATTGAATTTTGAATATTCTCAATAGCATCTGCAACTTCTCTTCCTTTCTTAGTTAGTCTAATCAACTTTATTCGCCCCTTTTTTTCAAACTCAACTAACTTTAAGACTTCTAAGGTTTGTAAAATCTTTACTGCATGGCTATAAGTACAGTCTACTTCTTTAGCCAAAATACTTCCATACCTCATCTTTACACTTTTTTTCAAAGAGACCAACATCAAAGCTGGCTTTCTTCTGAAAAAAATATCGAAGTTATCTTTCATTTGATATATGTATTTTAATGTATATATCCAGACAGTGCTTTGCTTTTAAATGTTTCGTAACACATATGTCAGAATATTTATTAAGGTAATATAACTGTTATTTTCACGAAATACAAGAAAAAAACAATAAAAATGGTTAAAAAACAGAAAAACAAGAAAACAAAAATACTTGCAATAGGAGATATTCATGGAGATACTGGATTAGTAAAAAAATTAGCTGAAAAAGCAAAAAAAGAAGATGTAGATTTGATTATTTTAGCAGGGGATTTAACTTTTGCTGAACAATCAACTAAAAATCTTATAGGACCATTTATAAAAGCAAAAAAACAGGTTTTGTTAATTCCTGGGAATCATGAATCTCTTGCAACTACAAATTTTTTAGCAGAAATGTACCCTCATACAAAAAATATTCATGGATATTCATTTATCAAAGATAATTTAGGTATTTTTGGAGCAGGAGGGGGTAATGTCGTAAATGTCACACCAGACAAAGAAATATTTAGTGCACTTCAGAGAGGGCATGAAAAAGTTAAGGATTTGAATAAAAAGATTATGGTGACACATATGCATCCAAAAGGAAGCAAAGCAGAATTCTCTGGATTTGAGGGTTCAAAAGCAGTAAAAAGAGCAATAAATAAATTCCACCCAGACATTTTAATAAGTGCACATATTCATGAAGCTGCAGGAATAGAGGAAAAAATAGGAAAAACAAAAGTAATCAATGTCAGCAGAAAAGCAAAGATTTTTGAGATTTGAGAATTAAAAACCTATAAAAACTCGGTTTTTTCTTTATAATCATGGTAAAAAAACCAAAAAAGACAAAAGAAGAAAAAATAGCTGAGAGTTATTTTCCAGTTGATAAAAGCGATTTAAAATATACAATTGAAAAGCAAGAAAAAGAAGATATTGTTAATAAGGAAGAAATCACAAAAAAAGCAGTTGAAAAAAAATACACCAAACCTAATAGAAAATCTTTAGAAACAGTAGAAAAAATAAGAAAATACAATAAATCTTCAAAAAAAAGAAAAACAAGAATATTAAAAAAGAAAAAATATATCCCTCCAAAAATTAATTTTAAAGATAAAGGATATGAACTTATTATTACAGAAAAGCCTCAGGCTGCCTCAAAAATTGCTTCTGCTTTGGGAGAACCAACACAAAAATTATTTAATAAAGTTCCTTATTATGAAATTAATAGGCAAGGGAAGAAAATTGTTATTGCTTGTGCTGTAGGGCATTTATTTACCCTAAATCAAAATGTTTCTGGATCAAATATTCCAATTTTTGATATTGGTTGGGTGCCTAATTACTTTGCAAGAAAAAAAGATTTTACTAAAAGATATTATGATACATTGTTAAAACTAGCAAAAAATGCTGGAAGCTTAACAGTAGCGACAGATTATGATATTGAGGGGGAAGTTATTGGATTAAATGTTGTGAGATTTATTTGTAATCAAAAAGATGCAAGCAGAATGAAGTTCTCTACTTTGACAACACAAGAATTAAATAAAGCATATGACAAAAAATTACCTAATCTAAGTTGGAATCAGGCAATTGCAGGAGAAACAAGACATTATTTAGATTGGTTTTATGGTATAAATTTGTCAAGAGCATTGATGAGTGCTATAAGAACAACTGGGAGTTTTAGGATTATGTCAATTGGGAGAGTTCAAGGTCCATCATTAAATTTAATAGTTAAGAAAGAAAGAGAGATTCAACAATTTAAGTCAAAACCTTACTGGCAAGTTTTTATCACTGTTAAGAATACTCATAAGGTGGAATTAAAACATAATAAAGATATTTTTGATAAATCAGAATTAACAAAATTTAAAAATTTAAAAGGTAAAACAGCACAAGCAGAGACAAAAAAAATACAACAAATTTTCCCTCCAAATCCTCCTTTTAATTTAACTACTCTACAAACAGAGGCATACAAATTTTATGGAATAACTCCTTCAAGAACTTTACAGGCAGCACAATCATTATATCTTGCAGGGTTAATTTCTTATCCAAGAACTTCAAGTCAAAAATTACCTAAAGAAATAGGATATAAAGAAATTTTAGATAAATTAAAAATAAGATATAAAGTCAGCAAATTAATAATTAAAGATAAACCAGTTGAAGGAAAAAAATCAGATCCTGCTCACCCTTCTATTTATCCAACAGGGAACACGCAGATTTTATCTGGGAATGATGAAAAAATTTATGATTTAATTGTAAAAAGATTTCTTTCTCTTTTTTGTGATAATGCAATAGTTGATAATAAGACAATAAAAGCAAAAGTTGATAATCTTATATTTAGCTTAAGAGGTTCTTCAATAAGAAAAAAAGCATGGATGGAAATTTATCCTACTAAATTAAAAGAAAATAAAATTCTTGATTTAAATGGAGAAGTAAATATAATATCTATGAGAACAGAGGAGAAAGAAACACAGCCCCCAAAAAGATATTCTCCTGCCTCAATAATTTCTGAACTTGAAAAAAGAAATCTTGGCACTAAGGCTACTCGGGCAGCTATTCTTGAGAGACTTTATGATAGGGGATATATTAAGAATAAAAGAATAGAAGCAACGCCTTTTGGTATGTCTTTGATATTAACATTAGAAAAATACTCCCCAATAATAATTGATGAGAATTTGACAAGAACTTTTGAGCAAAAAATGAACTCAATTATAGAAGCCAAAAAAAATCACCTTGAAAAAGAGAAAAAAATTATTGATTCAGCAAAAAAGACAATAACTAAAATTGCAAAGCAGTTTGAAAAAAATGAAAGAGATATTGGAAAAGAACTTTTAACAGCAAACATTGAGCAAAGAGAACAGGAAAAAATAGAGAATAAATTATGTATTTGCCCTGTTTGTAAGAAAGGGCATTTAGCAATAACATATTCAAAGAAAACTCGCAGACATTTTGTTGCTTGTGATGCTTATCCTAATTGTAAAACAACTTTTTCCTTGCCTCCTCATGGTGCAATAAAAAAAACAGGAAAACTTTGTGAATTATGTGGATTTCCTATATTAATGTCCTTAAGACAGGGAAAAAAACCATGGTTTTTTTGTTTTAATTTAGAATGTGAAACAAATAAGAAGCGGTTAGAGGAATATAGAAAGAGGAAGAATGAAGAGAAATAAGTTATAAGAATTAAACAAACTTTTCATAAAGGTCTAATCCTCTTCTTGGAAAAAATCCCACTTTTAGAGGGTTTATTTTATTATCCTGTACTAATTCTTTCCAGAATTTAGCAATACCTTTAATATCAATAGAAATTATTGCTGCAGAGCCAAAAAAATTACTTAATTCATATGTCCATGCACACATCATCGAATCTGTTTTGCTTATACCATATTTTTCTTTTAATCTTTCACAATAATACTCTACTTCTTTGACTTTTTGTCCAAGAGGTAAGTTTTCTATAGAAAGAATTCTGTCCTCACTTTGAAATTTTTGAATTAATTTTCCTGTTTTTGTATTTTTTATTGCATTTGGGTTCATTCCAAAAATATATTCGTTTTTTACTGATTCTGGGACAAAACAAGGATAAAGAGGTATTTTATCTATAAAAAATTCTGCAAACTTTGACGAATCTTTTATTCTTCCTTTTTGATTTTTTGGAAGACATCCATTTAATGCACAATTATCCCATACTGTTGCATCATATAATCTATGAACTTCTTTGATATTTACTAATTTATTTGACATATTATAAAACTCAAAAAAGAGTATAAAAATATTTGTTTAATTGAAAATTTTTAAATCCATCCTTTTCTAAATATTCCTTTATCTTTAATTTCAAAACTTATTTCATTTTGCGGCAAACTTCTATGTTTTAGTAAAACAGCTTTTCTTTTACCTTTGTTATTTTTTAATTCAATTATACATTTGCTCCAGTATTTAAACAAATCTCCTCCAACAATATTTATTTCACTTTCAACCCCTTTTTTCCAATCTTCCTCAGATAAAAAGCTTTTGTAAACTTGATTAGTTATGATGATTGGGATATTCTGCTTTCTGGAGATTTCTGAAAGAGTTCTCATTTGTTCTGCAACTTCTCTGTTTATCTGCCTGATTTTTTCATCATCTTTTGATTTGAGGGCATCTCCAAATTTTAATCTATAGAGCATAGCCATTCCATCAACAATAATTAGGTTAAGATGCTCTTTTTTTACTTTATTTGATAATTTTAAAAAACAATTTTTTTGCTCTTCAAAATTAGTGGGTTTTAATAAAAGAATATTCTCTAAAATTTTCTCATAATCCTCTCCAACTATTTGTTTTACTCTTTCTACAGAAAATCCTCCCTCAGTATCAATAAAAATAACTTTGTTTCCTTTTTTTGCCTGACTACAAGAAGTTAAAATACATAGATTGGTCTTTCCACATCCTGGAGGTCCAGCAATCATGGTAATAACATCTTTTTCATAACCCCCATAAAGCCATTTATTCAAATCAAAACTTCCAGTTGAGATTTTATTATTCATAAAAATAAATAGAGTTTAATATTAATAAGGATTATTATGATGAATTAATACACTATCCTTTTAAACCCCTCTTATATTTAATTAAAAAATTAATTTAGGTTTTTATCTTGATGAGCAAAGTGAAGAATAATCTATATAGAAAATTTAATCATTTCATTTTTTTAAAGTCATTTTCTACTTTATCTAAATCATTAATTATGCTAGAAATTGCATTGTTGATTGCTTTTTTTGTTGTTTTTCCTTTTGTTTTGACTAAAAGAGCTGGTTTTTCTGTAGGGTGATTTCTTTTCCATGCAACAAATGTGACTGAGGAATCTTGGTTAAGATAAACTCTAAGAATTTCTGCTATTGTTAAATTTTCAAGTTCAATTTTCATTTTATTTTTTGAACTTTCAAGAATATCAATCTTCATAATAAGAAATCTTAATCTTTGTTTATAAATATTGTGATTTTGTTAAGTCAATTTCATAGAGTACTATTAAACTTGCCTATTTTTAAGCAGTAAATTCAATCTCTTTTACTGTTTCTTTGTCATCAATATTTGTTTCTCTTATAATTTTTCCTTTTCTTTTAGTTAATTCTCTAATTTTTGAATAATCTTTTTCATTTTCAGGGTATATTAATTGATTGATTATAAAATGATGATTTATTTCTGCTTTTTTAAAATCTGTTTTTTCAAAAACAAAACTTTCCCCTAATTTTTTATCCATTGTTATAAGTTTGCAGAAATTTGGATTTGGCTTTTTCCCCCCCTTAGACTTTGCTTTTCCTGATTTTGGTGCCTTGGGTTTTATTTTTAAAATGGTATTATCTTTTTCTGTTTTAAAACTTAATGCGAAAAACGCATGTGGAAATTTTTCTATTAAGTCAAGTATTTCATTTCCATTCAATTCTTTTTCAATTAAATATCTTTTAACACCTTGAAATTGTTTTTTATCTTTGAAATCTATTTCTCCGGTTAAATCACTTGTTGAAACAATTGCTCCTTTTACAATTGTTTTTTCATTTCCTAATTTTTTTGCGACATCTTTAATGAGTTCATTAGCAAATTCATAAGTTGTAGAAATAGTGTATTTTCCTTTTGATTGTCTTGCCTTAAGAACTGCCCTGTCTTTGAATTCTCCTTTACTAAATTTTTTGAATTGTGAATGAACACTATCATCAATATTGTTATCAAAAATCTTTTTTATAAAATTCATAAGTTTTATTATCAAATTTTACTTATAAATCTTTTGTTAAGATTTATAAAATAAAGACCCTTAATTATATTATGCCTTTAACACTCTACAAAAAAAAGAGAAAATTTAGCCATACCCCAGAGCCAAAAGGAAAAGAAAAAAAATCAGGAAAAAAATTAATATTTGTAGTTCATGATCATCAGGCTTCTCATCATCATTGGGATTTTAGGTTAGAGATAAATAAAGTTTTAAAAAGTTGGGTTATTCCAAAGCAACCCCCAAGAATTAAAGGAATAAAAAGACTTGCAATTCAAGTTGAGAATCACCCTATTGATTATGCAAATTTTGAAGGAGTGATTCCAGAAGGACAATATGGTGCAGGGACAGTAAAAATTTGGGATAAAGGAACTTATGAATTAAATGAAAAAGATAGTAAGAAAATAGAATTTGTTCTTCATGGAAAAAAACTAAAAGGAAAATATGTTTTTATAAAAACTAATTATGGAAACAAGCCAGAAAAAAGTTGGTTGTTTTTTAAGATCTAAAATGAGCAGTGATATCTCCAAAAATAATATATTGACCTATAGGATTATTTCGGATTGCATGTCCAAAGAAAGGTTCTGTGCTAAATAATTTTTCCATATTATATATTCTATCTCCTCCTCCACCAATAGCATAATAAGCCCATGTTCCAGCATTTAAGAATCTTTGAGGCCAGCAACAATTTTTATTATTGTCATAACTAATACCTCCAGTTACTACTGAACCACAAGAGCCAGCTTGGACTAATAAAGCAGGAGTTCCAGTTTGTTCAACAAATTCTGAAAATTCGTCAAGTTTGGTATAAACTGCTGAATATTCATTTGTCTCATCATTTGGATTTAGGCCAAGACCAATCATTATTGGAGAGCCATGAACATTATAGTACAATAAATAATGTTTTTTTTCTAATTCGGTTTCTATCTTATCATGCTCATGGTTCCAGATTAACACTTTATCTTTTATATAACCTTTTTCAGACATAGATAGATCCGTACCTAAATTAGTATGTCCATTTTCCCATTGAATATGAAGGTAATCATCTTGATATTGGTTTAAAATATTATTTTCATTATTATGGTATTTAGTATATCTATCCAGTACTCCTGCAATAAAGTCAATTTTTTCATTATCTGTATAAAGCATTGGAGGCAAAATCCAAGAAATTGCAACTTCTCTACAATATGCATCAGGATTAATTTCTCTAATTCCTTGTTCATTTCTGGGCAAATTCCATTCTTTTCCAACCAAGGATAAATCAAAATCCAAAGCTTCTGATGGGCCTTTTTCTATTTTAAGAAGGTCTAACTCATCACCAATAACAGTAACATAGCCCACATCTTCATTATGATATAACTCTTCAATAAACATATCCAATTCAGGTATAGAATTTCCATCAAAATAACTGATTCCTATATTATCAATATTTAAATCGTTTTTAACAGAATCGAGAAACAAATTAAGTTTTTGTTTTATTATATTATTATCTAACACCCCATTTTTCTTGATAATAACAGTAAATTTATTTTTGTTTTGATTTACAATACAACTACAATTACTTTCTTTTCCTGTTTTAGGATCTATTCCACATTTTAACTTACTTAATTTTAATTCTTGAGTTAACCCTCTAATACATGCACCATCTTTACACCCATTTGGGCATTTATAATTTATATCTCCTCTATCATCAAGAGTTTGACAATAATATTCTCTTAAGTCATAATATATGCTACCACTAGAACAAATATCACTCTTACAATTTTCTCCTATACAAGTATTTCCTTTAAAAAAATAATCTTTTCCATCATCAGAATCTGTGCATTCTTGAGTTTCTGAAGAAGGCTCTTCTCCAACACCAAATAACTTCTTAAACCAATTGATAATTTCTTGAATTAAGTTTGCACTAATACATTTATCAGAAACACAAACATTACTTTTACATTCAAAATTATTATGGCAAGAAGAATCTTCTTTTTTCTGCTCTACAAACCCAAAACTTTCTGAACAAAAAATATCTTTTTTTCTATAACCAAAAGGGTAACATTTATTATCTAATTCGCAACCATTACATAAGTAAACTATTTCTGTTGTTTCTTCTGGAATCTCTATTGGTTCTGTTTCCTCAGTTGGAGAGATTATTTCTGTTTCTCCCTCTTTTTTAATGCAAACACCACCCTTACAACTAAAAGAACAAGAATGTTCAACTGAATAAACATAGTTATCTTCGCAATAGTATTCAGTTAATTTATTATCTTTACAAGTATCATTAACAGAAATTGGTAATCCAATAATTCCTATAGAAGAAGGAACAGGTTTTCCAAAAACAAATCCTTTAACATAATAATCTCTTCCATCATCAGAATCGGTGCATTCTTGAGTAAACCCTCTAATACATGCACCATCTTTACACCCATTTGGACATTTATAATATTCTTCCATTTTAACTGATCCTTCACAATAATATTCTCTAACATAACCTTCTTTTTCTCCTTTTTCGCAAAGGTCTCCAGTCCCTAAAACTCCATAAGAAGTATTAGTTTGTTCAGTATAACCTTTTATATAATAATTCTTTCCTCCATCATTATCCATACATAAATCTCCTTGACATTGAAGCTTATCTTCCCAAATTCCCCCTTGATTTTCGCAAAGTACCTTTGGAACATTTTCTGCACAAGAATTATCCTGACGACAAATTCCCAATATACAATATGGGGTTCTTTCGCATGATATGGGGGCTTGTCTAAAATCAGAATCGCAATTGGATTTAGCATCATTCCTGCACCACTCTCCACCTATTACTTTTTCACAACAATAAACCTGTGAATCAATAACAAAACTAATTATAAAAGACTCTGAATTAAGATTCCCAGAAGAATCCATACATTTTACATAAAAAGTATATTCCCCATCAATAAAAGTCATAGGCTGGAGATGGTTTAATTCTCCTGTCTTGAAAAATGTTGTCATTTTATTATAATCAATATTCTTATCAGAATACCTGCAAATAGAATTTTCATTTGTTGAAACCCACATAATAGGAGAATTTTCAACAATAAGTCCGCTAGGACCTGCATCTAATATTTGTGGAGGAGTTGCATCAGGTCCTACACATGCACCATCTTCACAACCATTTGGGCATTTATAATTTATATCTCCTCTATCATCAAGAGTTTGACAATAATATTCTATTAAGTCATAATATATGCTACCACTAGAACAAATATCACTCTTACAATTTTCTCCGATACAAGTATTTCCTTTAAAAAAATAATCTTTTCCATCATCAGAATCTGTGCAAATTTCTTGAGCAAAAACAAAACTAATCCCTATCAAAAAAACAAACATAAATACTAATACTCTCTCTCTTTTCATAATTCATTAAAGAGAAAGTATTACTTAAACATATTCATTCAAACTTCCCTCTCGCTCGTCCACCATTCTAAATCAGGTATATCTGCCTGGATTCCTTTTGCCTTGCAAAAACCTCTTGTTAATAGATAAAATATAACCCCCAAACTTTTTGCACTTTTATTATTTCCAATTATTATTTGGTCAGCTCCTGTTGGGAAATTATTTGTATCACATATCATCAAAACTTTTTTATTAACTTTTAAGGTGTCATGTAAAGCATTTTTATCGAGCCAGGAATCAATTATTATCGTTAATTCATTTTCAAAAAAGTCTGGAAGTTGGATATTTGTTAGTATGCCTGCAGGATATTTTTTTGTAAAAACCCTAATTCCAGTTAAATCTGAAAACATTTTTGCTGCTTTCCATCCTGCCTGTCTTTTACAGATAAGGATAATATCTTTAGCATCAAATTTGGACAAATATTCTATCCCCTCTTTTAACTTTTCATCAATTAAATCTGTATTAAAAATAGCTAGTCCATCCGCTCTTCTTCTATAAACAAAAGGCCTCATTTTTGGAGTTATAACCTTTGTTCCCAGATAAATTCCTGCTTTAACATATTCTTCAAGGGGAATTAGCATATCTGCTCTTTTTTTAATTTTTACTTGCTCTTTTAAGTCCTTTGTTTTTGTAATATCAACTTTTTTAGAGAGTTTTTTTACCCTTTCTAAAAGTTCTTTTTTCTTGTCTGCCAAATCTTTTTTAGTAAGGTCAGAGATTTTAATTTTTGAATCTTTAATTGGCTTTTCAGGAATTTCTTCTGTTTTTAGAGATTCTTGTTCAGCATCTTTTTCTAAATCTTCTTTGTTAAATTCTTCATCAGATTTTTTCTTGAGCTTTTTCTTTAGGGTTTTTTTTATTTTTTTCTCAATTTTTTTAGAAACTTCAGTGCTTTCTTTAGCAATACCTTTAACAATTTTCTCCCCTTTTTTAATTACTTTTTCTACAGCTTCAGTTCCTTCTTCGAGTATTTCTTCTATTGCTTCTTCACCTTTTTTTACACTATCTTTTATTTCTTCAATAATATCTACCATAAATATTCAGAGAGAAATGTGTTTTTAAGAGTTTCGAATATAAGAAGAAATAAGACTCAGAGATTTTTTAGTAATATTAAACAAAAACCTAGTAAAATTTGTTTGAAGTCATGAATTTCATAATTTTTCTAGAACTAATATTAAATTAGAAATTAGGTTTAATAAGATAATAACTTTTAATAACCTATTTTTCTTGTTTATTTTATGAAACCTCTTAAACCTTCTATGAGAGAAAACAAAAGATATTTATTGGTTAAAGGAAAAAACTTAAGAGAAAATATAGAAAAAGCAATTTTAGAATTTATTGGGGGTTTTGGGATATCAAAAGTTGGATTAGGTTGGATTAAAACAAATGCAAATTCTATTATTATTTCTGTAAATCGTGAAATGGTTGATTTTGTTAGAGCATCTTTATGTGTTTATCCTGAAAAAATGACTGTTGAAAAAATAAGTGGGACTTTGAAAGGATTAAGAAAGAAATAATTTTAATTAAAAAAATTTTAGAAAGCCAATGCCACCAAAAACCTTATAAACGATTACTATTTTTAAATTTTGAAGAATAAGAGAAAAGTTAAATTTATTATAAAATTCTCTATAAAATAATAAAATGGATATGCCTATGGATATGCAACATCAAGCAATGGGTTATGATAGAACTGCTACTATGTTTTCTCCAGAAGGGACTATACTTCAAGTGGAATATGCTCAAAAAACAGTCAGACTTGGTTCTTCAAGTATTAGTATGGTTTGTTCCAATGGGGTATTTATATTTGCTGACAAGAGGATAGATGATAAATTAATAATTTCAAAATCAACAAACAAAATCTATGAAATTGATTCTCATATCATTTCAAGTGCTGCAGGAATTGTTTCTGATGCAAGAGTTTTAATTGAGAAATCTCAAATTCTAGCTCAACAACATAGGATAACTTATGATTCCCCAATAGAACCAGAATTAATAATCAAAGAAATTTCTAATATAAAACAACAATTTACACAATATGGAGGAGCTAGACCTTTTGGAGTTTCTTTAATGATTGCAGGGATTAATAGAAAAAAACCAGAACTTCACACAAGTGATATCACTGGAAATTATCTCACATATAGTGCAAATGCTATTGGAGAAAATGATGAAAGAATAAAAGAAAAATTAAGAGAGAGATATAACAAAGAATTAACAATTAAAAAAGGTGTCAAACTTGCATTAGATATTTTTAAAGAAGTTCAAGGAAAGGAGTTTGATATTAATAGATTTGAATTAGTTTATATTAAAAATAATGGAGAGAAATTAAAAAGATTCGAAGGTAATGAAATTAAGGATTTTATGAAATAAGATGACACAAACAATTGCGAGAATAAAGCAAGCAGGAATGAATTTTGAGATTATAGTTGATTTGGATGAAGCTTTAAAATTTAAGAAAGGGGAAAGTTCTTTAATAGAAGCAGAAGGGGATAAAATTTTTACTGATTCAAAAAAAGGTATGGTTGCATCTGGCTCTGATTTAGATAAGGCTTTTAAAACAAAGGATATTAATGCTATTGTCGAAAAAATAATAAGAAATGGAGAAGTTCTTGTAACTCAAGAATATAGAGACGAAGAAAAAGATAAAAAATTTAAAGAAGTTGTTGATTTTTTAACAAATAACGCTACTGACCCCCAAACAGGAGTTCCTCATACAATAGAGAGGATTAAAAATGCTTTAAAGCAATCTAATGTTAATTTAAAAAATATCCCTATAGAAAATCAGATTAAAGACATACTTTTGGAGATAGGAAAGATTATCCCTATAAAAATCAAAACAAAAAAAACTAAAATAATTATTCCTGCAATGTATTCTGGAAAAGTTTATGGAATAATAAATCAATATAAAGAACAAGAAAATTGGCTTGATGATGGAAGTTTAGAAGTCATTGTTAGTGTGCCTACAGGAATAATTATGAATTTTTATGATAAATTAAACTCCTTAACCCATGGAAGTGTTATTACAGAAGAAATTAAGGAAGAGGGAGAAGAAAAATGAGTAATTTAATTGGCGAAAAATTTAAATATGCTCCCAATTGTAAAATACAAATGACTCTTGAAAGAGTAATGGTAGAAACTGATTAAAATGTCAAATAAAAGAAAAATAATAATCCCTGGAGAAGTAATTGTCAAAGGCGAAGAATATCTTCCTGGAGAAGGCACTGAAAAAAAAGACGACCAAATTATTGCAATAAGATTTGGTTTAGCAGAGGAAATAAACAAACTTGTAAAAGTAATTCCTTTATCAGGGGTTTATGAACCACGAAGAGGGAATGTCATCATAGGAAAAGTTGAAAATATTACTTTTAATGGATGGGTTATAGATATTGGTGCTCCAAACAATGCATTTTTATCTTTAATGGAAGTTCCAAGATATGTAAATAAAAATGGATTGGAAGAAGTAATGGACATTGGAGATATGATAATTGCAAAAATTTGGGCAATTAATAAAAGAGGGATAGATTTAAGCATAAAATCAAAAAATTTGGGAAGAATAAATGAAGGAATAATTTTAAAAATAAATTCAAATAAAGTTCCAAGAATAATTGGAAAAGAAGGAAGTATGATAAATTTAATAAAAGATGAAACAGATTGTAATATAACTGTCGGACAAAATGGATTAATATGGATAAGAGGGGATAAAATTGAAAATGAGTTGCTTGCAAAAAGAGCTATTTTATTTGTCAGCAAAAAATCTTTTATAGATGGTTTAACAGAAGAAGTAAAAAAATGGTTTAGTGGAGAAAAAGGAAAATGACAACAAAATCTTTTAAACGAAACAGTGGAAGAAAACCAGAAGAAATGAGAAAGCCAATTAATGCTAAAGTTGGAATTATTCCTAATGCAGATGGAAGTGCGATGTTTCAGGCAGGTAAGACAATTGCTTATGCTGCTGTTTATGGTCCTAAAAAAATGCATCCCCAACATTTACAAAATCCAGAAAAAGGAACTTTAAGATGTACTTATAATATGATTAGCTTTTCTGTTGAAGATAGAATCAGACCAGGACCAAACAGAAGAAGCACTGAAATAAGCAAGATAATACAATGGGCTTTAGAACCTGTTTTGATGATTGATAGATATACAAATATGGTAATTGATGTTCATATTAATATTATTCAAGCAGATGCTGGAACACGATGTGCTGCAATAAATGCTGCTGCAATGGCTTTGGCTCATGCAGGAATTCCAATGAAAAATATTGTATCAAGTGTTGCTGCTGGAAAACTTGACAAAACAATTGTTCTTGATTTAGACAAATATGAAGATTCTGAATATGATGAAGGAGAGGGTTCAACAGATATCCCAATGACATTTACTCCTGATGGAAAATTAACTCATATTCAAGTTGATGGAAAAATTAATCATGAACAATTAATAGAAGCTATTGAACTTGCGAGAAAATCTTGTAAAGAGATTTATGAAGTTCAAAAAAAGGCTTTGAAAGATGTTGGAGGTAGTAAATAAAATGGATAAAAGTAATCAAGCAGAAATTGGAAAGGGATATAATTTTGGATTAGGAGGTTTTCCTGTTGTTTGTATTAAAGAAGAGTTTAGCAAAGATTATAATAATTTTACTTTTGAATTGAACTATGAAGAAGGTGCTGTAAAGATTAAAGTCAGAAAAGAAGACACTTTTATTGTTAGAGATAGAGTATTAATTATAAATGAAGGAAGAGGGGTTGGTTGGATAGTTTACCATGCAGGAAATGAGCAAGTAAAAGAAAGAAGATCAGAATTATTAAAATTAATTAATGAGGCAAAATTATAAAATGAAAACAGCAGATATAACAGGAGAAAGGATTAGAAAATATTTATCAGAGAATAAAAGATTTGATAACAGAGAACTTAAAGAATTTAGAGAAATAATTATTGAACAAGGTGTTGCAAAAAATGCAGAAGGTTCTGCTAGAGTAAAGATTGGGAAAACCGAAGTTTTAGTGGGTGTTAAAATGGGTATTTCTCAACCCTATCCTGATTCTCCTGATAAAGGAAATTTGATGACCACTGCAGAATTGCTTCCATTAAGTTCTCCAAGATTTGAAAACGGACCCCCAAAATTCCCTGCTATTGAATTAGGAAGAGTAATTGATAGATCAATTAGAGAAAGCAAATTTATTGATTTTAAGAAATTATGCATAAAAGAAAAAGAAAAGGTTTGGACTGTTTTCATAGATATTTATTCAATAAACGATGATGGTAATTTGCTTGATGCTGCAGGGCTTGGAGCGGTAATTGCTCTAAAAAATGCAAAAATTCCTGAGTATGATGAAAAAGAAGAAAAAATTTCTTATGGCAAATTAACAAACGAAAATATACCCTTAACAAAAAATAACCCCCTCTCAATAACTGTGCATAAATTAGGAAACAATTTTATTGTAGATCCAACAAGGGAAGAAGAGGATATTAGTGAAGCAAGAATGACAATCGGAAGTTCAGATGGAATAATTTCTTCTATACAAAAAGGAAATTCAGGAGCACTTACTATGGAAGATATTGCAAAAATTTTAGATTTAATTAAAATAACAGAAAGAGAATTATTTAAAAAGATTAAGAAGTTTTTGAAATAAGATGGATGATTATTTAGAACAAGCTAAAGAAAGAATGAGGAAAAAGTATCTAATAGAAGCCTTACGTGATGATTCAGTTCAACTTAGAATTGTAATGGATTTAGCTAATGAATTTTATCCAGGAGATGTAAATAATCAGTTTTATCTCCAAGATATTAGTGAGGGACAGCATGGATGTAATGGAGGTTGCTATTATTAAAATGAATCAAGAAAAATTCACCAAATATGAAGTAGCGAGAATTCTTGGAGCAAGAGCTCTTCAAATAGCTATGAATGCCCCTCTTTTAATTAAAATTGAAAAAGAAGCTTTAGAAAAAATAAAATTTGATGCTTTAAAAATAGCTGAAATAGAATTTAATTCAAATATTCTTCCAATTTCTGTAAGAAAACCTATTCCTGAAAGAAAAGAAGAAAAGTTAAAAAGAGCTAAAACTCAAAAGATGAGTGATAGAAAAGTTAAAGAGTTAGAATCTGAAGAAGAAGAAATGATGAAACAAGGGGAAATAATGGCACTTGCAAATCCTGATGATGAAAGGGAAAACTCTGAAGAAAACAAAGAGGAAGTTTAGATTTCTTAATTAAATAAAATAACCTGCAAAAGCAAATTATATAAAGCAAATTTAATTTTTTAAAATCATGGTTGTAATAAAGGGTGTTTCTGCTAGTGAGGTATTAGATTCTCGTAACGAAAAGACAATTTTAGTTATTATTAAGACAAATATAGGAACTTTTTCTGCGAGTGCTCCAAATGGAAAATCAAAAGGAAAATACGAAGCTAAATCTTATAAAAAAAGTCTTGAAGAAGATATTAAAACAATAAAAAATTTTAGTGATTATTTTTCTAAAGAAATGCTCAAAAAATTTGATGATTTAAGAAGGATTGAAGATATTATTGATAGGCATGTAGGTGCAAATACTTTTTTTGCTTTAGAGTCTGCTGTTTTAAAGGCAATAGCAGAGGAACAATCAAAAGAGGTTTGGCAATTGATTAATCCTAATACAAAAAAATTCCCAAGATTAGTTGGGAATTGTATCGGGGGAGGAGTACATTCTAAGGTTGTTAACAAAAAGAAGCCGGATTTTCAAGAGTTTTTGTTAATACCAAACTCAGAATCTGTAAAAAAATCATTTGAGATAAACAAAAAAGCAAAAGAAGATGTAAAAGAAATGCTTGAAGAGAATGATAAAAATTTTAAAGCCAAAAAAAATGACGAAAATGCATGGGAGACTTCATTAAATGAACGTCAAGTTTTAGATATTTTAAAAAAATTGAAACTTCCAATAGGGTTAGATATAGCTGCTTCTAGTTTTTATAAAAGAAAAGTATACAATTACAAAAATCCTTTACTTAAAAGAACTGAAAAAGAACAATTAGAATATATTTGCAATTTAATTAAAAATTTTAATTTATCATATATAGAAGATCCTTTTAATGAAGACGATTTTGAGAATTTTGCAATACTTCTTAAAAGATTCCCTGAAAAAATGATTATTGGAGATGATTTAACTACCACAAATTTCAAAAGAGTCGAGAGGGCAATAAAAATGAAAAGTATAAATGCAGTAATTATAAAGCCCAATCAAATTGGTTCTTTAGTTGAAGTAAAAAGAATTTGTGAACTAGCAAAAAAAAATAATATCAAAATAATTTTTTCACATAGAAGCGGGGAAACAGAAGAAAATATACTAGCTGATTTGGCTTTTGGTTTTGAAGCAGATTTTTTTAAATGTGGGATTACAGGAAAAGAAAGAGAAACTAAATTAAATAGATTAATTGAAATAGAGAGAAGTTTAAAAGATATTAAGTAAATTTTTAAACCATCTTTTCTAAGATATTTAAAGAGGAAGAGAATATAATGGAAATTTGTACTGTTGGAGGTTATGAACAAGTAGGAAAAAACATGACTGCAGTAAAAATAGACGAGGATGTCTTTCTATTTGACGCAGGGATTTATCTACCTGCAGTAATTGATTTGCAAGAACAAGAGGCGCAGCAACAAGCATATTCAGAGAAAAAATTAAGGGAAATTGGTGCACTTCCTGATGATTTAGTTTTAGATAAATTAGGATGGCGAGACAAAGTAAAGGCTATTATAATTGGTCATGCACATTTAGATCATGTTGGTGCGGTTCCATATATCGCACATAGATATCCTAATGCACAAATAATTGCTACTCCTTTTACACTGGCTGTTTTAGATACAATTTTAAAGGATGAAAAAATAAGTTTAAAAAATCCAATAAAAATAGTAAAACCAGATACCTCATTTGTATTTAAGGGAAAGAGTGGAAAATATAAAATAGATTTTATTCGTGCAACACATTCAACACTTCAATGTGTTTTTATAGCCTTACATTCTAAACAAGGAACTCTTTTTTATGCCTTGGATTTTAAATTTGATAATTATCCAATAATCGGAAAACCAACCAATTATAAAAAATTAAGAGAAATAGGAAGAAAAGGAGTAAAAGTCCTTATTGTGGATTCACTTTATTCTGGAGTTGATAGAAGAACTGCAAGTGAGAGGATTGCAAGAAATTTGCTTGAAGATGCACTTTCAACAGTAAGAAATAGAAAATCAGCATTATTTATAACGACTTTTTCATCACATATTGCAAGATTACAGAGCATAGTTGAATTTGGGGGTAGAACCAGGAGAAAAATAGTTTTTTTAGGAAGGAGCTTAAATAAATATGTTAATTGTGCAATCAAAGTTAAACAGTGTCCTTTTAAAGGAAAAATAAAATTATTAAAATATCGAAACGAGGTAAATTCTTTTTTAAAAAAATTAGAAAAAGATAGGGGGAGATATTTAATTGTGTGTACAGGACATCAAGCAGAATCTGGTTCAATTCTTGATAGAATTGTACAGGGAGAAACTCAATTTAAATTAAGGACTGGAGATAATGTAATTTTTTCATCAAGTGTTATTCCTGCTCCTGCAAATATCAATGCTCGTGCAAAAATGGATAAGGTGCTAAGAAAAAAGGGCGTAAGGGTTCAGACAGATATTCATGTTTCAGGTCATGGGGGTAGTGAAGATTTGAGAGATTTATTGGAAATTTTAAAACCAAAAAATGTAATTCCTGCACATGGTTCTCTTCAACAAGAAACTCCTATGATTGAGTTAGCAACAGAATTTGGATATAAATTTGGGGAAACTTCTCATTTATCATCAAATGGAAAAGTTTTAAAGTTTTAAAGTTTTTTTATTAAATAAAAACCAATCCTATTAAGGTTCTCTTCTGAATGTAATTAACAATAAAACTTACGGTGCTAGGAGAATATACCTTGATTAAATTCCTTGTTAATTATTTTTATCAATAAACGAGCCTGCGAGTGAGCAATCCACACTTTTTTAAATAAAATATCTTTTAGTATATAAAAGATGATTAGAGAAGATATTTTAGGAGGATTGAAATCAGGGCTATCAAGAGGGGAATCTCTTAAACAAGCAATGATGACTCTTTATAATGCAGGCTATAAAAAAGAAGAAATTGAAGCTGCAACAAGAATTCTACAAGTTCAAGAATATCAAACAGGACAGATTTATAATCCATTAAAATTTAAAAGAAAAATAAGTAAAATTAAAAAAGTTCAACCTAAAGCCAGAGTAATTCAGAGAGTTTCAGATTATAATCAAAAACCCCAAGGACAAATCCAAAGATTAAATATTCAATCAAAAAAATCAATTAGACAAATTAAACAAATTACTAAAAAATTTCAACAACAAACTAAAAGACCTAAGCTAATTAAACCAGTTCAGAAAATTTCAGGATATGGAAATAAAGCAAAAAAACCTAAAGGAAAAATAATAATTTTCATTTTAATATTTATCTTACTTATTTTGTTGGGAATTTTAGCAAGTATTTTTTTGTTTAAGAATGAATTTATGGAATTTTTAAATAATATATTTTAAAATGTTTGAAATCTATCCTCCAGCAGAAGATTCTTATTTATTATCAAGAGTTCTAAAAAAACAACTTACAAATTTGCTTGAGAAAAATCCATATTTAAAATTTTTAGAGATTGGAGCAGGTTCAGGAGTTCATTTGCAAACTGCTTTAACTTTAGGGGTTAAAAAAGAAAATATATCTTCATCAGATATAAATCAAAAATCAGTTGATTATTGTAATTTGATAGGTTTTAATTGTATTCAATCAGATTTATTTGAAAATATTAAAGAAAAATTTGATATAATAATTTTTAATCCTCCTTATTTGCCAGAAGATAAAAGAGAATCAAAAAAATCTAAAATAAATACAACTGGAGGAGAAAAAGGTAATGAAATAATTTTGAGATTTTTAAGACAAGCAAAAAATTATTTGAATAAACAAGGAAAGATTTTTTTAATTACAAGTTCATTAAGTCCTAAAATCAATTTTGAAAAACTTGATTATAATCACAAAAAGATTGGATGTGAAATCTTATTCTTTGAGATGCTTTGTATTTGGGAATTAGAAATTAAATAATAATATTCAAAATTTTTTTGATTGTTAAGATTAGATTGTTGTTTGTTTTTGGGATTACTTCATAAATTTTATACTCTTTTTATCAAAATCTCCTTTATACCCTGATTTAAGTTCTTTATTAGGATTTATTTTTTCATATTTTTGCATAAATTTTTCTTCATCAAGATAGAATTTTCCTTTATCATATTTGTTTTTGTATGCTTTTATTATCATGTAAAATTTTTCTAAATTATTGAATAATTCATCTTTTCTTAATTTATTCAATTTATCAGATTTTTTATCTATTAAATTAAAAAATTCAATTAATGAAAGTTTATCTTTCAATAAATGTAGTCTTCTTTCTATTGCTTCAATTGCTATTTGCTCACAATAAACATGTCCTGTAAGAAAAAGTATTGCTCTAGCTTCATTGATTTTTTCCCAATCAGAATTTGGATTTTCTAAAATATTTTGATATTTGTTCCATAATTTATCAAGTTCTTCTTGGATTTTTTTTGGTTGCATCATATAAGTATATTTCATTAAGGTTATCATTTTCTTTCTAAATTATTTGGAATTTAAACTTTTGGATTTTAAAATTTTGTCTAAATATTTTTCTCCTTTTCCCTCCCAAAAAGACTTTTTCCACATAAATATATTAGCTCCATTTTTTAATGAAGGCTTTTTATTTGTTCCATTGCTGCTAACACAAAATATGGGTATTTTGTGTTTATTTTTCTTACATTCTTCTCTGGCTAATTTAATCAATGAAAGTCCTTCTTTTGTTTGATCAAAATTAGGGATTCCAGGTATATAAGTAAGATTAACATCGCTTATAATAACATCATAATCCTTCAAATGATTTTTTATTGCATCTATTGCTTCGTCAGATGTTTTTCTCCAATCAAGGTTATATTTTTCTCCAAGAATTTCTTTGGTTTTTTCATAACATTTAGGCATATCTTCTATGTATAATATTTTCTTTTTCATATACAATATAATGAATAAACATATTTAAATCTTTCTATTTGTTACTACTTATTAGTTATGTATTATCTTCTAATATTTTTCCAACCAATCTTTTTTTCTTTTAATTTCTTTAATTGTTCAAACTGTTCTTCAAAAACAGGTTTTTTTACCTGATAAAAAATTCCTAAAGGAATTTTTTTTATTGTATTATAATCAAATTCTTGTGCCTTTTTCCATGCTTGCTCAAAATTTGATTTGTCATGTTTTGTTTTTTCCAAAGAATAAGTTTTTTCTTTGTAACCTGTATCTGGGTGGAAAATTATACATGGCTGCAAAACTTCAATAAATGCAAATCCCTTATGTTTTAATGCTTCTTTTAGGATATATTCTATTTGTTTAACATCTGCAAAAACTCTTGCAACAAATGTCGCACCAGAAGCAAGCATTAATTTTATTGGATTTAAAGGAAAAGTTTTAACTCCTTGAGGGGTTGTTTTATCTTTAAAACCTAATTCAGTTGTTGGTGTTGGCTGACCAACTGTCAGAGCAAAAACCTGATTATTATGAACAATATATTTAATATCAGAATTATACCTTGCAGCATGAATTAAATGTTCCATTCCTTCAGCATAAGCATCACCATCTCCAGAAAATCCTAAAACTGTTAAATTAGGGTTTCCTATTTTCATTCCTAAACAAGTCGGTAAAACTCTTCCATGTAAAGTATTTATTCCATTTAAATTTATATAATCAAAAATTTTTGCATGACATCCAATTCCAGAAGCAATTGCAAAATCATCTTTTTTCTTTCCTTTTGCTATCTCTTTAGCAATTACATTTTTCACACCTGCAAGTATATGAAAATTATAACATCCTGGACACCATGTTGGTTTTGTTTGAGTGTTTAGATTTGAGGTCATTTCAACCTCCCTTTAATTTCTTCCCTTAATTCATCGCATAAAAAAGGTCTTCCATCATATCTTAAGATTTTATTTTTGTCCTGGATAAATATTCCTGTTTTTTCTGTAATTAAATCTCCTAATTGTCCTGTTGAATTATTTTCTATTAAAATAATGTTTTTATTTTCTAATTCTTTTTTAATTTCTTTTGAGAATGGTTCAATATACAAAACCTGTAAAAATTTGCAATCTAAATTTTTTATTGAGTCTAATATTGCTCCTTTTGGTGAACCCCAAGAAACAATAATATTCTTGCTATTTTCCTCCCCATAGATTTTATATTGTTCAAATTTTTCGGCTTCTTTCTTTATATCTAATGCTTTTTGTCTACGAGCTTCAACATTTCTTTTTATTATTTCTGAATTTTCTGTTGCGCACCCTTCTTTATTTTTTTCATAGCTATTATACCTCAATAGTTTTGTTAGTTTTTGGGATTTAGTTATCTTTGATTTTTTAATTAGAGTATAAAAACTTTCTGCAAAATGTTTATCACTTATGATAATCGCAGGAATTTTGAATTTCTGTGAAAAGTAAAATGCCTGGCTTGTGAGTTCTTGAGCTTCTTTAGGATTTCCTGGAGCTAAAACTAATCTTGAAAATTCTCCATGTCCTGAATGTCTTGCTATGTTTAAATCTCCTTGTCCAGTATAAGTCGCTACTCCAGTTGCAGGTCCTGGTCTTTGAGCTAGATAAATTACTAGGGGAACTTCTGCCATTCCTGTTAAACTCAAACCTTCTGTCATTAAATCAAAACCCCCCCCAGAAGTTCCTACCATAACTTTAGCACCAGTAATAGCACTTCCAATAGCAGCATTAATTACAGCAATTTCATTTTCCAGTTCTAAAACAATGTGATTTTCTTCAACTTGTTTTTTTGCAAGTTCTCCAAGAACAGGAGTTGCAGGAGTCATAGGATATGCATAATAAATATCTACACCAGATTTTATTGCTCCGTTTGAAATTCCTTGTGTCCCATTTATAAAACAAGCATTTTTTATTGAAGGTTTTACTAATTTAATACTGACTTTGGCATCTTCATAACCTTTTTTTGATTCTTTAATGTTTTCTTCAAATCTTTTTTTAAGTGTTTTTAGTTCATTCTCAAGAATTTTAAAATCTAGTCCAAGAATCTTAAATAATCTTCCAGCAAAATACATATTTTCTTTATGATCTTTTAAAATAATAGCATTTTTTCTTAAATTTTTTTTATGGATATTTTCAGTATTTTTGTCTAAAGCAACTAGAATGTCTATTTGAGAATCATTACTATAAACTAATTCATCAGAAAATGTTAGAACATTGAAATTATGTCCTCCTTTTATTAGTGATTGATAATCTCTTGAATAAAAAACACAATAACCCTGCTTTACAAGTGCTTCTCCAAGAATATGTGTAAGAATATTAGATCCTTGTCCGGCTTCACCCCCAAAAAGTATATTTATTTTCATTTTTATACTATATCACAATCAAATTTATATATATGTTAATATGTTTTTCCAGTATTATAAACTTTTTTAATTAAAATGGTGAGATTTGCACATATATCCGATGTTCATCTTGGGGGATGGAAACAACAGCAATTACAGGATTTAAATTTTCAATCATTTCAAAAGGTAATTGAAACTTGTATAAGTAAAAAAGTAAATTTTATACTTATTGTTGGGGATTTGTTTGATTCAGCATATCCTGGTATAGATGTTCTTAAAGAGACTTTTGCTGAATTTAAGAAGCTCAAAGAAGCAGAAATACCTTGTTTTATTATTGCAGGTTCACATGATTATTCTGTTTCTGGAAAAACTTTTTTAGATGTTTTAGAAAAAGCTGGGTTTTGTAAAAATATAGTAGATTTTGAAGAAGAAGAAAATTCAATAATCTTAAATCCTACAATTTACAAAGGTATTGCAATTTATGGTTATCCTGGGAAAAAATCTGGGCTGGAAATTTCAGATCTTAGAAAAGTAAAATTAAATGATGCTCCAGGGATGTTTAAAATTTTCATGTTACATACTACTATTGATAAGGCAAAAGGAAGTCTGCCAATAGATGCTATAGAAACAGAATTGCTCCCTCATGCAGATTATTATGCTCTTGGGCATTTACATATTGATTTTCAATATCAAAATTTTGTTTATCCAGGTCCTATATTCCCCAATAATTTCCAAGAACTTGAAGATTTAAAATATGGAAGTTTTTATATTGTTGATACAGAACAAGAAAATTCCCTACAAAAAATTGATCTAAAAACTAAAGAGATTGTATCTTTGGATATTGAAATAAAAAATGCATTTACAGCAACAGAGCAAATAATTTCTATTTTAGAGAAGAGAGATATAAATGATAAGATAGTTCTTCTTAGGGTAAGGGGAGAATTAGAAAATGGGAAAAATTCAGATATAAAATTTTCACAGATAGAAGATTTCGCAAAGCAAAAAAATGTATATTTTATGTTACGAAATACTCATAATTTAAAAACTAAAGAGGTTGAATTAGAAGTTGAGATAAAAGATGTGGTAGCGCCAAGACAATAGTAAGTAATAGTGGCCAAAGTATAGTTTTCGTAATA